>Ga0041059_1001737_pt1 | contig 17000 bp, 16 predicted proteins | sample AraColnosormetaG_FD_56232 | JGI IMG/M metagenome (GOLD analysis project Ga0041059, IMG submission 56232) | Arabidopsis roots microbial communities from North Carolina, USA - Col MF nosort | ecosystem: Host-associated > Plants > Roots > Unclassified | place: USA: North Carolina | collected...
TTTTTTTTTTTTTTTTTAAAGATCAGTGTTGTTGCTTTGATTTGCCGACGTTTCTGACGGTGTATCGTGATTGTAGTTTTGATTGCTCAGAGACATGGTTTTTATAAGTAAAAGTGAGAATTTCGTGATGTTTTTGATGTTTGATCTGTTTTTGCAAGTGTTACGTAACGAAATTAAACAAAGTTTTAAGAGATTTTTGCGTTACTTATTAGTTATGCTCATTTACCTGTTATTGCTTTACTTAACTAGGATTAAAGAGTTTTTGACGAAAGTAGAAATATAAGAAGATTCGAGATTTGAACTTATTTTAAATGTCTATTATTTATCAGCAGCACCAGAGTAGGTGTGGTTTCAGCAAGATTTAAACTTCTTGATAAAGCTATAAGCCATTGAATCTTTAGCTGATCACTAATCTTGTTTTTATTATGTCCTTTGAATTTCAAAAGAAAAAAAGGGGAAGCTGGTGGAGCTTGTACTGGTGTTTTGGATCCAAGAAGAACAATAAAAGGATAGGCCACGCGGTGCTTGTACCCGAACCAGCTGCATCAGGAGCTGCGGTGGCTCCAGTCCAAAACTCTTCGAGCAATTCTACTTCAATATTCATGCCCTTTATAGCTCCTCCTTCATCTCCTGCTTCCTTTCTGCCATCAGGTCCTCCCTCTGCGTCACATACTCCTGATCCTGGTCTACTTTGTTCCCTAACCGTCAATGAACCGCCTTCAGCCTTTACTATTGGACCATACGCTCATGAGACTCAACCTGTTACTCCTCCAGTGTTCTCTGCTTTCACAACGGAACCCTCCACCGCGCCATTCACGCCACCTCCTGAATCACCTTCTTCCCCTGAAGTGCCTTTTGCTCAGTTACTTACATCTTCATTGGAAAGGGCTAGGAGGAACAGTGGTGGTGGAATGAATCAGAAGTTTTCAGCTGCACACTACGAGTTTAAGTCTTGTCAAGTGTATCCTGGAAGTCCAGGTGGTAATCTAATCTCTCCTGGTTCAGGTACATCTTCTCCTTACCCAGGGAAATGCTCCATCATCGAGTTTCGTATCGGCGAACCTCCAAAGTTTCTTGGTTTTGAGCACTTCACAGCGCGTAAATGGGGATCAAGATTCGGTTCTGGATCCATCACACCTGCTGGACAAGGTTCAAGGTTGGGTTCAGGTGCTTTGACTCCTGATGGCTCAAAGCTAACTTCTGGTGTAGTGACACCAAATGGTGCAGAGACTGTTATAAGAATGAGTTATGGGAATCTCACACCACTTGAAGGCAGTCTTTTGGATAGTCAGATCTCTGAGGTTGCGTCTTTAGCCAATTCGGACCACGGGTCGTCAAGGCATAATGATGAAGCTCTCGTGGTTCCTCACAGAGTTTCTTTCGAGTTGACTGGTGAAGACGTTGCACGGTGTCTTGCAAGCAAGCTAAACCGTTCCGGTTCACATGAAAAAGCAAGCGGCGAACATTTAAGACCAAACTGTTGTAAAACGTCGGGAGAAACAGAGAGCGAACAGAGTCAGAAGCTAAGATCGTTTTCTACAGGCTCTAACAAAGAATTCAAGTTTGATAGCACCAATGAAGAGATGATAGAGAAAATTCGATCGGAGTGGTGGGCGAATGAGAAGGTCGCCGGAAAAGGTGATCACAGTCCAAGAAACAGTTGGACTTTCTTTCCAGTCTTACGCTCTGGACATACTTAGCACAAAGAAATAGCTTTTACCTTCTTCATTACCTCTAACATGGGAAGCAAAGTCAGTGATATGGTAAGAGATTGGGGTCTAACAACTATACATATATATAGCTTGGTATTGTAGGTGTCTTTGTTCTTTGTACTGTTAATTATATAAAATAGTTTTAACACTTAAATGGTAGACTTATCATTGACAAAAGAAAAGAAACTGTATTCTTTCTTGGTTATGTATAAACATAAAAATCATCTCTTTACTATATTGTCTTACATTTTTGAGTTAGAAAGGCGAGCTCTACACGCGGTGTGCGTGTTGAGAAAAAAATTCATTGCACAAAAGATCTGAGAACCCCATTTCAGTTTCAAATCTTAAACCCTCAAAATGGCAAAAAAAAAGGTCAACAAAATAACAAAACAATCTCTTTCTACCAAGAATATGAAGTCAAAAAAAGAAAAGAATGAAGACTCTTAAAATGGGAAAAAATCTCTCTAGAAGCAAAGAAAATATCTGTCTCGCTCGCTAACACTGCACTTTTGGTATACCTAAAAAGAATGATACTCTGGTCCAGAATCAGGCTTGTCTTTTTGTTTTCAAGTTTTCAAGGAATCCTCTGTTTTGGAACATACTTTACCTTTGTGCCCTTTTCGGCTTTCGTCCTCAGCTTTGATCTTGCGGTTATAACACCATTTGAGGACTCGTGAGTGTTGTTGCCTGAGATGTCGGTTTCCTGAGACAGAACCAATGTCACGTGTTCTGCAGAGGTTGCCTCTTTCCATCCTGACAAGCCATTTATTCAGATTGAGTAAACAACTTCCAAAATATAAACGATAGGGAGATTAAGATAAAAAGAAAGGGTAAAAGAAGGTTTACTCTTTGCAAGAAACGCCTTTGCTTCGTGGTTGTTAAACTGCAAGCTTATGTGATGAGCGTTTTTCACTTCGGGTGTAGTTGGGTTTGATCTCTTATCTTCTTTGTCTGTGTTTCCATTGACTGTTGAGGTTTTTCTTCCCTGACTGCTCACTGGTCTCCATATTTTTACAGTTGATTGCTCAGATGCGGGTTTCACCTCAACAGTCTTTGTTCTTCTCTCCCCTTCACTGCATTTGGTTTGGTTATGTTCGCCACTGTTTCGGATTGATACACTCAACGATCCAACTATAAATTCGCTGCTCTTTGTCTGATCCTGCTGAGTCACTGCTGCATGTTGTGATATCAATTTGGGGTTATCGGATTTTCGGCTCCAAACTTTAGTAGTATTGGCTCTTGCGTCTCTGTTGGTTCCATTCTTTCGCATGCCTCCAAGGTTTGGTGCATGATCAGCATGGAACCCATTCGGCATTCCCTGTTGTGATCTTTGCATTTGCCTACGGCCACTTCGCCTTTCCATGTTTTGGCCATTGTCTAAGCCATCAACCATTGGCACTTGCGTTTCACTGTTTCTTCCATTATTAGTTTCCAAAACTTGAGGTTCCTCGAGGGATGAAGAATCATCAATTGGTAAGGAATCTGGTGTCTGTGCCTCAGAATCAGAAGCTACAGATAAAGGGCTTGATGGCTCAGCTGGATATTGTTGTTCCTCTGATGTGGTGCTCTCGTCTTCCTTAGCATCTTTTTTCTGGTCCTTCTCTCTCTGCTCTTTCTGCCTTAGCTTCTTCCTCTTCTTCCTCTCCAAGAGCTCAGCTTTTCTGCTCCGAACATAATACCAGTGAATTAGACTCAACACTTAGTGGATTCAGCAACGTTATATTACTGGCATTGCAATTAATAAGCACTTACCTTCTTCGAGCAGCTTCTTCCTCTTCAACCAGTAAATTTTGGCACCTCAGAGCTTCAGCATCTTTGTCAGCAAGCCATGCTTTAATCTTCACATTAAGAATATAAAGATAAATCGCGTGTAATGGATACATGAAAAGTAAAGTTCTCGTATTAGACACTTCGCTTTACCAACTAGAGAGGAATGGTGAAACTTTGAAGGAAAAATTTACCAATCGCTGTTCCAGAAGGAAGCTTGCGCAAGCAACAACATTTTTTGCCTCCAGTACAGTTTTTCCTATTTCCCCGTCAAAAATGTACTTTTGCATTGGTGCAGCCTCGCTAGACAGGAAAGTTTTTTCACTTGCATCATCAAGAATGCTAAAAAGTTCCTGCGAAGAAATTGGAAGTCTAGGTGGTCTAGCCTGGAGAAGATCCTGGAGAAAGAGGAACATATATCAGCCATGAGGTTGAACATTGAGGATAGTTTATCTAGACAGGGAAAAAGAAACCGTCAAGAGAGAGATGCAATTCATACCAAAAGGCCAGAACCAGCTCTTAGATAATATTGTGGCAGAGCAGTATAGCCTGGTTTTTCGATAAGTGACATTAATCCTGACTCCACTGATGCCCCAGGAATATCCTACAAGAATCCAAACAAAGCATCTCGAGTTAGTCTACAAATCATTTTAATCAGGACACAGGTCCATGATGCATAATGCGAGAGAAAAGAAGGTAAGAAAGGTACATCATGGATCAGATATGCATACTCAACAAGCCTGTGAGTGTATGTATACGAATCTGGTATGGTATACTCTTACTTTTGTTTAATGAAAAAGTATTTATTTGGAAACGAATCCCATAACCCTGATGAAGTCATATGGCATTCTAGGAAACATTTATGACAATGCTTATTATGTATCACACCTTTCACTAATGAAGAAAAAAGAGCGATAAAGCATTCATAAAAAGTCAAACCCTTAGACAAGATGTGACAAACAACAATGAAATTAGAATTGGGCCTGAAGAACATGTTATGCCACACTCGTATGTGAGGATCACCATGCGTTTTAAGTTAAGATAAAGGTAAAAGGGAAAGCATCAATGGGAATCATAGTACCTCAAGCATCATGCTCTTTACTGAGAGAATCTCCTTTGCATCAGTTGCAGAGAGCTGAAATAACAACAGAGATCAGTACCTGATGGAAAAACTAATCGAATTGGCAATAACTGTGAGAAGACTACTAGAGGGAAAACTACCTTATTCCAAAAGGCTCCCAGCGCATCCCTCTCTTTGCCAAAATCCTGGTAACATTTAAACACAAACTTCAGATGACTTCAAAGAAAAGAGTAAAGCAACCAGTAAAGACATAAAAGGAAGAAAGTATAGTTAAGCTCAGACTAAGCAAACCTTTTCCGGCTTTCTTTGACGGCGATGCATGCGGTTATGTCTTCTAAAGTTCACAGGAGAGCAAAACTCCCTACTGCACTTTTCACACTTCTGCATTTGTATCTTCAAAGGGGTCAGCAATGGCCAGCCTGGGAACGAAATAGAACATCAAATAAAGTCCATGTACCATACCCTAGGCCACATGTAATTCAAGCATCACTTGGATCTAAAAAAAACTCAATAAGCTAATATGATAAACCCCTCGAGACCAAAACGATATATCCACAGAGTACTCAATCCACCAAATTCCAAAGTATTTGGTCAGTGAAAATGTCAAATCCAAAAAAGATGAGAGACAATGAGACATTACCTGGACGTTCTAAGGTATGGAGAAGTTGAAAAAGCTGGACAGGAGTATTTTCAGGTCTAGGGAAGGAAAGAAACGGATCCTTTCCAACCGCACGTCTGATAAGCATATCGAGAGAATCATTCCCATCTTGTTTCACAAGCTCCATTGAATTCGACTGCAACATACATTCACAAAACACAAATTCCTATAAACAAAGCACCTATATACTGAACCGATTCTTCCCCTAAGCAACTATATAAATCAACAGTATTCGATTCAAATAGCGTCAAAATCACTAACACAGACAGATGCCTAATTTCCTCCATGACTAAGCCACCTAACAGAGAAAAATCGGAATTGAAATCATAGTATTCGCGGTTTGAAATCTAATCAAATACCAGTGATGTATAGACGAAGGAATGAATTCAAATCGATTTAGTGTGTGTTCATGAGAAGAGAATGGTTAGTCCGATCACGTACCAGTAAAAAAAAAAACAGTAACAGATCGGGCGGAGAATAGGAGGAAGAGAAGAATCGAGAGCGATCCTTCTGGGGATTCAGAGGAGCTTGGGACGGAAGAAAGTCGCCGAGAAAATCAGAGAAAGTGATGGGACGCAAAAAAGGAGAAGAGAGAAAAATGAGAGAAAATTTCGGAGAGAGGAGGAGGAGGCAAAAGAGCTCTGGAAGAAAAATTATAAAGGCCTAGTACGGGCAAACAAAACAACCCTTGAGGCTCAAATCACAAAAAAATCCAGCAAATATTTGATCAGTAAATTTGTATTTTTGTTTTAAAAATAACTAAGAAAGAAAAAACTTTTTTTTTTTCTTTATCAATCCTTTATTTTATTATTTCTTAACATGTAAGATATTAGAATAGACTGTTATGTTTGAAGAAAGTTATTGGGATAGACATACAAAAATTATGATTCATGAACAATTGTCTAGATCTTGTTGGTCCGATGATAGGAGAGTGATACAATTTCTAATTTTTTCTTTCTTCTGATTTTTTTTCAAAATTGATGGAACCAAATGGAGTATTTATTTTCTCCAGATAAATATCCAATTTTTATAGGAAAAAATATTACAATTTAAAATTTTTCCTGTATACTTAACTACTTAACTTTTGATTACCATTTTTTAAAAACTATGAAATTTTGGGCTTAGATCATAATCTCTTCGATGGGACCATAACATGTTAAACTAGTCCAACTTTTCATCAATAGTGCTCTAACTTGTGATAAAACATTTGTTTGTTTTTTTTGGTTAGCCAACAAGTACACTGGTTGATATGTTTTTAAAATATCTAGTATTTATAGGAAATTGCAATTTTAAAAATGTTGGAACTAGCAAGAGAAAGGGACTATGCTGCGTAAGAAACAGCAAGATGCAAATTTATGATTCGAGAGAAACATAGATAACAACATAGACAAAGACTTCTAGTTATATCAAAGAAGATCTAAGTGAGTATATTCTTTTCTCCTATGGCCAAGAGGAATTAATTACCACCACGACCCTTAACTATTCACTATTTATTCTATCTTATAGACCAAAAACAGCTCAAGTACTTGAGTATGAAAATGTTCAATTATTTGCGATAAGATTGAAGAATCAACAAGCGTTACAACTCTTTCTGCAGGTACCGTAGTAATCAGGAGAGCCAATCATATAGACAGGGTTTTTCTTGCACTCCCCAAGCTTAGCCCATCGTCCACAGTTTTCGTCTTCATCACTGCATTCCCCACTCTCCTCAATTCTTGCTTGTTTCTTCGCATAGATCAGTTTTGTTGCCACTAACAGTTCTCCTTTCACCACAGGGCACCTCAAATGAGTGCTTTTCCCATCCAAAGATGCATTCAAGAGCCTGGTGAAGAACAGAATTGCGTTTCCTTTTACTGGTCTTAAAATGTTACCGCCCTCCAAGCAACTGTTTTTGGGTTTCATCTGGAAAAAAAGGAGAACTCAACATTCATTGTGGTGTGCCAAATAAAAGTCATCTTTTTGCCTCTCAGGTTAGAAATCAAACTGACCTCTGAATTTGGGAAGAGAAGCTCTCCTCCTTGAGTTGTGTTTGAGAGGTAGAGAACGACGGTTGCCAGCAAAGATTCATGCAATACGGAGCTAGGTTCCTCTCCAAAATAATCCAACTTCTTTCCTGACTTCTCAGAAGTGTAACTTCTTACCTTGATAGAGCCGCCATTTTCTGAAAAATGTGCGTCAAGAGAGAAACATAAGCCAGCAGTTTGGCCACAAGAAAAGAGACCTTCCAAGAGCAATCACAAAGTCTCCGTAGATTACAAAACCAAGATAAGTAAAGTTACCTCCTGGGAGGAAAGTCCACGCAGAAACTTTTTCTTCAATCCCAGCAACTACTGGATCCTAGTTTATCCAAAATGATACCAAAATAAGGAACGGAACATGACAATTGTAAAGGCCATTTTGATCAACCAAGATGGAAACTGCTATACTAGGGTGTGAAATCATTTGTGTTAACTTGACAATATATGAGAAAGGGTGTTACATAAAACTCCAAACATATATCTCAAAGTCTACAACAACACTAGCGTCTTTACAACATAGTGTTATAAGAACATGACAATATCTAATTGGAAAGTTGAAGAATACAAAGAACTTACAAGTTGCGTCTTTCCATCAGCATCCACTGAGTAAACCTCTGTAGTCTCCTTTCTCTAACAGAAAAGAAGTAACCATTACACAAAGAACAATGTATCACTATATCTCAAACACAAAAGAACTGGAAATTAACCAGAGATATCAGATGATCACACTCTTCCTCCGACAAGAACCCGCGGTATAGAAAGACCCTATACATACCAAATTGCTTCAGACCCCTAAAATTTGAAGCAGTAAAACATACATTCCTATGTGCAGAAATGATCCATGATGGTAGAACCAGATATCAATCAGAAGTACCTGACCTTGGTAGCCATGAAAGTTGAAGAACACGTGTCGGGTCCACAAATTTAGATCCTAAAACATAACTCGCCTGTGTATCATCACTCTTACTCGTAATTTCTTTATCTCGGAGCTCCTTCCGACTGCAAAAAGTAGAAAACAAATCCTGGATTAAAAGCTAGATTCATCGCTAGAAAGAAGAAACCAGGTATCACAGGTAGGTGGGTGATAATGATTGCAAAATGAGGGATTTTGAAATACACCTTCCACCGGAACAGAAAGGAGGAGACGAAGAAGACATAGTAATCATCAGAATAAGGAAGATTCGGCTAAGGCAAGCCATTGCTCCACTCCACTGGGTACTACTGCTACATCGCTGAAACGAGGAACAGAAAGATGTTCCCGATGCGTTAACGACGTCGTTTAGTAAGTTGTGTCCTTCGAAGCTTTTCTTTTATCAAAGTTAACTTAGAAAAATGCCAAATTTTCAAAACTACCCCAAAAAAATATATATTTTTCATTTTCGGAGTATCATCGTTTTGGCTCATTTTCATTTATGCATTCAAAAAATGGAGACAAAATATGAAAATGATTTGATCAATGTGTAAGCAAACGTCAAGTGGACACTAACGCCAAGTCGCCAAGCGATTTGCCATATTTTAGTATTCATGCAAAAAAAAGTAAAAAAAAAAAATAGAATGTATGAATGAATGGATGGATGATGTGTACACACATATAGATTGCTAAAAATAGAGAAGAAAGTGCTTGAAAAAGGGGATGGTTAGGCGAATTTTAAGGTTTGATAAAAAAGAAAACACAATGTGTGGGTGGTGATCACAAATACAGATCAGAGACCAATATTAAGGAGCCTTTAATTAGTTGTCCGAGTTTGCCTCGATCCTTTCTTCACAAAAGGAATTCATCTTCTTCCTTCACAATATTCTCACATAACAACAAATCTTTCGATCTTCCTCAAGTCTTATCATAGAACCTAGACAAAAGCAATGGTTTGTTCTCTTCTCTTTTTCTAATTCATTTGTAGGATTGTTTGGTTCTAGCATTACATGCCATCAATGTGATGATTTTTTTCTAGTCGGGGCGAAAGATACACGATATTCAAATCTATGAAATGTACTAGTCACAAAATCTGATTTAATTTTTGTCTAATCATATGTTAATTAGACGTCGATTTTACCATGTTATTGACGTGTCTCTCATTTTACATGCTATATTTTGTGTCTTGTCTAGTTCATAATTGTCATAACTCAATTGCTAGACTAAGATTATTACTAATGTTTTGACATATGGAAATTAGTAATGGAACCGAAAACGCCTAGCTAACTTGAAAGTATTTTTTTCCCCCGGTATACAAAAAATGCTCTCCTCCTAATTTATGTGAATGAAAAGGCGAACGCGGCGTCGGGGATGGCAGTGGAGGACGAGTGCAAGCTGAAGTTTTTGGAGCTCAAGTCGAAAAGAAACTATCGATTCATAATATTCAGGATAGACGGGCAACAAGTGGTGGTCGAAAAGTTAGGAAACCCCGATGAGACTTACGATGATTTCACCGCCTCCCTCCCTGCGAACGAGTGCCGCTATGCAGTCTTCGACTTTGACTTCATCACCGATGAAAATTGCCAGAAGAGCAAAATCTTCTTCATTGCATGGTATCATTTTTTTTTTAATCTTTCACTTCACTTCCTTAATTCCTATTAATAAGCTTAAATTTGATTATTTGTTAAAACTTGGATGATGAAACATATATAGGTCACCAGATTCATCAAGGGTGAGGATGAAGATGGTGTATGCAAGCTCTAAGGATAGATTTAAGAGAGAATTGGACGGCATTCAGGTGGAGTTACAAGCCACTGATCCTAGCGAGATGAGCTTCGACATTATCAAAAGCCGAGCTCTCTAGATCCTTTTCAACGATCTATATCTCTATCATCGATCCTGATCTTCACAAAAAAAATTACCATGTCATCTGGTTGAAAACTGAATTCTTTATCTGTCTTATTCATTTTATAAACATTCTTTTCTTTCTACTTCCGTTTGGGAGAGAAGTTCAAACCTTGTAGCTTTGTTGTGTAACTCTCAAATAAACGAATAATATTTCCTACCTCGTCGTGGTTAAACAAGAAGTCGATATGTCCGAGTGGTTAAGGAGACAGACTTGAAATCTGTTGGGCTTCGCCCGCGCAGGTTCGAACCCTGCTGTCGACGATAATTTTTACTCCTTTTGTGTTGTACTAAGTTACAATACTATTTAACTCAATTTATTCATACTTTTACATGGTACTAGTAGTAGATACATCAAAATAAGCCATGGATCATCAAACCACAACGCACATTAGAAAGGATTAACAAACCATACATTTAAAAAGAAGAAGCAGAATCTCAGTTTCCAGATTCTTGAAATCTCTTTTGCAAAGGCATAGAACCTTGTTGGCCTGCCTCACCTCCTCCCGAACCCGTAATTCCCATTTTATTCCCTAACCATCATTACACCAAATTAAAAGTCATTACCACCGTCAAAAGCCGAAAACGTTGTTTAACAGGAAGAGGCGTGTATTACCAATGGTGGAGCCAAGTGACTGTGTAGAGTCTTGAACAGATTCTGTAGACTTTTGCGTCACTTCTTCCGTCGTACCAGCGATCCAAGAAGTAACAGCTCCTCTCAGCTTCTCCGCAATCCCTCCTTCGCCTTTCTCCGCATATGCTTCACCCTGTTTCGTAGCTGCTTCCGAGCTCGGATCCTTAAACCCTCCTAACCTTTTCTCCACCTCCTCCGATTGTGTCACTATCCCTCTCTTCGGTGGCGCAGTTTCGCCACCGCCTCCTCCAAGATGAAGCTTCTCAGTGACCACTTCCGACAAAGCCTTGTCTTCCTCTCCCGGACTCAGTTTCTCCGTAAGGAATTCTTTCGCCGAGACGCCCCTGTCTTGTCCTTGCTCTGTCCCGGTCCCGGTGAATGGTAACTTCGTCATTACACTAGCTCCTGTCTCTTTAACCTTCTCGTAAACTGGAGTCACCATACTTGCGACCGTACTTCCGTATCCACCAGCGGAGCTAGGATTTTCTGCTCCTTCCACACGATTCTCGTGGCCGCCTTCCCCGGAGTAACCTAACTTCGAAGCGACGGCGTTTTTCGCCGCCACAGCTTTGTCTGCTACGACCGAAGTCGCTAATGAGATCTTATCGGTGTAGCTGCTCTGATTAGGCTGGTGCATCTCCTCTCCTCTCCTCTGACCTCTGGAATCAAAACCCTGAGGGTTTTGTATACCTTGAGTTCTCGTCGGCAAATCTTTTCCCAGATCAAATTCATCACTCCGCTCCGGAGATTCTTTCCCCAATCTAGATCCATAGTCTCCCGCCGGTATGTGCTTGCCCATTTCAGGTCTTGACTTAGTATCAAAACCATGACTTTTCTCCCGGAGATCTCTTCCCAGTCCCATGTGATCATCTTCACCTGTTTCGTTCCTCCTCCCAAAAGCTGCGACACTCGGTTGTTCTCCAGCTCCTAGAATAAAGAAAGGACACAAGTCAAAAGATATAAATTCCTGAATCAGAATTCCGAGAAGAAAAAAAACTTACCTTTACCGGTGGGATCAGTAACTTTGGACTGATAACTCGACATTCCACCATGAGATCCCTGAGCAGTCGGTTTTGTATCAAGGCCATGGCTTTTCTTCTGCAGATCAGTTCCCAACCCTAACCTTCCAATAGCTGAGACAGTCGATGCTGCTCCAATTTCTCCAGTAGCTAGATAAAGAAACAGACAGGTGAAAAGAGTTGAAACTTCTTAGCAAAAAACGTAGAGCTGAAACTTTAAATCAGGATTAAGAGACTAGAGAAAAGATCTTACATTTTCCGATGGGGTCAGTAACTTTGGACTGATAATTTGACAACCCACCATGAGATCCCGGAGCAGCTGGATCTTGGTCCAATCCTTTGGGTCTGTCGATATTAACTTTACTTTGGTTTCGAGACTTGTGTTCATCAGGAACAAATGTTCTTGTCACATCTTCTGTTGCAGATAGTAAAGACACGGGAGTGTTATGCGGCGTCAGTGTAGGAGCCCCTCTTCTCTCTTCTTTCTCCGGTACACCGGAGTGTTTTATAGGACGAGACATTGCTTCGTGGCCAACTCCTCTCACTGGCTCAGAGGGTTTTGTATGTGAAGAGGAAACAACTGGAAAAGCTTTCGATCCTGGAGGGACTATCTCCTCCTTCACCGGAATATGAGCTTTTCCTCGTGCTGCTGGGACCAATCCAAAACATTAAATACTCTGTTTTGGTCAATAGAGAGATCAAAGTGAAGCGAAGGACTGACAAACCTGGTGCACCGCCGTGGAGTTGGTTGTCGTTGTAGTCATCTTCATCGTCTTCTTGGTCTAGATCGTGATCGTCAGGGATGTGTTCTCCACGATCGTGCTCATGACCATGTCCATGTTTAGTAAGAACATTCTTGATCTTCTTTGCTTTTTCCTTCACTTTCTTCAGAACTTTTGATGGTCCTTTTTCATGATGCCCTTCTTCCTCTGCATTCAAAACAGAGGAACACGTAAAAAACATTCATTAGGCTCTCTCACTTCCAGATTTTAGAATATCAATAGAAAAAAAACTTTACATTGAGATTAGAATCTGGTTTCGCAATACCTGGATGGTGAATCCTTATTGGCTCCTGTGCTTGGTGATGACCATGAGTACGTTGCAACTGCGCTTGTGAATCCATTTTATTTGCTAGATTTGATTTTGTTCTTTTCCTTTCTATGCATCCAAATTGTTTCTGAGAAAATATGAGGAGCTTCTTCAAAGTTTTATACAGAGTCAGAGAGTATGGGAAAGAGGAGGAAGACGCATAGCCGAACTACCTCTGGATGGCTGTGTCCTCTGTACTTTATCTTACGAAATACCACGTGTCATGCCACGTATCAGGCTCTTGATTGTGTGCGTGGCGCTCTCAGCCTAATCTTTATCCGAGAAGAACCGTCGATGTTACCTTCTTTCACAAGTTAGCCCACTAGCCCATTCCAACAACATGCCGTTTCGATCATTGGAAAAACAGCATAACACAGTCACTGAAATCCGAAAACGACAAGAAATGATATCATATGAATAGTTTCCATTGCGCAATGGGTTGGTCCAACAGAAATGTACATAATGGGCCTTAAAAAAGATCCAGTATGCTCTATCGCGGTTTAATGGTTTGGTTGGTGGTAGAAGAAACAGACACGAAGCGCGGAAGCGGAACTAGTAGATGCAGCTACTACAATATCCACGTGGCGAAACATTAGTCGTTTATCGAGAACTGCCCCACGAAATTACACGTCTGAATAGATAAATCGAAAATGGATCGTGAGGCCCACGTGTCTGCGAAGAAGGGCCCACAGTGGATTATTGAAAAGAAGAAATGGAAAATCTGAGGATTGATTCGTCTCAGAGGCCGAGGTTGAAGATTAATCGGACAAAGGAGATTAGAAGAGTAGAAAAAACGACAAGAAGAAAGAAACACAGTTGCAGGAGAGAAAGAGATATGGCTGTCCGGATAAACGCGATGGCGGTGACGTTTGTGGCGCACGCGCTGGCGGTAATAGCGGCGATTATGGTACTGGTTTGGAGTATCAGTTACAGAGGTGGATTGGCCTGGGAAGCTACTAACAAGAATCTCATCTTCAATGTATGTTTCTTTCTTTAATCTCCTTTAAAGTTTTCTCTTTTCTGTCTCTCGCATCTGCGTTGACTTTTTGTATGTCTTGTATCTGACTGCGAAGCTTCTTATTTGTTCCTCAGTACTGTTTCTGAGTGAGTGACTTTATTATGTAAAGGAGAATTCTTTTGTTGTCTTGATATCTGTTATAGCTTGTAAAATGACTCTTTTGGAAGCAATAGTCCTCTGGTTTGTCCCAAGTTTTGCTATGGACGTGATTTAGGATCTATGAGTGTTGTTGGGGTCGTATTCTGTTTATTACAGTGTGAGTGAATGTACGTAAGATGATGTTTCGATCTTCTGGTTTAGGTTTAGTTGATGGTATTCACAACTAGCATCCAAAAATCGACATTATCGTTGTGTTACCAAAGCAAAGGGGACATCTCTTCAGTTGTTTTTAATCCGTCTGTGTTTGTGTTCTGATCCATTTTGTTTTCTTATGTGATCCAGCTGCATCCTGTTCTGATGCTCATCGGATTTATAATCTTGGGAGGAGAAGGTAACTGATAACAACATCTGTTCAACAACGAGAGAAATAAGATATTACTTTCATTTCAGTTTTGATTAGTATTGTTGATGATGATCACTTTATATAAACCTGTTTGTTGAAAATGGAAATGCAGCCATCATAAGTTACAAATCGCTTCCGCTGGAGAAACCAGTGAAGAAGTTGATCCACCTTATACTCCATGCCATTGCTCTGGCTCTTGGGATATTTGGCATCTGTGCAGCCTTTAAGAACCACAATGAAAGCCATATCCCTAATCTCTACAGTCTCCATTCCTGGATTGGTATTGGAGTCATTTCTCTTTATGGCTTCCAGGTAAATTCCATAGCGTTTTGCTCCTTAGACAAACATTTTCCCATTATACATGTAATCAGTTTACATAGGAATCCTTTTGATAAGTGTTTCATTTGGTTCAGCTACTAAATCAACCTTATAAATGTTTCTGAGTTCTCTGTATCAAACTGAAAGAACAATTACAGACAGCAGAAAACACTGTATATAAAGCTATTGGACCGGCTGATTCATAGAAAATGGCTAACAAGTTGATCAATTTCTATGGAAAAATGTTTTTACCTATTGTTGTATATTGTTCCTGACCAGAACAAGAGTTTTGAACTTTACAGTGGGTGTACAGCTTCATAGTGTTCTTCTTCCCAGGAGGATCAACAAATTTGAAAAGCGGATTGCTTCCGTGGCACGCAATGCTTGGCCTGTTTGTTTACATACTTGCTGTCGGGAATGCAGCTTTAGGGTTTCTGGAAAAGCTGACTTTCTTGGAGAATGGAGGGCTTGACAAGTATGGATCCGAAGCATTTCTTATCAACTTCACGGCCATTATCACTATTCTCTTTGGTGCCTTTGTGGTACTCACTGCTTCTGCTGAGTCTCCTTCTCCTTCTCCTTCCGTCTCCAATGATGATAGTGTTGACTTCAGTTATTCTGCTATATAAAACACTTTCTACATTCCACGTTACATCTGTATCGCCCCTTGTACTCTCAAAACTCCATTTATGTATGATGCATTTGTAGCGAAAAGCTTTGTGTGTTACGGCTTTGCTACTTCTGGTGTGTAAAATCTTCAATGATATTGATGAATCTTTTAAATCATTTTCTTTTCTTTTCTTTTCTTTCATATTGCCATTCCTTTAACCATATATGCTATTTGCCTTATTGGTGTCAAAGCATTTAAGACAAAACAAAAAACAAAACATTTTTTTTCCGGTTTTGCCTTAGAAATTTGATTTACATTACAATAAACGCAATTTACGTCGTTGTTGATGGAGAAAAGAATTCAGCAGAAGAATTACAATCTGAAGCCTCTCTATAAATATGATGCTCCTGCTTCTTACATTTGGAACCAAACACAATGTCGTTAAGAGTCCAGTTGCTGTTGTTGATCATCATTTCGTTGTAATGGAACTGATCAACATCACCCATTTCTTCATAAGCTGAGAGAGTCTCTTCGACATTTGGAGCTTGACTGTGCTTAGAGTCGGTAAACTCAGAGGAATAATCGGTGTGGGGATATGAAGAAGAAAGCCATTCAGAGAAGAAAAGCCTTGGAATCTCAGGAGCAGAAGAACATTGATGGCTGTTATTTCCGTTGCTTTCTTGTGAGGGAGATGAAGATTTGTTCTCTAGAAGTCTCTGGAAGGAGAACACGTGATTCGAGATCAAGGTTTCCGGATTTCTTTTTCCACAAGCAACAAGTGATGATGATGAAGACGAAGGAGGGGAAATAGATTTTGCATCTTGTAAGCTCTGAGACTTGAGCCATTTCTTTTTCAAATGAGAGTGCCAATAGTTCTTTATCTCATTGTCTGTTCTTCCCGGTAAGAATTTAGCTATTTGCGACCACCTAATTACACCTAAATCATTAGTCTCTCTATAACTAGCATCTGCTAAAACAATAGGGTTAGGTCTTAGAGATACACTTACTTGTTACCCAAGGAAGAATGAAACGTCAAGATAGTCTCTTCTTCTTCTGCACTAATCATATCCCTCTTTAACCCTGGTCTTAGGTAATTAATCCATCTTAATCTGCAGCTCTTCCCATTCCTTTGTAACCCTATCAAATTAAATCCCAACAACAATTATCAAAGTTGACTCAGTTTGAGAAACTAAAAACTAATAAAGAAGAAGATGAAAGAGAGACCAGCTTTGATGGGAACAGTGGTCCAGCAAGAATGGCCATAAGAGAGGATGAAGCTCCTTAGCTTCTCGTCTTCTTCAGGTGACCATAACCCTTTCCTATGTCTCTCTCCATATTTCGTCTTCGCCATTTCTCTTTAGTCAGCTGTCTGTCCTGATACAAGAAAACATGTCTCAATACTATATATGGTGATTGAGACAACATATATATCACCAAACGTCCACAGATAGAGCCTACATACTTGGTGTTAAGAAATGACCAAATGGGCCTGCTTAGAGTAAATGACAAATGACATATATATTTCTATTTTTATGAAAATTTGGGATATAATTTATGTGTTAATTTCTTATGAGTATACTGTATGCATTTGTATAAGCAGTGAGGAGAAAAGTCATAATGGAATATGTAAGGATTAATTAGGTGTCAAAAGTCTGCTTGGATAAATTTAAATTATTGATATAATGTTCCAACTTAAAATAAATTAGCAATTTTCAGTATATATAAGATTTGAGATTCCTACCTATAAAAAAAAAAAAAA
>Ga0041059_1001738_pt1 | contig 16998 bp, 12 predicted proteins | sample AraColnosormetaG_FD_56232 | JGI IMG/M metagenome (GOLD analysis project Ga0041059, IMG submission 56232) | Arabidopsis roots microbial communities from North Carolina, USA - Col MF nosort | ecosystem: Host-associated > Plants > Roots > Unclassified | place: USA: North Carolina | collected...
ACTTTTTTTTTTTTTTTCTTATCTTTTTTCTTCTTTTAATTTATCAATTTTTTTGGTTATAGACTTCAAAAGAAATTTTCTATTTAGGAGTACGAAACGAGACGATCTTCTTGTTCTTTATTTTTGCAGTTACCAAAATCGACAACATGTTTGAGCTTTCTTTATTGAGAAAATAGACGGTATATCACTTTCACTTATTCATTCTCCTTTTCTGACTCTATTATTCTCTTTTTCATTCCTAGTGGTTGATATCGCTAAAAGCGATTCTATTCTGCTAAGTGTACAACTTCTGTAATTTATAGCTAACACTCTTTCAATCTTCCCAAAACTTTCGTTATAAAAACTCTTTTGATTCAAATAAGAAAACTCTAATGTTTCAAGCAACCAGTTGTTACTACTGAAGGGGATGAAAAAGAAATAGAAGCTACAATTTGGCTGTCAACAAACCGTCTTCACATACATATTCCTCCTTTCTTTTCTTCGCCCAAAGACAAAAATTTCTCAAACTTGGTGTTACACCATTATAGGCTACAGCAGAAAACAACATTCAACCCAAAACCAAAAACAGAAAAATAAATCTGAACTTTTCTTTCACATCTTCGAAAACTACTTTAAAATCTTGTTCTAATTATCACGTCTCGGTTGCCTTTTGCGTGGTGCCGCGGTTTCTTCCTTCTTCTCCGCCTCATCCCCACTCTTTGAACTCTCCGCTACTTCTGGTTTCTTCTTTTCCACAGGTGCCGCCGCCTATAATACCATATTTATTAGATTCTTCTCACTATCCACAAATGACCATTGTGCATAAAACTCTTTATGGAATTTTGTTTTTACCTTTTTGCCACCAAAGATAAGCTTGAGGAAGAGCGAGAAGAATACAACCACAATGGCGACGAGGACACCAATGGTTAAGTTTGGTTGTTGCTCGGCTTTCTCAATCAGTTCCTACAAAACACACATTTCACATCATCACTCAAGGTCGAGTCATCAACAAATCACATGGTAAATGAGGGAGAACTTACCGTGATCTTAGACTTGTAGGCACTTAGGAAAGATAAATCTGCAACCTTGTTCAAGAGGTCGAATACAACCTTCTGCAATATCATGCACATAAATACAGCGGTAAGTATTTATACATAAAGCTTTATAATATATCAATATTAAGTTTAATTATGGGGAAAAATCAATTTACCTGGTAGCTCTTGAGACCATCTGCAGAGCCAGCAGCTTCCTCTTCTGCCTTTTGTTTCTCTTTCTCAACATCGAATTTGGGCTTCCAAGTGGTCTGTCTGTAAGTCTCAGCGACCTTCTCGTCTTTCGCTATCAAGATGTTGTCAAACAAGATACCATCTTGCATTGTCCAGATCTCAATACCGATGGCTGCAATGGGTTCGTAATCGGGTCTGTCTAGCTCAAAGTAGTCAGGGTTAGGGATATCTCTGGGTTTCCAGATTCCCTTGTAAGCCGGGTTATCAATAAGAGGTGAGCTCCATTTGCCCTTGTAAGCAGGATTCCTCTTCATTGGTCTCTTCCATTCACCACAACCAGGTGCTGCTTCACACTTGGGGTTGTCAATTTTAGGAGCCTCCCACATACCATCTTCCTCATCATCCCAATCTTCAGGCTTGGTCGCTTCGGGGTCGTCGACCTCCTCAGGCTCATCATCTAACCATCCTTCGGGTTTCTCAGCTTCCTCATCTTCAATCTCCATAGGTGCATCCTCATCCCAGTCCTCAGGCTTCACGGCATTTGGATCAGGAATCTTGGCTCTTTCGTCCCAATCCTCTGGTTTCTTGTCTTCAGGGTCAGGGATGGTCTTGGCAGGGATCAATGCAGGCTCAAAGTCTTCACCAGAGAGTAAATTGGCCTTTTTCTTCTCCTCTCCATCAACCAAAATTCTAACCTCGTTGTCGGGTTTCAAGATGGCGGTGTAGACATGGGAAAGCTTGTCATAAGGAACAGAGGGAGGGAACTTCAGATGGTGTTCAACGTACTCGCCACTCTTGGGATTCTTGTGCTTCAAGATGAAATGCACTTTGTTCGTACCTCCACACTTGTCAGGCCCAAACATGATAGAGTAAGGGGATTCACTATCGAATCCCTGAGGTGTCCATCCAGCTTCCTGAGGACGGAGGTACTTCAAGTAAGCACCACCACACTCAAGTCCTTCCTGGAAACGAACCTCGTACTGAAGAACAACAGTTCCTTCCTTGAGGTTTAGAGGCTCGTCAAGCTCTTTCACAATTCCATACTTCCTAGCCTTCTCACTCACGAGAAGTCCATAATCCTCATGTCCTTCACTCTTTGCATGCTTCCATACACCTGAAACAGATAAAATCGTCTTTAACAAGAAGCTTCAATGCAAAAATGGAAAATCATCAACAACTTCAAGTCTTCAACAAGAGGAACATATTCGATTTGATAACCAAAAAAGCACCAAATCAGAATTGATTAACATCCACATAGTCAGATTTGATTCAAACTACTCGATTTGATTCCTCTATAATGTTGAGTGCAATACATCACAGTAAGTAAGTAGTAATTGAATTCCAAATACAGATATAGATCAGAACGATACACTAACTACAATGCAGTGGGAATTCAAAGACAATAATATACCTTCGTAATCACTATTCTTCGAAACGATCCAGCGGCCATCAAAAGGCTCATCGAACGATTCATACAGAACCTGAAACAGAAACGAGAATCCAAAACCAAACGAACTCAGCTAAACAATGATCGATCTAAATCTTCGGATCTACAAAGAACAGAGGAAGAATCGAAATTACCGTTTGATCGTCACAGTAGCAAAGCTTCTGGAACGAAACGAAAGCTAAGAGAAGCAAAAACACGGAAAATAGTTGCCGTTGTCTCATTCTCGGAATCTCTAAAATGCAAAAGGAAACCTCAGGCTTAGATCTAAATCGGTGATAAGCCGGAGAAGTAGATCGGAACAAAAATCCCTCGTGAAGGAGAAAGAGTGATATGTATTTTTCGGTTTCTCTGAATAAATTATATATTCAATCCCGTAGACCCGGTCGAGTGTGTCATTTTGTTGTTTCCACCAATCAAATCTCTCGCCACGCGAAGCTAACCAATCATAACAGGCCACGTCATTCAAAAGCGAGCTCTTCTACGTGCACTGTTATTTTGCTATATACGTACGTACACATTTAACAGCTAGTTGAGCATAGTTATTGGGCCTGGGCCATTAAAGTTTTTAAGTCCTTACTCTTAATGATTGTTACATTAGTAATCATAGTTTATTAATTTTAATTAAATCCAAACTATGACAAAACTTTACTAAATCCAACATTCTTCTTCACTTTCTTGTCTCTGTCTATTATTTCTCTAACCTTAACTACTTCCTCCCATCTCTCTGCGTTTGCATACATTTCCACCATAACTTTATACACTCCTCCATCTTCGGGACTCAACGCCTTGACTCGATTTGCGGCTTTCTCCGCGATCTCTATGTTCCCGTGGATTCTGCATCCGCCTAACAAACCGCTCCATGCTAAGAGTTTCTCTCTGTTTCCTCCATCTTTAGGCATTTGCTCGATCATTTCCGCTGCTTCTTCGATCAATCCTGCTCTTCCAAGCAAATCCGCCATACACCCGTAATGCTTCATCTCTCTATTAACATCATACAAAGATCTCATTTGGTCAAAAAGGTTCCTGGCTTCATCAACTAGACCAGAATGGCTGCAACCCACTAAAACACTTATGAAGGTTACTCCGTCTGGTTTGATTCCAGAACTAACCATCTTACGGAAGTAATCAACCGTTAGCTCACCGTTACCGTGCATTGCAAGACCAGTGATCATTGCATTCCATGTGAATAAAGTTTTATCTGAACATAATTCGAAGATCTCCATCGCTGTATCGATGAAACCACATTTTGCATAGAAATCCACCAATCCAGTAGCTAAGAAGGAATCAATGAAAAGTCTCTTCCTTTTCGTGTAATCATGAATAGCTTTCCCTTTTTGCCAATCCCCTGATTGTGCACAAGCTGAAAGAGTTGAAACAATGGCGACATTATCGGGTTTTAGACCCAAAGCAACCATCTCGTCGAAGAGTTTGATTGCTTCTCTGCAATGATTCATCTGCGCATAACCAGAAATGAGACTATTCCACGAAACCAAATCACGTAAGGGCATTGAATCAAACAACTCTCTTGCACGAACAATCTCACGTGCCTTCACTAACCCGTCGATCAACACATTGTAGGTAACAACATCTCTTTGAGGATTTTCGTCGAACAGTTGCAAGGCACTATCGATTGGAGCAATCAATGAGTAAACACGAATCAGAGTGTTCAAAGTGAACAAATCAGATAACAATCCGAATCTCAAAGCTTGACAATGCAGAGTCTTGACTAATGTAAGATCACCATTCTTCTTTGCTGCACAAGCCTTGAATACGAAAGGGAAAGTGTGGAAATCTGGAGGAACAGAGCGACGTCGCATCTCGACGAAGAAACGTTTAGAAGACAGAGACGACGGCTCATGAAGCGTACAAATCCTAATGATCGTATTGAAACAAAACGTTGAAGGGTTTGTGATGAATCTGAAAACTGAAGTCGCGTAGCTCACGACCTCCTTCGACGCCGACGCAGACGGTGAAATAGAGGTGATGGCGAAGAGGACATTGGCGAAAACAGAGTTTTGTTTGAAATCATTAGAGATTCTGCCGGAAGTGATGAATTGGGCATGAAACTGATGCAGATGTTTAAGGGTTCTACACAGCTTCAAGAGATATGAACAACTACTATAATTTATCATTCAGTTGATCAAAGAGCTTCACCAGATCCTCTAAAGTTTTCTCTTTTAAAGGGAAACGAACGATTTAGCATAAAAACTATTTTCTTAAGAAATGAGTGTTTATGGACTCACCAAACTACTAAAGAAGAATCAAGAATCAATCAGATCAAGTTACATTTTCTACACTCGAATGACCTTTACCGAATCCAAAAAAAGGAAAACGGAAAGCTCAAGTTTTTTTTTTGTCGTCACCATCAAGGAGTTTTCACTGTATCTCTCTGTGAACACAACATTAGGTTTCTTGCTTTTTTTAATCAAGGGCAAGATTTTTCTTCATAGCTTCGTAGACAAGGTACGAAATGCTTGCGGAAGGAATGACTTTGAAGAAGTTGGGGAAGATTCCTCTGTAAAAACCTTTTAGACCTTCGCCTCTTAGCGTTTTCAGAAACTCTTGGCCCATGCTTGTTTTTGAGCTATCAGCTTGCATTCTGATGATAAATGACTAAACTCAGTTTCAAACCAAAACGAAGAAATAGATAAACTCAAAAAGCTAAAGATTGTGAGTTTTTACCTTGTTCTTATGACCTGTAATGGGTAAACACACGATGCTCCAAGAGCTCCAGAAGTCATTCCACATCCCAGTTGTATCAAAGGACCTGGCTCTGCACATCATATACGGTTTAGTATCATGAGAAATATCAAGAACTTTCAAGGCACGATAAGTAACTAACCCGCAGTGTCATGAAGAAAATGTGCCCTTGATAAGTCTTTAAGAGTTTCGTAAGCAGCAAGGTCAATTCCTGCGTAAGGGATAATCCCAATTAGAGAAGGACAAAGACCCCTGTAAAAAGCTCGGGGTCCTTCTTGAATCCAAATATCCTTTGTGAGTTTCCACAGCTTTGGTGTCCCAACTTCACTCACAAAAGTCTGTAACCGAGTCTTCACGAGATCCATAGGATAAATAGCTGTTTGAGCCACTGCACCAGCCAATCCACCAGCCAAAAGCCTCCCGCTTGTACCAATGTCACCATCCGCTCCCCCAATTATTGGTTTCAGCATTTCATAAGCAGCAAACTTTATAGCGCTTTCAGGAGCGACTTTCGCTACATTTAACCCATTACCTCTGAAGAAACCCAACAACTTATCTTCTCTCCATATTTTCTTAATGGTCGGGACAACACCCAAATTTGTCCGTTGAACTTGCAGAGCAACTTTCAGACGGTCCAGAGGCGCAGTTGCGGTTCTAGAAACAGCCCCTGCTATTCCTCCCGCGAGAAGTAATTTGCTTCTTTGAGCGTGTGCACTTATACCATCTGGTATAACAGCTTGCTCTCCAATGTCTATTAAGCATACTCTTTCCCAGTGATGATAAATGTTCTCAATTGTAGCTTCATGAGGGTTTAGCAAAAGAAAATCCCTCCACTCCTCAAAAGTTATAATTCCGTTGTTGTCCTTATCAACATGCTCCATAAAAGAAGCAAGTTCCTCATCTTTGATTTTAATGCCTACAAGACCATAACTGTGAAGTTAATTTACTCACAACCAACGGTTTTGCAAACAAGGGCTATGTCAAAGGAATGGCAGACATTGTTAATACGTTGAGAATCTACAAATCAAGACATTTCAATTTTCAAGGGATCAACGAACAACAACACACAAATTCAAGTCACCAACCAATCTATCAGTAACTAACAATTTAAGCAAAATCCACAACCATAAACCCATAAAAGTTTCCTCTTTTGCTTATGGAAGATAGTTGCAAAGTAACAGTAGAAGAATGGAACAGTATAAGAATCAAAAATCACATACCAGCTTTATCAAGAGCCTCCCAAAGCTCCGCTGGACAAATGTCGCCATTGTGTTCAATATCAATGGCCTGAAAAATCTTGTACAACTCAAGCTCTTTAGCATCCATGTAACGACGAAACTCCTGGTAGTCCACACGCCCATCTCGATTCGAGTCGCAGACTTTAAGAAAATCACTAGCGTACCTATACTTTGGAGGAATACTAAGCGAAGACAAACCTTTCTCGATCTGGGTATCGTCTAAGAACCCTAACTTCGAATTGTCGAAGAATTCGAACAGTTTTTGAATCCTGATCTCTCTCTTCTCCTTGGTCTCTCGTAATGCCACCAACACGTGCTCCATTGTTGCTTCTACGGGCTTCTTACCCGGATTTTGCTTGGATTTCTCTGCCTCCATTGCTGGTTAACGATCAATCGAGAAACCCAGATGAGCAAAATTGGAAAGCTTTCAAGTTTCAACAGTTTTGGACGATTCTATGGTCCCTTCATTCTTGGAAGAAAAAAGAATTTCGGAAATAATCAAAATCAGAATTCAAAAATGAAATTTATTTGGACAAAACTTTTGTCTCTGAGATTTGAGGTCGGTGAGCAAAAAATATCTGCCTCAAATCTTCCATGGACAGCTGGAGTCTCCATTATTGTTCGTGGACCACTCAAAACTGTTTCCGACATATATGACACACAAAAAACACCAGTCAAATAAAACCGGTCTAGTTTGAGTGAATCACAGCAACGAGTCAGTTTTCACCGGTTTAGCTGCTTTGAACGAGAACAATATCTGGGTTGAACCAGAACAGTGACGGTAAAAGTTTTTTTTTATAACTAACTCTAGTAACTGAATATCAACTTTTGAATTTTTGATCATACAGATGATTTTAGACAGTGAAACATCACAAATTTGGATGTAGAGTAATTCATAAGTTATAGAGATTAAAAAAAATTGTAATTTTGCAAGTATTAAAGGGTTTGGAACCAAGACAACGAAAATAATGTTAGTTTATTGTGTGAATGTGATGTATTTGAGAAAGAAAAGTTCTTCTTACACGTAACTATTACAGAGATATCACATCAGAGGAAGATGACAACAAAATAATCTTTTATTCTATGTATACAAACAGAATTCACTTTGAAGACATATATAGAGTCGACATGGTTTTTGCTCTTTTTTAAGTACTAAGTGATTGGTAACCATCTTCCCGTTTCTGTCTCCGGTATATCACGGCGGCTATTAAAACCACAACAGCCACAACTACCGTCACTGCAAAAATGGCTAAAAAGCTCAAGCTTCTCGCAGGTGCCTACAAGGAAGTGAGAGATATTAACGTCAGTTAAATAATCACATGGCAATACACTGTATATGTATCGTAACCGGTTTGACCTTAACCGAGTTCTGGTACCGGGTGGAGTGATTACCTCAAAATGTTGTTTATTAGGCAAGGAGCTATCTGGTTCCGGCAGCTGCTGAGCAACGAGGATGTAAAAGAGTCCCATAACTCCGGTATGACCAACGGCATTACTGTAATTAGATTCCAAAGTCAATGTCTCTCCATAGCTCACTTTCACTGGATCAGCTGGATAACAAGACGACATTCCAACAATGTAACCAGCTTCGTTTCCAGGTTCATCTCCATTGCCATACTTCGGCATTGAAGCGCATATCCCTTCACCGTTCTGATCCACAACACAACAAGAGTCTCAATTCAATAACAAAGTTTCAATCTTTTCGTTTTGCAGTAGCCTAAACTAAATCAGTCTCTTAGTTACCTCTCGGTATAGAGCACCACCGATACCACCAGCGTGCTGGTGAGCTACCCCGTAGACAATATACCCATCAAATGGCATCACTAAGCTCTTTTTCTTAACGTCAACGCATCCATCGCCATTGGTTTTGCACGGTTTCACCTCGTATTCCACCTGAAAATCACAAAGACCCGGAAAATTATTAGAGAATGAAGTAGAAGTAACGGCATTAAGCAGATATGAAAGTTCTTACTGACATGGCAAATATGTTCTTGGCTATCTCCTTTTGATCTTTCCCAAGAATCTGTAACATCGAAAATATAAACCTTAGCGGGCAAAACCGAGCTGTCCCAATCAACCCATCTCACGGTATACTTCAAATACAGAGTTCTTGTTTTCTCCCCATTGTCAAATCCGCTTTTCACCCGACATTGAGTCTTATCATAGCAGCAGTATAAACCTCCTTTGTATCCAGGCCTTATAGCTCGACCATACTCATCAATGGTAACATTATACAGATCACACAAACATTCTATGCATCCTTTCTTATCTTCCACACCTCTGGTGTCTATCGCGTGAATGTTAAGAAGCCATTTGAATTCATAACCATCAGGTGTTTCCTCAGGATTACCGATTTCAATAGCGTAGGGATCAGGAACATACGTCGAGGTTTCGCGGGTTTCTGATCCTAAACCAAAGAAATGTCTGAGTGTTAAACTCCTGCACAACCCTCCATTTTTCACAAGAATAATATCTGACTTGGAATCAAGATTGCTTTCAGGATCTTCCCTGGAAAATCCATGATTCCTGAACATTTCTCTCTGTGGAAGCTTGGAACCTTTACGTACATAGTATGGCTCGACAATCCAATGGTGGAGATAGGTCTCGTGTAGAGGAACGGGTTTGCCCGCTTCGTCAACCACTTCAGCATCGAAAGCTTTGAGGCCGATATGACCTCTTGGGAAATCGATGTCGAATAAGTAAGGATTTGCAACTGATCCTGGATTCATCACAAGTTTTGGTGAGTAAAAGACAGCGGATTTGATCTTTTCCTCTGTCCCTAGGAAGCCTTGGCTCGGCGATATGCTTAATGAGAGCAGAACTAAGCACAAGATCATCGATCTCCTGTGGTAACGAGCCATCATCTCCTGTTTCATGATCATATATAAAAGGAAAGAGATTGATTCAGCTAATCAAATTCATAAACATGGATAAGATATCACAAACTCTAAACCTAGCTCAAACTATGAACAATAGAGGATAACCACTTGAAACCTAATTTTAATCAGAAGATTTTAGTACTTGTGCTGCTTATTCAAAATTCCTTTGCCCAAAAAAAAAAAGTTTGACTTACCTTTTGAAAGACGAACGTATCCACTATGGAACAATCTTTCGTAATCTCACTTTCTAGTTTGGTATTTAAAAAACCCAAAATTTGATTGTCAAATTAAATACAATAAGAGATTCCTAAACCCAGAATTCAATTGCGAAATCAAACAGAGACGATACAGAGAGAGCGAGAGAGCGAGAGAGAGAGAGTGATTTACGTGAGAACGAATCGGATAAACGGAAATTTCCAGAAGCCGGATGAGTTTCCCGCTATTGTGATGAGTAACAAAACAAATTCGGGAGTTGTCTATTTAATACTTATCAATAGCCCATGAACGCAGAGACGTATGGACGCGAGAATCGTTAGTACGTGACACGTGTAAACCAGTGACGTCACCGCTCTCGTCACAAACCCGCTAGTATTGTCCTCTTCTATTTTATCTCACACAATCATGTTAGGTTATCATAGTACCACTAAACATTTATGTGAGAATGGATGGATATTAGACAACCGACGACAAATAAAACAAACAAAAGTAGATAGACGACCATAAATTAAACTATAAACGAAGATTGAGGGAAAAAATCATTGGTTTAGATTTTCGAACAAATATCGTGAAAAGTTTTTCATCTTGTAGTTTTTGTAATTAATGGTGTATGAAAAATCATTGGTTTGTTTAGTTGAATTAAATTTCAGTAAACGGTTTAGAGTATGAACCCACTCAATAAAGATTTGACTGCCAAGCGTTACTGGTGTCTGGTGGATTGAATAGTTAAGAGTATAAGGTTTGGGCCATTATGTGGTTTTTATTAAAGTTGAAGGTCTCATTTATTAATTCCTTAGAGCTGATGGCTAATGTACAACGAATTTGATTCAGGAGTAAGATAAACGGTACACCCAAACACGCGACGCGAGCGAAGAAGACGATGACGAACAAGGAGAAAGCTCGAGAGAGAAGGGAGAAAAGAATGCAGGAGATCTCTCTCCTTCGAACTATTCCTTACTCTGACCACCATAGGTATGAAGAGACCTAATTTGTCCAATTGTTTCGGCTTCTTTGTATCCTAAGATCTATCATCATTTACTCTGCGAGATTCTCAATTTCACAGCATTCGATGTGTTAATCTCTAATTTCACTTGCTTAAATCCATTTCTTAGTGTCGCTTACAGTGTTTGATGAGTTTCTATTTTTCTCTATTTGGGAGTTGGAGACTGAATTGGTATTGTTGTTGGTACTTACAGATTTGTGTTTCACTAAACCAAAAGAATTTAGAGAAATTGAAAATGATGAAGTATGTGTCTCTCAAGCCCTCTTTTTGAATTTGACTTGTCATTAGGCGTCAAATGATTTTTTAGGTGGTGGTCTTGTGAAAATGTAGCAGTAGTGACTGGTTCAAACCGCGGGATTGGATTCGAGATTGCAAGACAGCTTGCGGTTCACGGATTGACGGTTGTTCTTACAGCTAGAAACGTGAATGCTGGTCTTGAAGCAGTTAAATCTTTGAGGCACCAAGAAGAAGGTCTCAAGGTTTATTTTCATCAACTTGATGTCACAGACTCTTCGTCGATTAGAGAGTTTGGTTGCTGGCTTAAGCAAACATTTGGAGGTTTAGATATTCTCGTAAGATCCTTATCGATTCGTAATCTTGGAGGATAGTTCTAATGTTTTCTTAGATTTGAATTACATGCATTTGTGTTGCTATGTTTTTCAGGTGAATAATGCAGGTGTTAACTACAATCTCGGCTCAGATAATACGGTTGAATTTGCTGAAACAGTTATATCTACTAACTACCAAGGAACCAAAAACATGACAAAAGCTATGATACCCTTGATGAGACCATCTCCTCATGGCGCTCGTGTAGTCAATGTTAGTTCTCGGCTAGGTAGAGTAAATGGAAGACGTAATGTAAGAAACTCTTTCACTCATATCTTTGATTTTTTTTGAAAAAAGAAAATCTCGTTGAAATTCATGAATTGCAGAGACTGGCAAATGTAGAGTTGAGAGATCAGCTAAGCAGTCCAGATTTGCTGACCGAGGAACTTATAGACAGAACTGTCTCTAAATTCATCAACCAAGTAAAAGACGGAACTTGGGAATCAGGCGGGTGGCCTCAGACATTCACTGACTACTCCATGTCTAAGCTTGCAGTCAATGCTTACACGAGACTAATGGCAAAAGAACTTGAGAGACGAGGAGAGGAAGAGAAGATTTATGTTAACAGCTTTTGCCCTGGTTGGGTGAAGACTGCGATGACTGGCTACGCCGGAAATATGCCACCTGAAGATGCAGCTGATACTGGAGTTTGGCTTAGCCTGGTCCTTTCCGAAGAGGCAGTAACCGGAAAATTCTTCGCAGAGAGACGTGAGATCAACTTCTGAGGGTTGTTGAATGTTTGTAAACGTTGGAATAGATTGTGTCGTCTTCGTTTAGTGCCATAGTTTTAGTCAAAGGTTTACAAAATCAATTGTAATTGGTAAGTGAATGGTTGTAGTCATGATACGCGTCAGATTTGCCACAAAACTAGGAGTTTATAATTTAAATATAATTAATTTTTAATTGCAATTAACAACCGACCTTAGCTCAGTTGGTAGAGCGGAAGACTGTAATGTTTGCAGATAATCTTTAGGTCGCTGGTTCGATTCCGGCAGGTCGGATTTTTTTCTTTGATCTTATACTTTTTTTCGCCCAACGTTGTTAATTGACCGTTTTGCCCTTTTCTATGTCAGTTCTCTCTCTCACTTGAATGGTTGAAAACAGAAAACGAAAGGAGAACAATAATTTTTCTTTTACTTGTCTTTCTCGTGAGATGTCAAAAGGATTCTAGTTACATTACAATGACAAAGCTTTTTCCCTTCTACATAGCAAAAAAAAGTTATGATTCTACAAAATACAGACACGAGAAGACAGAAACCAACCAAACAATAGCTCATTCAATCAAATTCCAACACTGGTCCTTACCAAGGTTTCAGATCAGCGACCGGTCCTGCCGTCCAGTTCAACAGCTTCTCACCTGGTCTCAGATACACACTCCTCTCATGAGGCAGCTTACGAGCCAACCCATTCAATACTTGATGAAACGCATCCCCTGGTTGAGCCGGTTGCGGGAACAGCATGGCTTGTTTCATCGACGGGTTTGCCAACAACCTCTGTTTTCTCAGTATAACCTCTGGTGGGATCGATGTGAGTATTGTGTCCAGGTAAGGGACATCTTTCTCATCCACAAACACACCAATATCTTCCCAAGGGATTGCATCTGCAAAAGGTAACACGATGTCGTCTGCTATGATCACAGGGATGCAACCGAATATCACTGCTTCCACCAGTCTTGGACTCCATGGGGCCCATCCAAGTGGGCATAGGCAGAAGATTGCTCTCTGCATGTCCTCATAATATGTTGTTGGGTGCTCTGTTGAGATGTCAAACAGCGGATTGTCTTTGAAGTTTTCCCATACAGCTGCTCTTGCACCCCTGTGCCAGTTTGACAAACAAACATCATCACTGATTATAAGAACAATCCATGGCTCTAAAAACAGTCTGATAAATTTTCCTTTTTTGAGTTTTATGTCCAAAATTCCAAACCGATAAAGCAATTATGAACTGTTTTAGGAGATTTATGAAATTTATTATGAACAATAGCTAAGAACTTTCATAAGAAAAAAATTACCTCGCATAATAACCACCCTCAGGGTCATTTCCCACATCATAAAACAATCCTCTGAAATAAACGAAGATGGATCGAGGAGTTTTTTCGGGAATTAAGTGTGACTGCATCTTCTGTGGTGGAGCATATGGAGGAACAGTGATTGAACCTTCTTTCAAGCAAACATGATTCCTTTGTCCAAATGTCTGCACCAGTGTAGCTCGTTGAAGCAAGGGTAGTATTCCTCTTCCTATTGCCTTCTCTTCCTGCCACAGTCAAACACAAAACAAGAGATCAGCTAGGTTAGCAGTATCACAGGCACAAATCTTTGTTGTCACGGCTCGTGAAAATTTTCTGCTCCATCAAAAAGGCTTTGTAAGTTGATTGCCATTTTCGAGAGTAAAAAAATGAGTATGGAAGCATTAAGATCTACTGAACTAGTTATAGACTTCTGGTTCCTAGTTCAGTCCAGAAGGAACTACAAGAGAACATGATGAAACGTGTGCAGAACTCAACCCCAAGGCCTCAGCATGGATCTTTCAAACGAAAACAGAAAATGTATCTGAATTTGAGGAGATGAGTAGGAATTCTAACAAGATGTGGTATGGAACAGTTATTTCTTCACAACTTGCAGAACTGCAAATAATTTAGAGTGCATGTTCATAGTAGCACACCATCATTTAGAATAGTGTAGAAGTATTGATCAAGCAAGCAAAGCCTACTTAGGATAGAAAGAAAAAGAGACTGAGAAAAGATTCTATTGTTTACTTGATAATGGAAACAGGCTCCAAAGTCATGAGGCACAACAAAGAAGTGGTCTGCTCCTTCTGTGCGATTCCAGTATGGCCAATTGGAAGCAATAAGCTGAATGGCACTTCTCATCATTCGTGGAGATTTAAAAGGAAGAGGAAGCCCATTAGGCGTGAGATCACAAGTGGTGTACACAGGTACGTAGAACCAATCAGCTTCCTCGGGATTAAGTGTTCGAACTGGGCTAGATAAAAGAAACCGTTGCATATATATCTCAGCAGCAAACATGTGGTTTAGACATCTCGGATCCTTCTGAAGTATCTTCTTGTTGTATTTACTTGGAAGCTCATAAACAAAGACTTTCAGTCTTCCCACGGGATCATCTTCCAACACATCACCAGCACTACCTAAACATCAGAGAAGAAAAAAACAGATACACACTTAAAGTTCACATCATAAGCAAGGATTAACTATGTAGCTCAATCACAGAACCTGAAAGATAATGCTCATCAAAGTAAAAAGTTCAAAAACAAGATATAGAATCGGCTTATTCAGGCATGAATATTGTCATATACAATTTACAAATCAGATGCATCTTGATTTACATTTTCCCCAGGTTCAACAAGTGAAAACGAAACCCCTAGTCTTCATTCGACTAGCAAACTAGCTGATGACTACACAAGATAACTACGGCAAATCCCTAGAACTAAGCTGCATCATCCAAGTAAAATTATGAAACCTGAGAATTCACAAAATCCATAGATTAACCTTCTCTGCATAGACTGATAGATAGAACTCACCTGAAATTCGCTCAGTTGGTTGACTCCGACTCAGACGGAAAGCAGAAATCGAGGAGAATGTGTTACATAGAAGGAAGATCAAAACGCAGCTCGATAACTTCATTTTTCTCTCTCAGAAATTTTGGTTCCTCCCTAAAAACTCTTCAAAATCCCAGATCATATAAAGTATATAAAGATCAACTAGAACAGCTGAAATGTCAGAAGAAGTAGTTGCTAAAACCGGAACCCCGAGATTGAGACTTCAAAACCGGAACAAAATTTACAAAATTCGCTACCGATTGTTAGATCTCACTCACGCCCAGCGTTGACAGCGAGAGCCCAGCGATTTTCATTTGAAGATGCGAAGAAAGCAAGAAGAAAGTTGAAGAAGATTCGTCTATGGCCTATACGACGTCGTTTGAAAGGGATCCATTTTTCGCAAAGGAAAGTCGTTGGGGACTTGAACATTCCACGTCAGCCTCTTTTCCACTTTAAAAAATAACAATGTAATGGGCTGACCGAGAAGATATAAACGCAGCCCATTATTTAATGGGCAAAAGTGTTTTCTTTTTGGGTTAAAGTGTGATTCCGTTCTTGTGAACCTAGTTGTAAACTTTTGTAACTGCAAAGTGTAGTTCGGTCTTGTTTATCCGGTATATTGAATTTTGAAACAGTAATAAATAGCTGAATTAAGTCACTTTTGAGTTGTTTTTCTTTAATGTGAAAATGATACTGAGAAAATAGGGTAGTAATAGGAGGCTTTAGAACAGATTATTCAGTCTTTTCAAGATTCTAAAACTCCAACAGTTAAATAACAGTGGTGAAAACAGTATCAAGAGTACGAGCCGCTACTCGCAATGATGAAGATGATGATATATAATAGTAATGAATTTATATGTTGTAAACTTGTAATGTTAAAGATTAATAATAAACTAAATGAGAGAAAGGACAAAGAAAAGGTAAGAGGAAACTGAGGGAGTGAGACAGTCAAAATAAAACAGACTGAGAGCATTAAGAATGCCAGTCTCTCAGAACTTCGATTTGACCTGTCGTTTCCTCATTGGCTACCTTTCCAACATTAAAGTTTTTTATCGGCTCAATTCCAATGTTATAATTTTTTATATATTTTCACATCATTCTTTTTTTTCACTGTTTAGTCACAAAGTTTACGTAACCCATATGTCCAATCCCACACTTTAATTTGTATTTTTAGTTCCAACATATAAAAATAACAAAATAACCATTGCTTTTTTCCCCACTTTAATTTGTAAGTTCTTTCTGTTATTTAATAAATTTGACATTACCAAAAAAAAAATTTTTAGATGGGTGAATATATATAGAAATGTAACTTATCAAATTGATTCGGTTTTCTGATTTTCTTAACGACTAAAAAAAATATATGTGTACTAGGGCAATAGGGGTAATTACAAATCAGGGAGATGACAACACGTAAGAGATAGTTGAAGAGATTAGACCGAAACACACCTGACCTCCTCTCCTTCTGGAGTTTTCACACTGCATTTATCAATTAATGTTTCCTAAAACGCAGATAGATAAAGGTTTCATTTATTAGCTTATGTTTATTTAAAGCAAAAGAACAACTTGTGGCTATATATAGTAGATTAACAATCTCAGACTCAGAGTGCTGATATTTCTTATCATACAAAATTTATCTTCCCCTAACAATACTTCCAAAGCTTATTTAGATAGACATATATGGAATTATGGATAATGGATTCCCTTAAGTTATATGAATCATAGGGGAATATAATTTTAGTAACTTATCGGGCTTCTGCAAAGATTGTGCATGGTACCATGCGTCCATGCCAATACAGTTAAAGTTTACATAATACAAATTTTTACGTATTTCTATATATCATATATGACTTACAGATTATCATAGCTTAATATAGCCAGTATTGCCAACTTTCCATTCGTACCTAGAACTTATAAGAAGATTGGAAAGGATATTAAAATTGAAAAAGACGTAGGTTGGCCATGTATCTTAAGATAGTTAAACGATATCAGCAATCTATCAATAATCAATCTATCGTAACAAATATTTTTGTCATAAATGTATTTGTAGATTTTTTTTTTTATACTTTTAGATGGTTAAATGTTCAAGAAATCTAACCAAATGGTGGAATGGTTCCGTTTGATCGTGCTCTCATGGTACAAACAATGAGAC
>Ga0041059_1001739_pt1 | contig 16993 bp, 6 predicted proteins | sample AraColnosormetaG_FD_56232 | JGI IMG/M metagenome (GOLD analysis project Ga0041059, IMG submission 56232) | Arabidopsis roots microbial communities from North Carolina, USA - Col MF nosort | ecosystem: Host-associated > Plants > Roots > Unclassified | place: USA: North Carolina | collected 2013-09-02
AAAAAAAAAAAAAAAATATTGAATACATAATTTATTTTGCATTATGTTTGCAAAATCACTACCCAATTTTTCAAAGTTAGTAAAACCAATTTTCTTTCAATATAAAATTTAGCAAAGTTGGTCAATCTCCACGTAGGCACTAGCCTGATTCGCAAGCAACATAAGTAATTAACAAATAAGGTAGAAACATGCAATGAGATTTTTTAAGCTTACCAGGCCATGTCAGTTCGTAATGTGACAAAGATCATTTCTGCCCCAAACTCAATCATCCATTCCTTTATCTGACTAAGGAATATATTCATCCCATCATGATCATTTGATTGCGTAGAGGTAGAGCTCTCCGAATCATCGAGACAAAACCCGCTTCCATCATCTTCAGCAACAACACCTGACCCAAAGACGGTGACATCGATCTCAGCACACGGCCTCATGGGAAGAACCTCTAAAGATATCATCCGTGAATCAGAGTTGTAAAGAGTCCAATTATGCAGTGTTCTGCAAGGTAGGTCTCTTGTATCAACCTCATAGCCAGCTTCAAAGAGAACAAGCTCATCTGTTTCTTCTTTGGTGTTCTTATAGTAAGACGGGAGAGGATAATCATCGGCAATCTCATCTTCACTGATCTTAATGTAAAACCTGCTTGAACCACCAGAAGTTGTTGAGCTTCTCTTATTTCTCGACCGCTCCATAGATTTCCGATACTCTTCTTCTTGGATTAGCTTAGCATATTTTACGTCCTCGTCCTCGGCACCATCCACCAGATGATCAGATGTCACGACCTTGCTCTCATCAATCCTCAGAGCCACATTAGACAAAGCCTTGTGAATTTTATTACTCTCATGGTCTCTTAGAGAAACAAGAACACGATTCTCAACAAAGCATGTTTCATGATTCTTGGCTGTCTCATCCAATCCAGCGAGTTGGTTATATATGAATTCTCCTTGGGATATAACAAACTCTTGGATGGCTCCACCGCTAGAAAAGATCTTGCTTCCGCTCATCGACCTAGAAACCGCCGCAAGAAGCTCATCAAGACTTGTATCCGGATTCTTGGACAAACTCTTAAACACCTCCACACAAGCACAAGCTTTCTCAAAGAAATAATCATATAATTTCTTGTATTTCTTAGAAGGTTTACGGCAATCGTAATCCGCTAACGCCGTTGAAATCCATATCACCGGGGAACCATCTTCATAACCAGATATATTCCAGTTCTCTACTCGACCAAAAGATTGAAACCTGACACCCTTTTCTTCCTTTTTCTCATCACCTAAAGGTAAGACAACACCTTCAATAAATATGTCACCAAGTTCCAACATCTCCACAGGCTGTGGAACTCCTTCTGAATCATGTAAAACGAAATCAGTCAGCCTCCGGTTTGGACGAGGATCATCATTGCTCTCCAAAGAAGAAGTTAACTGTATGGCCACGATCTCCTCCGCCAAGATCTGCTCTTTCTTAGCTTCAACAGTTTCAGATTTGTCAGAGATACGGAGAGATTTCTCCTTGAAGTTTGTGCAAGCTGCTGCTCGCTTTGGTCTCCTTTCCTTAGAGACATCATCATCCGAGTCAACACTTCTCTTCTTTTGCTTTCCAGCTTTTGTCTCCATTTCCATGAAAAGACCTAATTTTGAAACAAAATTATCTAAATCATTAGCATGCACTTTAAATAAGTAATTTGCAATATATGTAATTAAACCACTCCAAATGAGTGTTTCTACATCACATAGATTATATCGACGTAACAATTAAATATCATAAGACTTTCAATTGAAATCCTTCAAATCTAGTTTGATATTGACAATAAAATTTAGATAAATGATACAGAAAAACTTACGTTTAGTGAGAGTAGTAAAACAAGAAAGTTGAGTGAAGGGATTATAAATGGAGCAAGCTAGTAGCTAAGACTTTTCTTTTTTAAAAAAACTTTTAGTAAGAGTAGTAAAACAAGAGCAGAGGACTATGAATGGATTATGAAGCTAAAACTTTGATATTTATAAATAGAACAAAAAAAACGCCTGAAATTTTAGAACGTTTAAGACTGGCAAAAATCTTGTGATACACTGTCCATTACAATTTCATTTAATGTGATGAGCTGTAATTTAGCTTTTTTATTTTTATATTAGTTGAAACTTAGCTTTTAGAGAATATCATAAATCCCATATTTCCATTAAATCATAGAAAAATAAAGATTTTTGTTGAAGATTGAAATAAACTTTGACCAAATTTATATAGAAGAGATTTTTTACCCTTTTAAACAATGAGATTATATCCTCCATAAACATAAAGTGGACTCATTTTGAAAAAATATTATATTTTCATTTATTAATAAAAAATAATGATTTGAATTGAAAGAAAGTTTGACCAATTTATATAGAAGATTTTCTTACCCTTTTTCACATTGAGATTTTATGTTCTATAAACATAAAGTTGACTCATTATGAAAAAGACAAAAAATGATATTATATTTTCATTATTTTCCAAAACTGTCATTTTAGATCTGGCAGAAATGGTGTGATACATTGTATATAAACATATTAATTAATCTTATGATTTGTTACCCCTTTTTAACATTGAGATTTTATCCTCCATAAACATAAAGTTGATCCACTATGAAAAAGAAGAAAAATGATATTCTATTCTCATTTATTTTCTAAAACTGTCATTTTCGAGCTAGCAGATATGGTGTGATACATTGTAGATAATTTTTTTAATTAATCTTATAAATTGTTACCCCTTTATAACATTGAAATTCTATCTTTCATAAACATAAAGTTGACTCATTATCAAAAAGACAAAAAAAAAAAAATCGTATTCTCATTTATTTTCTAAAACTAACATTTTAGAGCTGACAAAAATGGTGTGATACATTTTACTGAAAGATTTTAATTAATATTATGAATTGTTACCCTTTTTTAACACTGAGATTTGATCCTCCATAACAATAAAATTGACTCATTATGAAAAAGAAAAAAAAAAGTATTAGATCCTCATTTATTTTCTAAAACTAATATTTTAAAACTGACAGAAATGGTGTGATACATTGTACATAAAGATTTTTATTAATCTTATGAATTGCAATTTAGCTTTTGTGCAATATCCCATGGAAATCTCATATTTTCAATAGTTAATAAAAAATTGTATTATATAACAACAGTGTTGCACTTTGTTCTCTCTTTTCAAAACTATTATGTTAAACATTATGACAAATATACTTATGTTTATAAAACATTGTCATATGTTCTTAAAAACAGTCTAGACGGTCATCTAGGTTCTCTGGATAACGTTTAGACGATCGTTTCGACGGCCAAAAATTATATAGATCTCGTTTTAATGTAGTTTTCTAATTTTAAGTTATGTTTTATTTTCATGTACATAGTTAAAAACGTTCATATATTATATGAAAGAAAGTAAAATGTCAGTTAAGTTTTGTTTACAAATTAATAGTTTTATTTTTCTGATATCATATTTTTATATATAATATCATATTTTTAATGTTTTAGGTCTGGCCCACCACAAAATCAAGAGAAGTTATGGCTTAGGACATCAAAGTTAATAGAACATGTTTTACAAAAAACTTTTATAAGCCTTTTATGATAAAATAAAAAATAATATAGGCTTTCATTATATATATATATATATTTTTTTTTAGCTTCCTTTCATTATATTTTGTGGTTTTTAGCTAAATTTACGTCTAGTTAATGAATTTTGTTTGGTAAAAATTTGGTTTTAAAAAACGTAAAATACTAAACTTGCAAAATCGAGTTTGATTACTAAAGAAAAAGTCTGAAGTCTCTCTAGGTTTTGTGTCTGGACTTTAATTTTGCAACTTTGCTTTAAATCTAATTAGTTTGCAATTTTAAATTATATTAGTCATTCGTAGGTAAAGGGCATGCGATTTTTGGTTTACTTGTTTGTAGGCAACTAGACATGATCGAATGATTTTTGTGTGAAAAACTTGACTAATTGATGAGTGATTTTACAGGTAAAAATGTAACTAGAGCTATATTTAAATGATATATTTTTTTGAAGTTTTTTTATAACTAAAACTTGAATCGTTCCTTTCTAATTTCTTTTAAGTTTTCTTAACAAACGGTAAGGGACTTTGTCCCCTATCCCTTACCAAAAAAAAATGGATATAATTTTTTCTTTTCTTTTTTCTCTTTTTACAAACTGCTAATGAATTTAAAAACTGTTTTATTATTTAAGGTTTAGTATGATCTTTTCTTTATTACTATGATTTGTGAATTTGTAAAAACAAAAATTACAGGCCATAATATGTTTATTTGTGTAGGGCATGAAAGAATGTTGGATCGACCTGACTTTCTGTTATAAATATCTAAACATCTTAAAATCACCATCCGTAAAACATCTAGTGTTATTTTGAACAAATGTGTTACTATTAAAATAAATAATAGCCGGTTAATTAAAGAGTATGGTGGAGACCTTGAGATGAGAGCTAGTAACACCTATAGAAAAAGAGGATATGATGACAATGGTTGTAAAACTTTATGCAATATTAAAATGGTTTATTAATATCATTAATATGTTACTTAACATATTTAATGGTACTTATATATTAAATTTATTTATAACAAATTTGTTTAAGAACTCGTTGAAGTTTCTCATGTATCTATCCTTCGATTAATTTTATGTTGTTCAGGGATATGACCTATGTTGTCCTCACCAAGATTTCGATCTTGAAAATCAATGAATTTAAGCTTCTCATTACCAACAAAGTTACTAATCGCTACTCTCAAGGGCTCCCAACTATTTGGTAGGAATGCCAAAATCAAAGTGCGCACCTCATCATCAATTACTCGATTTCAAGCGAAGACAGTTGGTTGATAATCGTGTTGAACTCATTAACGTGCGTTGGGAACAAGACTACCATCTTTGATCTTCAATTAGAAGAGCTTCTTCATGAGAAAAACATTATTGCATGTTGGCAGAAGGTTTCTCATATAAATCTGAGAGAACTTTCACTAACCCCTCTATAGACATTTCTTTCGCGAAGTGATGCGCAACATTCTTTGATAGTTGTTAACTTGCTTACATCCATAACTTGTCTATCAAAAATATTTCAGTCATCTAAACTCATCGTCTCATGCTTCTTCTCCAACGTTTGATGAAACTTTTTACTCTATATAGATGATCTAGGGATGTTAATAATGGGTTAAAACTCACTGAGTACCCGAAACCCACCTAAAATTTTAAGCCCATTAATCTACTTTTTGTATAAAATAAAACATGGGTTTTAAATGGACAGGTCCCATTTCATTAAAGTCTTACACGGATTTTACCCTACTAAGTTATGGGTACCCGTGGGTTTTAACTTATTATTTTAGTATGTTAAAGGCCCAATAGCCCAATAGCCAATTTTATTGAAAAATCCTAAATTCTTTTTTTTCCCCAAAATTTTGCCACCACCACAACATCCGTCTCTCTCCCGATATCTCTCGACCTCTTCTTCTCTCCGCCGTCTGCACCGTCAGAGTCACCGCCGAAGTCACCGTCGGAGTCGCCGCCGTCTACACCGCCGGAAGTCTCTCGTCATCTCCTTGAAAAACCAAACTCTAGTTTCACTTGAAAAACCAAACTCTAGTTTGATTTTGTTATGTACTAGAAACTGGTTGCGTGGTTTTGCAGAGTTGGAAGGTAAAAAAAATAGTCTATTTTTTTATACTTATTTTTTTTTCATTTGTTGATATAAATCTTCTAATTGTAGGTGACATTCAAGAATACTTTGATGATGGAATTGAAGCTACTACATCAGTAGCAAGTAGCTCTAGAGTATGAGAAGATGTTATTTAGATTTTTTTCAACTACTTTTGTATTTCTGTTTTAAATTGATTTTCAGATTTTTTATTACTTTTTAAGTTTCTCTTGTTTACTTTGAGATACAAATTATTATTATTTTGCAGTGAAACGAAATTTACATAATATATTTACATACCAGCTTAGTTTATAAAAAAAAAGATACAACATACATATAAACATAAACACTAAGAAAATGATAGAAACCAAGTTGGGTATCCACGGATAGTCTCGGAACAATCGGGTTTTTTCGGGCTTTACCCATTAAATCAAAAATCCATCTGAGTTTTCTAAATTTGGGCTTTTGGTAGGCGGGTTTATTTTAGATTCAGGTCGGGCAAGACTTTTTTAACCCACCACAACATCTCTAGACTACGATCAACATCCTCCATAACGAATAGTATGTTCCATCGAACTTGTCGATATTGTGCGCAGAACCATCTTCACAAACCATTGTTTTTAAAAACTATAACACAAACATTATCGAAAGAATAATGTTTTAAAAGGCAGTCTAAACGGTTGTCTACATTCGGATTAGGCTTTAGGCATTAAGACGACGCCTAAACGATAATTTTAACCGTCTAATATCGCATAGACTTTGTTTTAGTGTATTTAATTTAAATAATGTAGACATTCATGATTACAATTTTGTATTTACAAACTTCCGTCGCATTTTAAAAAATCGAAAACGCAACTTCCGTCGTTCTTCCAAAATGTTTTCTTTTTCTTTCATAAGGCAATGAGCTTTATTTCTGATTTCGAAGCGAGTATCAATTCACAGACGAAGCTTTTATGCATACACCTCCATTATTAATAATTCGTATGGGTGTGACGGCGTAAGTCATCTAAATCTTGGTAAGACCTTTATTTTATTTTTTTTGACTCAAAACGAATAATTTTTTTTTACTAGATTTTAAGATATGAGTGATATAATTAAGATCCCATCTAAGATTTAAAATATTTTTAATGTAATCATGAATTTATACATATACATATACGGATGCCGTGTTAATTCCGAAATTCCATGAATCTGCATGCATTTCGAGTTTTGTAAGACAGGACAAAGAACTCGTTAGTTTAATAATTTAAATTTGTTATGAGTTTGTGACTTGAGAGACGGACCACACCACCTTATCCATTACTCTTGTTAATTTATACTGGCAACAACTATCTATATTTTCTTATTTATTAGTCAGGATTCAGGAACCATACTTGAATACCAAAATGTGTTGCCTCTTTAAATGGCCACATTCAAACAAAATCCACCGGTCATGCATGAATTTTTTTAAAATTCTCTAGTCAATACTCCGAAATTCAATATACAATTTTCATTTTTTCGATCGATAATGTCAATTCAAAATTTGAGGGTGAAAAAATTTTTAACCTACAATCTATCCAATGGCCTCTCATTTCCAGAGCATATGATTTTTTCTTAAATGCAATGTTATGTTTTTTTGTGTGTGTACTTCATACCGTATAAACGGAAAACCTAAAGGCCGGAGAAGCTGAATATATCTGTTTTAAAAAACCTAAAAAATACTACTCCACAATAATTATTGACGTATAAACGAAAAAAAATAAAGAAGTCAAACGCTCTTTTGTTGTTTTTATTTGAGGTACATATATGCGGACTAACCAGAACCTACAAAATCATAAAATTAGACACTAAAACTTTGAAAATGAGTTGGTGGAAAATATCACGATTTAAGAATCGAACACAAATCTCTTTTGGTATCATAAAAGTAACAAGAACATATTCTCTGAATAAAAAACTTGGTCTAATATAGTTTAATGAAACGGCACTTTGTCTATTGTCTATACTAATCATATAAATTATAGATATATTCGACAGATTAATTATAAGAAAACTTATGTTACCGTAAACCCGTAAAAAAACAATTGTGTAATCGGAATTAATTGGATTTCATTGTATTTGCATGCCATGCCATGCCCGCATGCCGGCTGGAATAGATAGAGATCGAAGAGTCCGTTAGGTCACAGTCACACGTGAAGGAGGTACGAGGGAAGTGACACGTCGGATGTAGCACTAAATCTAAGACATAAGATAACACAAAGTACAAAGGGAGAAGAGTGGCCATTTCCATGCCAGCTTGTCTCACTCCCATTCTTGCTTTTGTTTTTTCTTTTTCATGTCGTCCACTTTCTCATTTCCAATACTAGAAACAAAAACGAGCATTATTGATCTTTTAAATTGTTACAAAATAGTATATGGGTTACCTTGTCGTTTTCTCCTAATTATTTCGGTAATTAATAGTTTAACTATGCCACACCATAAACGATAGAAAAGTGGGAAAGCTAGCTAATATAATAAACTGGTGTGGCCTCCTTAAAAAAACAAAAAGGTAACTTATGTGATTACTTTTAAAAAGTTTCCAGAGTGTAATACTTTCTCTAAGTTTTTTTCATTAATATTATCAAAATCCTGAAATCTTAAAATTAGGTTGAGAAATGTTCCTATAACTTTAGGAAAATAAAATAAAATCTAATTTAATGTTATAGTGATTCTTACTAATTGTTTTGTTAAGCAAATTCAATTACGGATAACTGATCCACAGAGGAGAAACCTAGTTTACAAACGTTTGTCAATTTGCCCAAAAAAAAAGGCCGAATAGTCTATTTAAGAATATAACCTATATGAGACTAAAAAAACAGAAAATTTACTAAATCTTTTTGATAAACTATACTAAACTTGAAAAGCATGGGGAAGTTCTCCAATCATAAATATTAGTAACCCTTTATGATTTCTCGTTTTTGTCCTGCAAACTATTATTATATACAGAACAATATGGATTTGATTGGTTTCAATAGACGATCCTTGTATATTACATAGAATAGTTTTCTAGTTCCATTACAATTTCCAAATGATTTGTTACAAAGCTACAAGATTATTCGAAATAGGATTTCATCCATAAGAGAGAATGGTGTGGTCGACGCTACAATGTTGATTTATTGGTTGTGGTTTGCATCTTGGGGATGTCAAATCCTAAGTTTCAAGTTCTTGTAAAAACGTTTTCAGGTTTCTTTAATATATTTTAATATTAATGTAAAAAGAAAAGATATAGCTTTTGTACAAAAAAATTTGTTTAATCACTATGTAGGAGGATGCGATCAAATTCATGGAATGATGTATTATTAGCTTTTCTATCCTCACTCTAAAAACAATACTATAGTGAGTTAAATAATTTGATCATTTCAATGTAGATTAAAATTTTATTAAAAGAAGAAAAATTTAAAAGCCTATAACAAAATAAAAAAGGAGGCTCGAGGTATGATGGGTGTAGCAGAAGAGCTGGCAACAGCTATCGACTGAGTGATTACGAACTCAGTACTCAGTGTTCTCAGCTCACACACTCTTTTTTTGTTCTCTTTCTTTTGGACAGCTTTCATTTTCTCTTTTCTTTTTTCTATTTTGTTTCAAAATTCCATCCATATTAAAATAGGCCTGATCATGAGAATAAAGGAAATACTAATGATGAGTTTCTCAATAATGCAATAAGATGCAATTATTATGAGCTATTTACTATTGAAAATGAGCAAATAAATGTCAAAACACAATCTGGTTAAGTTAGAGCAACTCCATTGTATAGGATTCATGTAGTTTCTAAGAAAACAAAATGTATTAATATTTTACTTTTACATCCAAAAAACCAACTTATATGAGTAATAGAAACGATCCTAATATTAGGAATTTTAGAGATTTTCTCTCATCTGTTTCTTAACTTTTCAATATTTTTATTTTTTAAAATTGTATGAGTTTCTACTAAGAAACTACTGCTGGAGTTGGTCTTAGCTTCCCAATGCTTCTCCACCTATATATATGCATATCTCCTTCTTAAAACTCATCTCACACCAAAACACAAAGCTCTCATCTTCTTTTAGTTTCCAAACTCACCCCCACAACTTTCATTTCTATCAACCAAACCCAAATGGGTCCAAGTTCGAGCCTCACCACCATCGTGGCGACTGTTCTTCTTGTGACATTGTTCGGTTCGGCCTACGCAAGCAACTTCTTCGACGAGTTTGACCTCACTTGGGGTGACCACAGAGGCAAAATCTTCAACGGAGGAAATATGCTGTCTTTGTCGCTGGACCAGGTTTCCGGGTCAGGTTTCAAATCCAAAAAAGAGTATTTGTTCGGTCGGATCGATATGCAGCTCAAACTTGTCGCCGGAAACTCGGCCGGCACCGTCACTGCTTACTACGTAGCGTTTTCAAACTCACACTCACTCATAATGTTGCTAAAACTGAAGAGACTCTTTTCTAAATTTGTTTGAACGTACATGTTTGCAGTTGTCTTCACAAGGAGCAACACATGACGAGATAGACTTTGAGTTTCTAGGTAACGAGACAGGGAAGCCTTATGTTCTTCACACCAATGTCTTTGCTCAAGGGAAAGGAGACAGAGAGCAACAGTTTTATCTCTGGTTCGACCCAACCAAGAACTTCCACACTTACTCCATTGTCTGGAGACCCCAACACATCATGTAAACATCCATCGATCTATTTTCTCTAACAATAAGTGAAAGACGTAGATCTTGACTCTCTTGTTCTTGTCTCTGCAGATTCTTGGTGGACAATTTACCCATTAGAGTGTTCAACAATGCAGAGAAGCTCGGCGTTCCTTTCCCAAAGAGTCAACCCATGAGGATCTACTCTAGCCTGTGGAATGCAGACGATTGGGCCACGAGAGGTGGTCTAGTCAAGACTGACTGGTCCAAGGCTCCTTTCACAGCTTACTACAGAGGATTCAACGCTGCGGCTTGCACAGCCTCTTCAGGATGTGACCCTAAATTCAAGAGTTCTTTTGGTGATGGTAAATTGCAAGTGGCAACCGAGCTCAATGCTTATGGCAGGAGGAGACTCAGATGGGTTCAGAAATACTTCATGATCTATAATTATTGCTCTGATCTCAAAAGGTTCCCTCGTGGATTCCCTCCAGAATGCAAGAAGTCCAGAGTCTGATGAACACATATTACCTCATATTTCTCTGCTTGTTTGATGCAATTCTTAAATTCCTCTGTTATTCCATTGTACATTGTCAAGATCAATAAAGCATTCCTGGTTTCAAAATATAAAACAACTGAAATTAAACCTTTAAAGAGACTACTATTGTCTTTCACTTACCAATAAAGGACAATCAGAAAAATATGGAGACATAAGAATCAACAAGTCTAATGCATAGGTACCTCTAATGTTTTCGTTTCAGTTCTTTGACCTACAACTACAAGTACCTAGATGAACAAGCTCTGTGTAAACAAGTCAAATACGCTTAAACCCTATATACATGACTTTGTTACTAACTGATTAACACTAACAGCTAAACTCAGCTAACAAAAGTTGAGTTTCTTGCTCATTCTTTGGATCAGCTAGTGGCGTCTCAACGTTGTTAGAGCATGTATCTAAATCTGTAACTTCATTTGATGCCCCTTTAGCCTCAATAGCTGAAGCATTCTCCTCTATATTCTTCTGAGGATCTGTATGCGTGGTTTCAGGAGTTCCTAGAAGAACAATGAAAGAAAAGAGACATCAATTTCTAAGGCTACCAATTCTGACTTTATAATTTCAATACAAGCTAATATCATGCATTTATACTATCTTACAATTTACCAAGCCACAGAAGACAGTATTATTATCTGACTAGTACTGACATTGAATTATACCGTGTGCTAAACATGAATATAAAGAGACTAACCATGATTATCCTCTGAGTTCTCTTTGAGATATGAAAGCATTCTTCTGTAATTTACAGAACCTGGCACTTTAAATAGCTTGCGCCGGCAGCACAGCTGTTTCATGTCACAACAGGGAAAATGTCAAAAACAGATTCTTAAATAAGGAACAAGACTGCAGCTTCTTAAAAAAAAACAGATCATACAGAAATTTTGTTGCCACTGGATGAAGTCATCTTCTTGAAAGGGCTATTGTTTCCATGAGCTTTAACAAAGCTATTGGCAGATACGGTTTCAGGAAGTCGGTAATTTGCTGCCATCAATTCACCTCTTTCATCCTTAGGATCTTTTGCATCACCATCTCGGGTAACATCTGCAGCTTCCATCAAGTAAGGAAGCATTCTTCTATAGCTCACAGAGCCAGGGTTCTTGAAAATCTTTTCCGGATGACGAATCTGTATACATATCACAAGAAGAAAATTAAGCAACCAACGAAAAGCCAATATTGTAGTTTAAACGCATCATTTGCTATAAAACCATGAGTAAAAAACATACCACTTTGCTGCCGAGATTGGTACCAACTTTCTTCCCAGAGACCTCACTGATCTCTTGATTGATAGAACCTGCTTCATTTTTCACCAAAGAAAGCTCACCGGTGAACATTCCTAAATCCGGTGGCGTCGTTTGTGAGCATTCCACTACTTCTAAATCACCTCCAGTAGCCACTAATCCATCAACAAGATATTTGCTTCCTTCTCTCATAACTGTTTTCACCATTGTGTAATCATTATAGTTTCTAAACAGATATTGAAATTTCCTAATTCCACCTTCATTATATCAACATTCTCCTAAATTTTCTTAGAAAAACTTGTACAAGAAAAAGACCTTAAAATAAGAATTACCATTAGAATTCGGAGTATCGCAAGGAGATTCCACATTTAGCTCCTTGGTTAGATTTCCCCCTTTCACATGAAAGTCCCAATCACTAGAGATGGAACTAGGAGAGAATACGCGTCTGAGACACAGATTCTTCACGGTGACACGAGAACAAGTTCGGGGCATTTGAGTAACAATTTTCCCTTTGATCGGTGACGCATGATGGTGACGAAGATCCGTGACAATGTGAGACAATGGGGATGCAAATCGAACGGAGGAACGATTGCTCTGAGTTCGTAATTTGCTTGCCATAAGGTTCTGAGAGGTAGTATAACGAACTGAAGAAGACGAAAATCGCATCTTCTTCCTCAATATAGGATCTGATTCGGCCATGGTAGAACTCGCGCCAAGAGAGAGCTACAGAGAGAGAGAGAGAGTGTGTGTGAGAGTGAGAGAGACTGTTTGTTATTTTGGCGGGAACAGACCGGGTGGCTTTATGATGTTTGGCGGGAAACTAAGGCTTAGTGGGCTTGGCCCATTTATCCTCTTGTGTTTGGTCAATTTTTTGGTCGGTTTAAGTAAACCGTATTGAAAAGATTATTAAAACCTGTAAATCTCACAGAATTTATTTTTCTTTTCCCTGGAGTGGTTTTGGGAGTAGAATTGTCATCTTCGCAAAAGCTTCGAGAGTAGTGCAATCGAAACAAGTCATGGATCTTTCGCCTGTTAAGGAAGCTTTGGCCGCCAAATCCTTTGACAAAATCGCCGATATCTGCGATACTCTCATGCTTCAGGTTCGTAATTTCTCTCGCTGTCGTTGTTTCTGATGTTCATTAGGGTTTTGTGAAGTGGATTTTGTGGTGTTAATCGTTCGATTTATCGCTTCTTAATTTTTTTTATAGGTTGCTTCCGAAGGAATTGAATATCATGATGATTGGCCTTACGCAATCCATCTTCTGGGTTACTTTTACGTTGACGATTGGTGAGTTTATTTTCTTCTTTGATGTATTTGTTTGCGTTGTGAACCTAAAGTTAGTTCCTTTATGAAATTAGAGATTGTTTCGTTGAACTCTTGTGAATTTTAGCGCGTCAAAGTTGTTCTTACTACTTCGATTGCTAGGTCCTAGGTTGAATCTAAGGTCTAAAGTCTGCTTTTTACATTACCTTGTTTCTATCCAGTGATTTGAAAAATTAAAACTTGACACAAGTTAGTAGTTGTTGAGACCCATTTAACATTTTTTTCCTTTGTGTATTGATAGTGAGTGTAGTATGTTGAAACTATTGAGTTATGGTTGTGCCTTCTTGACTATGGATTTGGTTTTGATGTTTTGCTGTGCTTGTTTGGAAATACTGCAGTGATAGCGCACGTTTCCTCTGGAAAAGGATACCTACAGCTATCAAGGAGAGGAAGCCTGAAGTTGTTGCAGCTTGGGGGATTGGTCAGAAGCTGTGGACACACGACTATGCAGGTGTATATGAAGCTATTCGGGGTTATGATTGGAGTCAAGAAGCTAAAGATATGGTTGCTGCCTTCTCAGGTAAATTTTTTCTCTGTTTATGACTTCTTAGCTAGTATGAATTGGTTTCTTGAACTAAGCTTGTTGATTGCTTATGTAGTTGTGTACTTTTATTACTTCATATCCCTCTTTAGGTTTTGAGCTTTGATATACATATTGAGATCGAATAGTTGTTTTATTGTTTTAACTTGTGAGGCCTAGTTTAGGATTTCTGTTATGCACAGAACCACCTTTCATCTTATCATTGAACTATTGGAACTCGAATTTGAATCAAATTTCATCAATGTATGTGCCTTATCACTTCTTCATTAGAAAGTAGTTGCTTCTGTGGTCTAACTGAGAGAGAGGTAGGTAGACTCACACAGGAGGAACGAGTAAGCAGTTGACAGACTTTTCCAACCAAATGTCTAAACGTTGATCTGAATTTTGTGAAGTTGTACCTTTTTCCACATCAATTGTTCAACACCTGACCTTTATGGGTCACTTTCCATCAGATTCTAATTCTATTTCTGAATTGGTTTTGTTGTAGATCTTTACACAAAAAGGATGTTTCAGCTTTTGTTGTCTGCCTACTCCACAATTACCATCCATGATTTAGCTCTTTTCCTAGGGATGACGGAGGATGATGCCACAACTTGTAAGCTTCTTTCTGCAATTTCCTTTGCTTACAAAAGATTAAGTACCTCATTTCACATTTCTATTGAATTCTACTGAATTGATTCTTATATTGATACTTTTGAAAAATGTCGAAGAGTTTGTGGCAATGTCTTAGCTTAGTGTTATTGTAGGCATGAATCTTATGACAACCATATATGTTACGGAATCAGAATTAACAGTATAATTGTTTTCTTTATTGCTGGATATATACACAGATGTTGTAGAGAATGGATGGACAGTGGATGCAGCTTCTCAAATGGCGAGTGTGAAGAAACAAGCTGTTAAAAGAGAGCAAAAGGTGGATTCATCGAAGCTACAACGCTTGACGGAGTATGTGTTCCACCTTGAACATTAAAACTAAGTGCCGATCTCCTATTAAGATAGTGAAATTCTAAGAACAGAATTCGTTTTTGAGAGATTTCACAATGACTGATTCTAAGTTGCAACATATCTTGACTCTTTGAGTATATGATGAATAACTCCTACCAATTTTACTCTTATAAGATCAGTTTACACCAACAGGCGAACTAAAACAAACATTTAAAAGATCAGTTTACACAAAAGACGAACTGAAACAAACAAAAGATGAAGTCAATATTATGAGCCAAAAAGGACACAGCCTAAATAACACACGTTTTCAGAACAAAATTAGGCAGAAACAAGAGAAGATCATTTTAGCGACTATAACAAGCTAGCCAATCTCTGAGATAAAAGATGATAATCTTCAAACCGGAGAGGTACTCTAGAAGAATAGGAGCCATTTGTCGATCTAGTAGATGACAAGCTGGGGTTATCAGAGATTAATAATTCTTAATTTATTATTAAATTATCGATAAATGAACAATTTTAAATTTATTGAGAGATTTTACTATTCTTTTATAATTTTTAAAACTGGTTTATGTGAAAAGCAGTTTTTGTAGTTATAATCAACATCCTTTTAAAAATAATGAAAAATATAAAAAGTAAATAATTATTAAGTCTAGAAAACAAAAAGAAAAAAAAATTGATACTGTAGAAATATTAGAAATAAACTCTTCAAAAGATTAATACAAATTTTAAAAAACAAATATTAGTAGGAGTAATAGTTAGAAATACTCAAATGTAAACATAAATTTGTATTAATCTTTTATGTTTACGATAGGTTTTGGTGAATCGATAATTTGTTCATATTCCCTATCCCGTGTGTTTTTTGTTCATATTTTACTCTGTTATATCAAAAACCTAAAGCCTAGATAGTCTCATTTCTCAAGACTGATCCTTTTGTTAAAATCATTTACGCTTTGTGACTTGTGAAGAAGAAGATACATGCATCCTCTGCGCGAGTGAAAAAAATCTCACCTCTCAGTTTAGATTTTCCCACCAATCTAAAGACTGAGAAGGAAGACTTGTTGGTCCCAAATCATTTGTAATTGAATATAATAGTAACAAATTCAAGTTTAAGAAACTCTAAAATGTCTGTTTTAAAAAAGTGAACATGTCAAATTGAAAATCAATTATATAAAATCAAATGACATGCATTTTGGTTGAAAGAAAAACAAACTTCTCCATAAAAAGCCCAAAAACAAGCTAAAAAGAAAGCCATAAACTAAAAGTCTAGGGTTTTGGCGACATTTGTGGGTTTCTAGGGTTTTGGCGACATTCGTAGGTCTCTAATTCGGCGAGAGCACATGTCGCAGTTTTCAGACTCTAGTGATGACGATTCTTCAGGCACCATCCCAGATTTGAGGGTTGATTCTCTGGTTGAAACCTTGAAAACTCTTCTGATGAAAAAAAACTGAAACACTGGCCATGAAGCTTCTTCAGGTCGTTCAAAATTTCATTTTAAATCTGCAAATATGTTTGTTTATGAGTTTTTATATAATATATCTGTTTTACTGTCTATGTAATGTGTGAATCTGTATTTTTTTTTTTTATCTTTTGTTGATATAAAATATATGGATTCCCGTTTTTTGAGTCCACCACTAGAGACTAAGAGTATCTCCAACAAACACTTAAACCCTCAAATTTGAAGGTTTTTTGAACTCCAATAAACCCTCAAACCCTTATTTTTTAAAGGTCACACCCTCAAAAAAATTTTCTATTTCATTTTCGTCCTTATAATTTATATATTTTATAGATAGTTATATTCAAGAGTATTTATAATAAATGACTATAGATTTGAAAAGAATGTACAAACTAACCTTGAGTCACAGTATCTTCTCGGAAACATGTTGGAGAACACGTGTAATTACGTAAATGTCCTTTGTAACATGTTATTTTTCCGAAATACAGGCGATAACATAATATCCTCTTTTTATCTTGTTATTTTCTCTTATTACATAGTATTTGTAAAAAACACATGATATTTTTTGGAAAAAACATTCTATTCAGTTTAATATCTCTTTTTATCATGATATTTTGTAGTAATACACGTTTTTTATTAAGATCACACGTGAT
>Ga0041059_1001740_pt1 | contig 16989 bp, 19 predicted proteins | sample AraColnosormetaG_FD_56232 | JGI IMG/M metagenome (GOLD analysis project Ga0041059, IMG submission 56232) | Arabidopsis roots microbial communities from North Carolina, USA - Col MF nosort | ecosystem: Host-associated > Plants > Roots > Unclassified | place: USA: North Carolina | collected...
AAAAAAAAAAAAAAACAGAACCATCACATTCTCATAAAATGTGAGTGAATGCGACCAGAAAAAAAAATGAGCTAAAAACGAAGAAGGAAACAACGTACCTTATAATCCCAACCATGACGCTCAGCAAAAGACTTAGCAGCTTCTTCAGAATCAAAAGCAAGAGCAGAGTCACCAACATTAGCATAGGGGTCACCTGTAGAAGTCCATCCCATCAACGGATTCTCCCACCTAGAAACATATGAATGCCATAGATAAGTGATGTCAATCGAAATCTAATCAACAAGTGATGGACTAGTACTAGTCACAAGCAGAAGACTTAAGTTTTGAAAAGATAGGAATTTTAAGGATAAGAATCATATTAGGACATAAAATGTGAGGAAAAGAGGATTATCTTAATCAAAAAGTAGCATACTTTAAGGTGGAGACGAAGTTAATCTTCCATTTTCCGAGTTTTCCAGATCCTGACTGGGTAGCTGTTCTAGCAGGTGAGTATATTATCACCTGTTAATTTCCAAATTCAATACTCTTAGCACTATTCGATTGACCAAAATCAAATCAAGAACACGATGTAGCTCAATTAAGACGATTCTCTGATCACGAACCCTAATTTTCTAAACTGAATTCGTAAGAAATCGAATGCTTATTTACCTTGCGAGAAAGATGCTCCTCTGGGATTCCGGAGACCTTACCGATCTCACCACGCTTGTAATCCGACTCAACCACCGCGTCAGTAGCGAAAGGTCGAGCAACACGCCGGAGCGTCGCCGCTATACGGATAGTCCTTTGAGTAGTAGCACAAAGCGCCATCGTCAATTAGAGAAATCTGGAAAATTGCTGAGCTTTTTGATTTCGCTTTGGTTTCTTCTACTTCTGTAGATTTTAGAAAGAAAAAAAAAACACATATTTCAATCTAGCCATCAAAATTTTATAAATTACGCTTTCGGTCTTACTATTATATGAAAAATCTTTAATAGCCCCTAAACTATCTGTGAGATTTAACAACGATAAATTTTATAGATACATTATTTTTAAAAAATAGTACTAGTATATTTTATTCAGCTTGATCCTATTCATTTAGTTGGTAGGTTTTATTGTGTAATTTGATAAACTTGAGGCAAATTTGTGAATGTGGAGAAATATAGGGTTACATCTTCCTTAGCTTGAATACAAAAGAAAAGCTCAAGTTTGTTTCTCGTTTCTATGGATATTCTTCTTCCTTATGCTAGCCTCTCTGGTCTTCTTCTTCTTCGTTCGTTTCAGCGAATCACATTTGATCTATGACACATCTATACAAGGAATTAGCTTTCATCATCAAGTCTCTCTCTCGAAAACTCTCCTTTGGTTTCGTTTGATCTGGCATGCTTCTTCTCCTCCTTCCTCCTTTCTGCTTCCTTCTCTGAATTTTCCATTTTTGTTTTTAATTTTCTACGATCGCCCCATTTGAATTTGGTTGATAATTTAGCTATCGCTTTAGATTGATGGCTGTATTTCCAAATTCCTGTTGATTTGCGACGTTGTTAATGGGCTTTGATCCTCTTTTTTTGGTTCGAGATTGCTCGAATCACTCATTTTTTTGTTGAATTGAGCTTTGGGGCGTATCTAATTTCTTTGGATTTGTGTAGTTACATTTTTATGTTGTGGCTTTGTGTATCTGCTGGATTTAGATGACCAAAATTTTGTATTGGATAAGAAATGTTCAACAATGGCTTTGATGTGGTTAAGTTTCGTACGATTTAACAGATTCTAATGTTAGCGTTCACATCTATTGGCAGAGAAAAGAAGAAATTCAAATATTGATAACTGTGGATGGGTGCACCAAAGCAGAAGTGGACACCGGAAGAAGAAGCAGCTCTTAAAGCTGGAGTTCTTAAGCATGGGACTGGGAAGTGGCGTACCATACTCTCGGATACTGAGTTTAGTTTAATCCTTAAGTCTCGCTCTAATGTTGATCTTAAGGTAATACAATATAATATGCTTTTTGGAGGTTGTGATCGCGTGTTTCGGACTAATCTTGATAGTTCAAGGCATAACAGGACAAATGGAGAAATATAAGCGTGACAGCTTTATGGGGTTCAAGGAAGAAGGCTAAACTTGCGCTTAAGAGGACTCCACCAGGTACTAAACAGGATGATAACAACACAGCTCTTACCATTGTGGCTTTGACTAATGATGATGAACGTGCAAAACCAACTTCCCCCGGAGGTTCTGGTGGTGGATCACCACGCACTTGTGCTTCTAAGAGATCAATTACAAGGTTTGGTTCCCTGACTTATGCACCACATAACGATTTTCTTGAGTTCATAAAGATTTGATCTTGCGCTATTGTCTGTTTTTGTAGTTTGGATAAGATCATCTTTGAGGCAATTACCAACTTGAGGGAACTACGCGGTTCTGACAGAACATCAATCTTTCTGTATATAGAGGTATTTCTACCATTGGGATTACATGTTTGGTTGGGGTTTGTTGCATACTTACTTAGTAGCTGTTAAATTTCAGGAGAATTTCAAGACTCCACCGAATATGAAAAGGCATGTCGCAGTACGATTAAAGCATTTATCATCGAATGGAACATTAGTTAAGGTAAACACACAACTTTTGATTCAAGATTCATGATCACTAACACTTCATTACTCTCAGAATTTTCAAAAATACTTACTTGGTGATTTCTCACTTTCAGATAAAGCACAAGTACAGGTTTTCTTCTAATTTTATTCCCGCAGGTGCAAGACAGAAGGCTCCTCAACTCTTTCTGGAAGGAAACAACAAGAAAGACCCAACAAAACCCGAGGAGAACGGTGCCAACAGTCTCACTAAATTCCGAGTAGACGGTGAATTATATATGATAAAAGGCATGACAGCTCAAGAAGCTGCAGAGGCTGCAGCAAGAGCAGTTGCAGAGGCAGAATTTGCTATCACAGAGGCTGAACAAGCAGCAAAAGAGGCAGAAAGAGCAGAAGCAGAAGCTGAAGCTGCTCAGATATTTGCAAAGGCAGCCATGAAAGCTTTGAAGTTCAGGATCCGTAATCATCCTTGGTGAAACAGAAAGAAATAGCCATCATGGGGAAGTTCTGTAACAAAGCAAGCCATAAAATATATATACTTAGTGGGTTTACTGGTTTCTTAAGAGTGCCGATCTTGAATCAGGCGATATCTCATCACCTGCAGAGTTTTTTAAGTTTCCAAACCTATCTGCTCTCTTTTTTTGGTTAGTAACAGTGTAAATCCGCAGTTTGATCATATGTATGTTCTTTCTCCGAATCTGAGATTCTGTATAACTGATCTTTTATTGTATGTGGATGATCTGTTTAGTAACCTTGAAACTATTTTGAAGTGAGATGAGTAAGCAAAAAAATTGAGATTTTGTTCTACTAAAGATTTTGAGGAAATTTACAAGCATTTTCATTCTTTCTTACTACTCTCTTCCCATTCTTTCAGAATGTCATAAACTGAAAGTGAATCAGAGTCGCTAGATTCTTCATCATCATCAATCTCGAGTTCTTCTAGACCCAACGTTTCGAGTTCAGTCTCTGTAAATTCCCAAGCTTCACCATTAGCACTATTATCATCTTCCATTGTTGTATCTTGCAGAAGCAAATCTTCCTCCGGTTTTTCGCCCTGACTTTGAGTTGTTACATCTACGGCTAACAATGGTTGTGCTGAAGAAGAAGAAGACCCACATCGAGATTTCAATGACTTTGAGAGGTTTGAGACCGTTGGTTCACTTACATAATCACACTCAATGAGATGATCCGAGAGCTTATGAAGATTATCTTGAGTAAGCCAGTCTTGATGCTCCTCAAAAAGATCAGTCCATTCTTCTTCACTAATCTGGAAAGATGCGAGAGCCACAGTGTTAATCAGTGTGATAGCTCTTTGGAAATCGCCTTTAGCTGTGGCATGACACAACAGTTCAGTGAAGAACAATGGGTGAGGGATTTCTCCATCTTCAAGTACTGCATCGAAGGCATGCTCTAGAAGACTCCACTGCATTAACAAACAAAATTAGACAACAGCTTATGCTTCCATAAACACTTAAACTAGACAAAGATTTGTTACCTTCCCGGCTCTTGATGCTTCTATCAGCATTGATGCATGTTTTGTTTGATCCATTTGGTAACCAGAAAGAACCATCGTTTGATACACATGTTCAAAGTATTCCCATTGCAGTGATCTAGCTGAAGCTTCAAGCATGAAGCTGTATGTATACTCGTTTGGAACTAAATGAGTCTCTTTTCTGCTGACAATCTCTTCAAACAATTCTTTAGCTTCTGAAAACATATCATTCCTTCCGTAAACTTTAAGCATCATGTTCGCAGTTCCTATATTCGGATCACATTTATCTTTCATATATTGGAATATAGCCATGCAATCATCAACATGACCACCGTTCAATGAAGCGGCTATGAGTCCTGTGAAGGTAATCTCGAGCGGCCTGCAATTTTCAAGTCTTTTCATCCTCCCCACCTGCATTAATGAATTATGAAGAAAGTTAATTTTGTGGGTTTCTCTGAGAAGCAAAAAGGGTAAAGTAGGAGGGAACTTGCTTCGAGCATTGCATCGCACCAACGCCCGTTGTTGCACAGACAGCATGCCAATTCATAGTAAACTGAACCCGTTCCTATAACTCCCTTTTGTTCCATATCTCTGACTGCTTCAACAGCTTCTTCGATCTTGCCTTCTCTCCAGAGAGCTCGGACAAGAACTGAGAATCAATCATACGCTATAAGAATCATATCACCTTATAGATACCAAAATGAAGTAACCTAAATATACAGAGAGAATCAATATTTACCCTTGTATGTGATTGCTTTTGGAGCTTCGCCACTGCTTTTCATCTTCCTAAAAAAATCGTGAACACGATCAAACTTCCCTGACTCCAGCATAACCTGTCAAAATGACATCTTAAGACCACCCTACATATTTGAGGGTACCCACAAATACTACACCACAGCAGTTCGTTTATGTTGGAAAAAAGAACGCTACCTCCATCGCAAGCCCATATGTAGCTCCATTAGGCCTCAAACCATTTTTTCTTAACTCTACAAATACCCATGAAACAGCCTTCCATTGGAGTGTTGGAACACAAGCGTTAAGAATCTGGGAACCAGTGAAGCCAAGAATTGATCACACAGCAATAAGATACAGTGATTCGCTGCATAGTGCATATAGATATTAAACGAAGTTTAAAACTCGGAAATGCTCACTTACAGCGTTGTATACAACCAAGTCAGGTTCAAGCACAGGATCCCAGTTCTTTTGCCGCAAATTCTTAGTTAGTTTAGTCGGTTTCTGCCTCATACGCTCGATTACTTTAAGCAACTCCTTCAATAAACCCGCTTGCCCAAGTGTTACAGCAATACAGTGGTACGCCGCCATATCAGGATATAACTGGCGATCACCCTAAAGTGACTAAGGAATGAGAGTTAATCCAAAAAACGCAAGATGCTATAGTACAACGATCATCTACATCAACCATATCACGAACTGACTTAAATCAGAAGCCACTTACAAGCATCTGATTGAATATCTGAAGAGCTTCCTGTGGCCTCCTCGCAAACCCAAGAACGGACAAAAGCTTGGTGTAAACAAATCTGTAGAAACCAGTCTTGTATACAATCAGAAATCAAGTTTTACAGATTCTATGGCCATGAAAGTTGAAATCTTTTCGCCAGGAATACATTACCTGCTCCTAAGATGTTTACGCTTTTTATCAGAATACACCCAATGAACAACAGCTGAAGCTTGTTTCCAGCTCTGTTTACGTCCCAATCGATCAACGATCTTAAGCATCTGATCTTCAGTGAACTGAAGCCCTGATTGATTCATCATTCTCACAAACTTCCAATGCTTCTCATTGATTTCTCTACCACTCAATCTAAATCACACAATTCAATCGAACAATTTCTTCATGAATCAAAGTTTTGCAGAAATTGAAATACAAAAAGAGTGTTCAAACCTGTCAACGAGAACTCTGACTGCTTCTCCTTCGTTACGCCACCGTTTCGCAGGATCAAATTCTTTGTCCAAATCAAATTCTTCCACATCAACGTCGTCGTCTAGAACCCAACGAAGATCCTTCTCAAGTATCTTCTTCAACTCTTTTAGATTCTCTTTCTTCAATTCACCAGCACTAACCTCTTCTCTCCGAACGCCACTAACGAGCTCCTTCAGCTTCACTCTCTCGATTCCTTCCCATGGATTCCCAACCATCAAACCAACATCGCCGCCCCTTTTTCCAGAAATTGACCTCGTGAATTGCTTGTATTCCCGTCTAAGGGTTTGAAAACGAGCTTCTTCCTCCATTGATTGTTTCTGCGCCTCCGTATACACCTCCGCCTCGGACTCGGTTTCGCGCTTGGTTCTACGGTTGTGTTTTTGAATTTCTTTCTTTCGGAGATTGTTCAGGATTTTGGGGGTTGGATCAACACCGTACTTGAGCAGCCTCCGTTTAATCTTCTCCATATCTGGTTCAAATTCCGGTGGCACTCTTGCCGGCGATTGGGAAAATCTCACCACCGAAGCATCCATTGTTGCGAAGAGGAGGATAGTGCAAGTGAGAGTAAAAGGAAAAATCTTTTATTTTATCTTGTTGCTTTTTTCGAAAATATCCGTTTTTGGCCTCAAGTTTTTCAAAATTACGAAAAACGCAACATATTTTGTTGTTCTTTCAAAACATGCAATGAACTCGTAAAATTGAAAAAGCTGACCCCGAAGGAAGTGATCTCATCATGGCTTTAAGAAGAGGGAACACCAATCAAATCTAATATACAGAGAACACAGCCACATACGCAGAAGAAAGACAGATAAAGAATCAGACAGAGAACATAGACAAATCTTGTTTTTCACAGGATAAAAGAAAAAAGCTGTGTCTTCTTCCACAATCACCATCATCATCATCAAATGACCAAAAACACAAGAAAGATCGACAACTGCAGAGAGTTGACTTCTCTCCTTTTGGGGTAAAGTTTAATTCGATGATTTGGAGTGCTTTACAAGCCAATCAATGACTTGATCGATGTTGGTAGAGTTCTTGCAAGATATCATGAAGCAACAGACTTCTCTATCTGTCAGTGACTTGAGACCCCTGTGGCAAACAATGGAAAATAAAACATTATTAGAATCAAAGTAAAAAATGCCAAGTCCATTGTCGTGTTTTAGGTTTTAGGCTTACATTTCATCGGTTAGGGCTTCTTTGGACAAAGCTCCAGGCTTGTCGATTTTGTTCCCAAGGACTAGGAGAGGGATACCATTAAGCGACGTCTTGCTCAACAAATCATGGAGTTCACTCTTCGAGACACTGAGGTTATCAGGATCAGCAGCATCAACTACATACCTGAAAGCAGAATCAGAGTCAGAGAGTTTTAATCATCTGAAACCTAAATAAAGATAGTACGAAAACTAATTTCAAGAGAGATTTACACAATCGCGGAAACAGAACGGCAGTAACGTTCCCACATGCTGCGGAACCTAGGTTGACCACCGAGATCCCAAAGCTTGATCGTGACACTTCCTTTTGTCACTTTCCTCATGTTGAAACCAACCTAAGAAAGAGTAAACATCCTTTTTACGATTAGTCCAAGAGCAAGCAAATACTTCGCCACCTAAAAGTAGTATAACACACCGTAGGGATCATGTCTTCACTGTATCCACCGGTCTGGACAAGGAAATGCAAAAGGAAGCCATCAACGAGTCATTTAGAGAAAAAAAGAGGGAACGATTTTTGGGGAAGCATACTACTTACTGCAACAACGTTAACAAGTGATGTCTTTCCTGCATTTTGAAGTCCTATCAATGAAAGCTCCATTTCTTGCTTGAAGAAGAGGCTGCAATAAGGCATTGTGAGACTATGCATATCGGGCAAATGCGAAGCAAGCAACTTTTTTTTGGGAAACTAAGTTCTTGCTCTCACAATCTTCATCTACTGATTAACCATCTATATCCAACATGGAATCTCACAATTGTATTGTCTAAACTTAAAACTTGATAATCAAAACTAAAGGGTAGATTTGATGATCAATCAATAGCTGAAAAAGAGAGAGAGTTGTTGCTTTCTTTAGCCAGAGACTTATGTGATCGTATATGCATTAATACATCAGGAATCAAAATTAGCTAAAATCCCTAATTTTGTTGTAAACAAAACCAAATTCGGCGGAAATAGTTGGATTTCCCCAATCATTGAACTCAAAATACCAAGAGAAACAATCCAAATCAAAATCCCACGAACCCAGACAAAAAATTTGAAGTAGAAGACATAGAAACTGACCTGCGAAGCCAATTGAGAAGAGCATCCCACAAACCCATAATTTACGATTTCCGACAAACACAGAGATTCGTAGAAACAGAGACAACAGACAGAGATCGGTCTGCTACAAATTCTCCTCCAAGGATCTATATCGGCTTATTAAAAGGGAAAGGTTCCTTTTCTCAATCCTTGTTCCGCTGCTGATATTATTGTTATCTCATTGAAGATTTTTTTTTCGTTTGTCAAAATCGAAAACACGGCAAGAGAGCCGGCGAATTAAAGTTACAAAATGGCTCAGTAAATCTGAACCGTCTATATTTATGTAGGTCGTGAGATTAACGGTCTAGATCTGATTATAATTCGTTTTGTAGGGAAACTGAAGCTGTGTCTGACAGAGCGAAAATAATGGAGCTTTGCTATGTATTGTAGTTATTATTAAAGAAAAAACAAAAAACTAGCCACTCAGAAAAAAGATTCGATGGGACAGAGAGAAGTTCGGAAGAAAGAATTTAGATTTGATAAGAAAACAAAAGAATGTGTTTGGAAGGCGCGTGATGACCACTGACCAATGATTCGCTGATTGGAAACTGTACTAATACGAGCTGTTTGGGTCAATAATGGAGAATCATTAGGATGTGTTTGATTATGGGCTTCTTAAGCCCAGATCTGAACCGTCAATGTTTATGTAGGTCCGTAAATATATTGCCTTTGTGGATTATTAGTTGGTTTTTCGATTTTTTTTATCTCTATAGATACTTAATAATTTTTTTAGACTGAATAGTTGGCGGGTTGAGCCAAGACCGTGCAGTAGTGCAACGCATGGTCGACTCGTGAAAGCCCAGATAGCAAGCTATCATAATGGGCTTTCTCCCTTAAAAAATAGAGTTAATATCGTGTGGGCCGATGGCCCACATATCAGATATTATACTGATAAGAACAGATACTACACTTGATCTTAGCCAAAAGGCCGAGAAAGGTATGAATTGTTACGATCCATGGCCGCGTTTTTTATACTACTCCTCTTCTCTTTCACGCTTCTTTTGTTAGCGATGTGGGACTCTATGTATGAGTGAACAAGACTAAACAAAAGAAACCCTCTTCCGCTTTTAGCGGGTTTTGACACACGGCATGATTGATGATAGTCTTAAATCGGTTAACATACTTTGATCTTTTCCCACTTCTTTTAACCTTTTCTGGAAAAAAAATATAACCCAGTGAAAAGAAGAGCTGAGTCAAATAAAAATCCAGAGAAAACGGCTCAAGATACGTTACTCTAATCACTCTCCTTTCTTCTATTTAACAAAAAGAAAAAAAGAAAAAACTGAGAGAACAAAAAAGAAAACTTTTTAAGAACAATGTAGCCACAAGCTATCCTTACCTTAGTAAGTAAGCCAAACACTCGAAGAAGAAAGACAATTATTTAAATAAATTATACTCTTCACAAATCTCCATTTTTTATCCAAAGAATCCCACAAAAGAAGTCAATAAACAAGGAACATGATTTTCGATCATCAACTTGTTCAACATGACAAAATCAAGAATAACCGGAGCTCTGTCTCAGCTTCTTTTAACGGCTGTGATCTCTCCGATTTTGGCGGTTTCAAGTTTATCAGACGGTGGAGATCATGAGAGGTTTAAGAGACGCGATCCTCTCAACAGCTTTAGATATTACGACGGAGGTTTCAATGTTCGAAACAAACATTATTGGGCAGTTAGTCTCTCTTCTTCTTTCATTTTGTGATATTATAACGTTAATGTGGTAACTAAGTGTTAACGGAATCTCAGGCTACTGCATTTACGGGAATCCACGGTTACGCCGTCGCCGGAGTGTTGATTATTGTCGGTATATGTTTGGGACTTTACGTAGCATTCTCCGACAAAAGAAGACGTGTTTCTTCCACTCGCCGACGATATCTCGACCGTTATTATCTTCCTCTGTTCTTACTTCTCCTCCTTTTCATGTTTCTCTCTGTGTAAGCTTATGAAGTTTTAAACACTCTCTCTTAAACATAATCCACGTAGATTTTTTATATGCGTCTATCAAATACAGGGTAACGACAGGGATAGTGATAGCAGCGAACCAGAGGTCGAAGAACAGAACAGAGGAGATGAAAGAAACGATAGACAAAGCAGGAGAAGATGTTAATCAAAACATTCGTACAGTGATAGTGTCGTTAACGAAGATACAGTACTTGTTGCTTCCATACGATCAGAACACGACTCATCTTCTCAACGTCACCACTCATCGACTCGGCAAAGGTTCTCGCCTTATCCAAAGCTTCCTTCATCATAAGGGTCGTTCCATTGATCTCGCCATCAAAATCTCGTACGATCTAACAACAACTCATCTTTTTGTTTTTCCTTTGAAATCGTCTTTGATTGTTCTGCTCTGTTTTTTGTCTCAGGTATGTATCTCATCTTATGATTACATCGACCAACTTGTTCCTTCTGCTTCTAGCCTTTTGTGAGATTATTTAACATTCACTAAAACTTTCAAAATGTTATCATCTTAGCCTAATTGTAATGGTCTTTTTTTGCCGGTGTCTTTGTCTCAGTACCTCTATTGCTTCACTGGCACCCTGGATTCATCATGTAAGCAATGCACAATCACTTCAAACATTGTTCTTGTTCAATTTGTTTTTTAAACTTGAAAGATTAAAAATTCTTCGTCCTTCTTCTTACAAAGGGTGATATTCTTGTGTTGGATCATAACAACTCTTTGTTGGGTTCTAACTGGATTCGATTTCTTTATACACACGTAAGTAAAGCAAGTCCTAAAATGAAATTCATCTACATGTTTCCAAACCCTAAACTCCTCAATTTTCCACTCACGCAGCTTCGCAGAAGACCTTTGTTCAGCTTTCAATGGTTTCGTACAAAACCCACGAAATAGCACACTGACTAATCTTTTCCCTTGTATGGATCCTCTTCATTCTGATAAAACCCTAATCGAGATAAGCCTGATGATTCATAACTTTATTACCCAGGTATTTTGATTAATTCATAAAATTCTTTCATTCAAATAGAAGTTCAAGAACTCTGGTAAACTCTAACATCCTCTGCTTCTTGTTCTCAGTTAAACTCAAAAGTAGCAGAGTCAATGCGTTCTAATGCGTTGACTGATCGGAGCAATACTGTCTCGTGGGCGCCTGAATCTGGAATCATATGCGATCCGTTTGTCGGACAACAGATTAACAGCTACACACCACAAAGCTGCTCCAATGGCGCCATTCCAATCGGCGAATTCCCAAATGTAAGTCTTTTAAATTATAGTACTTGTTATTTATTAGCACTCAACCCAAGTTAAAACCATTAAGTGATCAGAAAACCCTTATTATATTGTTAGATCCTTTCGAGATTCACATGCCACGACAAAGATCCACCGGAAACTTGCAGAATCACCGGAAAATTCATCCCGGAAGCAGCTTACCTAAAGGTCTATGCTTACAGCAACTCAGCACAAGGCATGCTAGACATTTTGCCTTCTTTTCAAAACCTAACAGAATGCCTTGCCGTGAAAGACACGTTATCGAGCATCGTCTCTAACCAATGTGATCCCTTTAGGGCTTCGATGTATCGCCTTTGGGCATCGATCCTTGCTCTGTCTCTTATCATGGTGGTTCTAGTTTTGCTCTTCCTCGCTAAAGCTTTCCAGGAGAAAGGAAAGAGTTTTGCTTGGTTTTCTATTCATCCAACTTCTTCTGCAGAAATACGACAAGTGAATATATAGTGGTTAGTAAGTGTATATATATACTATACTGTTTTTTAATAGTTATTTACACATTTATAAAAAATATATCATTGAAAGATGGAGAGTGATTAAGAAATGTAAATATGACATTGTATCAAACATTTGTAATAAGTGACTCAACTGTAGTATTTGTCTACATTCAATAATAATTCACTATATAGTTTTATAATTTATTTCCATTGAAGTTAAGTTTTAATTGATGAACCTAAAAAAACAGTTAATGAGAGAGAAGAAAGGTGGAAAAAGAATTGATCAACCACTCAAGAAGTCATATTTCATGTGCATGTACATAACTTTGAGTAGATAACAAACTAACACCCATTATTAAATGTTAATCACTGTTAAATCAATTGGAATCTGTTGAGAATATAGGAAAAGCAAAAGAAAAATATTTGATGATATGCATCAGATCGTTTAAAACTCGTAAACAACATTATTTCACTAATTAATAATCATCATCATTCAGTCACTACTTATTTTTAAATAATATAAATACAACGGGGAAAACTCCGAGAGAAAGCAGAAAAAAAAAAGAAAAAAAAATCAGAGGAAGAAGAAGACTAGAATCGTCTTCATTAGTCTCGTCTTCGTTCACACGTCTGAATCGTCAATAGAACTTTGATAGATCCATTTCAACTAGACTTCTCTTTACTCACTTCTGAATCTCCCCCAAAAAAAAGAAAGAATCTAGCTCTGAATTTCTCGATTCAGTTTCCAGACCAAGCTTCGCATCAGACAGAACAAAGTGTTTCGGATTTGGTGTTTGCTCCGGAGAAAGCGAAGAGAGTTGAGAATTTTTTGTATAATTTCTGAGATTATATACATGTGATGTCGGGATATTCGTCTTCTGCTGGCCTCCGAGGATTTGCAGGTAAAGTTTCCGATTCTCGGATTTCATAGAGCTAAGTTTTGGTTCTGCTTCGTATTCTTAGGGTTAAGGTTTTATTCATTTGGATGTTAGCTTCGGATCTGATATATATTTGATCTCTGGTAGCTTAATTTTACTAATCTACTGATTTAGAGTTGTTGAATCTAAGACTTCAAATTTTGTTGCACTAGAGTTATGTTTTGGATCTACAGAAGTTGGGTTTTGTATATTTACAGTGTTTTAGAAGACATAAAGAGGATAATGAAGAAGAACAACAAATACAATAAGAAATCAACATCTTTGCATTGCAATGATGCAGGAGGTTGCAGATATTCATTGCTTACTATTGTTTGGACCGTCGTCGGGTTTTTCCTGGTGGCTCATCTTATCTCTCTGTATAGCAGAAAAGATAACAACATCCATCAACAAGTTTCTTCAGATCAGTTACAAGTAGTACATCATCTTGCTCATCCTATTGTTCGTGAACTTATAAGAGTTGAAGAAGAGGTCCTGAGAATGCCGCCACCTAGGAAGCGTTCTCCTCGTACTAGTAAACGGAGATCAAGAAAACCGATCCCTCTCGTTGAGGAGTTTCTTGACGACAAGTCACCAATTCGACATCTTTTCTTTCCCGGTATCAAAACCGCCGCTTTTGGTCCCACCAAGGATATGGGAAACGAGACATCGTATTACTTCCCCGGGAAAATTTGGATGGACACACAAGGGAATCCAATTCAAGCACATGGCGGAGGGATTCTGCTTGACGTGAAATCTAACACTTACTATTGGTATGGAGAGTATAAAGATGGACCAACTTACCATGCTCACAAGAAAGGACCAGCTAGAGTAAGTTCCACTTTGTTTCCTTTGTCCTCAGATGTATGGTCCTTTGTCTGTATTTTGGGTTTTAATTTCCGATCTTGTCTTGTCTTCAGGTTGATATTATTGGTGTTGGTTGTTACTCTTCAAAGGACTTATGGACATGGAAAAATGAAGGCATTGTACTCGGAGCTGAGGAAACAAACAAGACCCATGATTTGCATAAATCCAATGTTCTTGAACGACCCAAAGTGATCTACAATGAAAAGACAGAAAAGTATGTGATGTGGATGCATATCGACGATGCAAACTACACTAAAGCTTCAGTTGGTGTGGCCATTAGCAATAGCCCGACAGGTCCTTTCGAGTATCTATACAGTAAACGTCCACACGGGTTCGATAGTCGGGACATGACTGTCTTCAAAGACGACGATGGTGTTGCTTACCTGATATATTCGTCTGAAGTCAATAGTGTGCTTCATATTGGACCCTTGACGGAAGATTACCTCGATGTGACACCGGTTATGAAGAGAGTAATGGTGGGACAACACAGGGAAGCTCCAGCTATCTTCAAGCATCAGAATATTTATTACATGGTCACTTCCTGGTGCACTGGTTGGGCACCAAATGAAGCCTTGGCTCATGCGGCTGAATCTATAATGGGTCCATGGGAGAAATTGGGGAACCCGTGTATCGGTGGTAACAAAGTTTTCCGGTTAACAACATTCTTTGCGCAGAGCACTTATGTGATTCCTTTACCTGGTGTTCCCGGTGCGTTTATATTCATGGCAGATAGGTGGAACCCGGCTGATTTGCGGGATTCCAGATACGTGTGGTTACCGTTAGTTATAGGTGGACCTGCTGACCAGCCTTTGGAGTTCAACTTCGGGTTCCCATCGTGGTCCAGAGTGTCCATCTACTGGCACAGTAAATGGCGGCTGCCTTAAAGACATACAAATAACCAAATATGTTCTTACCGATCCGTCAGTGCTGATCATTGTTGTTGTCTTGTTGATTTGTTTTGTAGATTAGGCATTCATACACACCACTGTAAGGATTATACTTAATAAATCTTTTTACTGAAGATACAGCCTCAGCTCTTGGACATCAAAGGTTCAATGTTATACAAATGCGTTTGTGACTTGGGCTGTTATACAAATGCTTTTGTGACTTTTGGGCTCCATCAAAACTAGTCAACTTTATTACACAGCTCCAGATTTTGGACATCAAAGGCTCAGTGTTGTCATACAAATGCTTTTGTGACTTGGTCTCTATCAAAACTAGTCAACGGTTTTACAAAGTAGGTAGAGAATGTTTTCAATTACCAGCTAGAGAAATCTTTAAACCCTGTGGAGGCTGACGCAGTAGTTTTTCTTTTCTTAGACACTCCAATGGTTGAAATATCTGAGTCTAGGGAACCTTTAGTGTCTTTAGTGGCTGTACTACTCATAGCTTTCAAGTATTTTCCGACACCACCGCCACCCGCTCCAGCTTCTGTTGTTCCTGATCCCGGGTTGCTGTACCACGACCCGATCTTCTCCTGATACATTACATAGTTCATATATAATCTTATCAGACCAATCCAAAGTAAGAGAGCAAAGAGAGATCATATTTGGTGGAAGGGATGATACTAACAATGTCTTTGTCTTCATTCTTCTCTTTCTCAGCTTTCTCTTTCTCTTCCTCTTCATCAAGCTCCGTGTATGGATTCACAAACACACTTGCCTCGATTATCTTAATCTCTTCCTGCAGAAATTACAAAATACTCTCAGGAGACAGAAACTACTAAAGAACACAGTGAGTTGAGTTTTTGGAACTTACAAGAGGACGGTCGCTTTCATCTACAGGTACATTCTCCATTGCTGCTAGTGTTGCCAAACCACCAACAACTCCACCAAACACTGTGTGCTTGTAGTTTAAATGGGTCGCTGATTTGTATAAGACGAAAAACTGAGAACCATTTGTGTGAGGTCCACTATTAGCCATACTAACTACGCCTCTTCCTGAGTGAAGCAGCTTCGAGTTTGGCTCGTCTTTGAATGGCTTCCCCCAAATGGATTCACCTCCTTTTCCTGTGCCAGTTGGATCGCCCCCTTGAATCATGAAGTTCCTTTGTAGAAGAAAGGTCAAAAGATCATGTTTAATTGCCCCATAAAAACTCTTAAAACAAAACAGATTTCCAAGACATATATGTATGCATACCTGATACTTCTGTGAAAGGCCACTCCATTGTAGTAACCACGTTCACAGAGAGTGATGAAATTCTCACATGCTCTAGGAGCTATATCGCAATGGAGCTCAATGTTCAAATCGCCATGTGTTGTCTGAAACTGAACATACCCTTTCTTTTTCGGGTTTTTCTCGACTTTAATTAGTTCAAAATCGTTTTTGGTTACAGGAGTAAAGGCAGAGGAAGTGAAAGAACGAGAAGCAGCACCCGACGAATAACGGCTCTTCACCTGCAACAAAACACCAAACGCTTTAACAACAATACACAAACCTTTTAACCGAGTTTATTCCGAAGAAGAAGCTAACCATTTTAGAATTAACAGGTGTTCTATCTCCAGCCATATGCATAGCTATTCTTGCAGCTGTTTTATCACTAGAACCAGCTTTAGCTGCATCAGCACTTCTTCCAAAAACCGAAGCAGATGCAGCATCAACAACACTGTAGGTCTGTTTCGGTTGTTCTGCTTTAGAAACCTCTTTGATTTTCGATCTTGACTCCAGAATCGCAGCAATAGCAGCGGCTCTTTCATTACGTGCCTTGTTTCCACCTCCACCATGTAAAGCAATCTCTTTAGCTTTATCAGTTCCAAGATCTGCAAGCATGTGCTTGATATCTCCAGACACGTTTATATTATAAGCAGGGTCTGAGTTCATCTTTTTCAACTCTGCAAGAAAACACAAGATATTGGAGTCGTAACCAACCTAAACAAAACACGTATTATGATAAATTGCTTGGTCGAATATAAAACTGAAATCAAACCTTCATCATCGATCTTAAGACCGTTTTTAACATGATCAAACTCCACCGTCACTTTACCATCAACTGCATTAGGATTCTGCAAAACGTTACCAAAAAATGCTTTAAGACACTAACCCATTGCAAAAAAAGCTTCAAGCAGAGAGAAAGAGGTTAGTTACCTGAATTGTTATAAGGTCGGCTCTTGTAAATGGTTCTTCAGTTAAAAGCTCCTTCCAATTCTTGGTTTTGATATTCAACTCTTTGATTGCCTAAATTTACACAGCAACAATAAGAATCATCGAAACCAAAAATAAGCAAAGCAAAAAAAAAAAAAAAAAAAA
>Ga0041059_1001741_pt1 | contig 16979 bp, 6 predicted proteins | sample AraColnosormetaG_FD_56232 | JGI IMG/M metagenome (GOLD analysis project Ga0041059, IMG submission 56232) | Arabidopsis roots microbial communities from North Carolina, USA - Col MF nosort | ecosystem: Host-associated > Plants > Roots > Unclassified | place: USA: North Carolina | collected 2013-09-02
GTTTTTTTTTTCTGTTTTTTAGTTCTTCTTTGTATTTTTTTTTTTTTAAATTTCAATACATATGAGATTACTCTATGGTTTGGAAAACCGCATGGTACCTAAATCCTACAACAATGGATTCCTTTTCCTTAGGTATGTTTTCGTATATGTATTTATCAATCGAAGATTTGTATGGTTTAATGAAATATTTATCGTGTTTTTGTTATCCAAAAGAAAGCAAAATCCAATAGTCCCGAAAACCCATGCAACCGTGTACATAATAATATATATATTTAAAAATCCATGTCCAATCTCCAAACCATTTTAAAACAAGAGAAACAATAGTTTGAAAATATAGAAAATTGCGTGTGAGTGTGTCATAATTCATAAATGCAAAGACAAATGTTTGATCTTTGATTGTAATTTCTGAAACTCACGGACTTTCCTACCTCTTTCTGATCTTCCCGACCCCATCAACACTTTTTTGTATCTCTATCACACATATAAAATCGTATTTTGATTAATACCATTTTCCAGCCATTTTGCCTCTGTCCTCTCCTACTTACTCTTCTCTCTTATGTTTCCAGCCATCACTCACGAGCCCATTTATGAACTTTAACCCTAAACCAGTGTATATCTCCTCCCACTTATATATCCCTCACATTATCATTCCAAACTCTCTCAAAAAAACAAAAATAATTACTTCAAACTAAAACCCAATGTTCAACACAAGAGTTCATATTGTCATTATCACTCTAAACCTTTTATTCTTGTACGCTGGAGGGAGACTAATACCACTGGAGAGTGTTCCAAGCTCGTCGATGATGCCTTTATCAGTCGAAGACACGGTCAAATTGAATCCGAGGAATCAGATTTTTCATGGGACACAAGTAAAGAGTTGTATGCCTAAAGGGTTCCGACCAAGATCCGCTCCGAGCCGGTTTGTAAATTATCAGCCTCTTGTTTCCATTAAGTGTTCCTCATCTAAAGTTACCTCCCGGTCCAAGATATCGCCTTGATTATTTTCTCTTCTATTTTGAGAATTTAATTATACAAATAAGACTGATGTGTTGATTCTTTTGGTGTCTATATTTATGAAGACGTATGTAATGCAAAAGTATGTGTTATTTTCTATGCTTTTTTATTCAAATTTTTAGTTTTGGATAACTCTTCTTTATTGCTTTTATTCAGGGTTGTTTTTGACCAATTTCTGACTAAATTCATGGTCGAAAATTGGACAGTTTTCTTGTAGTAGAAAAACAAGAAAATGTTAAGTTTGTTACCTCAAGTTCCTATGTAGTGCCGAATAGATGATAACGCAGTTATATAGTTCGGATTTTATTTTTGGTTGACCAAAATTTTCGGGGTTTTGGTACGTAGATTTTTGAACTACAAACAAAAACAGGCTAAATGAATCATTTTCCCACCGCCGAGAACCAAACTCCTGGTCTTGAGAGACTCTTCCTTTTGAAGTTACCCACTACAAAAATCAAGCTACTAGCCTTGGATAGGTCGATATATTCATTTTATAGGAAAACCAAGAATACCAAATGAAGCATTTTCTTATATTTTCTGTCTTTGCATGGTGAAACTTGAAAGAAAGAAAAAAAAAAGAGAGCAGAAGAGTAAATTGCTAAATAGAGTGGCAATGGAGGAGGAGTATCATGGATCACGTGAACGATTTCAAGGAAAATGATCGGAAAGAGGGAAATAATTGCAAATTTGTGTATGGGCCGTTTTACTTCTTCAAGCCCACTTAAAACTTGCCACCAATTTCAACAAAACCAAATAGTGTTTCCCATTCAGATAGTAAATAGTTACTCAAATAACGTTAACATCGAGAAAAAATGAAAAAAAATCTGTAAGCCATTTATCATACAAACAATATTTTTTTCTTATTTTAAGTAGCTGGTTTCTTCATGCTTGATTATAAAGATAACCAAATATCACTTTCTTTTTCTTTTCTTTTCAATTAATATCATTAAATAAAAAGAAGAAAAGCTGATACTAATACCAAAAAAGAGCAAGATATTTCAAAATTTTGTATTATATCGTTTAAAATGTCAGCAATTTGTTTGCATAATTAAGAAAAGCACTAGGCCAAACCTTTGTTCAGATATCTAAAGCTTAAACGAACAAAAAAGCTTAAAGTTGAAGTTAGTATTTTTTTTCTTTAAATTATTTTCTATATTGACATTTTTTCACAAGAGTATTGTGAAAATAGGCATTGTTTAAAATTTCTAATAGAAATAAAAACTTTTTTACTTCAACTAAGCCCCAAAATAACTTTATATATCCAAAGGAAAAACTTAACTAAAAAGAAAAAAATCCAAAGGAAAAATATAATATCTGCAAAAATGCCATAGTGCCTTCAAATTTTAAGAAATCCTATTTTCACAATACTTTCTATAAATAATTCTTTTTATGCAAATTAAGTTTATATTTTTATACAATAATATGATTTTTTTTTCTTAAAAGGTAAAAAAAATGGAATTTTGCTCACTTTTATGTAATTCGTTAAAGCATTTGGTTTCAGACAAAACAAAAAACAATTCCCAATCCATTTTTTTGTTTCTTTATTTGCGGAACCCAAAGGGTTTGGTTAGAGAGACGTCGTCACTTGAGAGCTCTCTCACTCTTGCTACCAAGAAGAGATTCTCCAGTCTCTGTGCGTCTTTCTCTGTGGATCTTACTTCACTCAGATCCAGGTTTGTCTCCTTCTCTATCTTGTTCTCATCATAACTCGAACTGAGTCTCTTCTCCTGCTTAGTCTTCGTTTAGTTGCTGAGAAAATCTATGAACTTGAAGTTACTCTGTTTCAGTGTCTCAATAATGCAGAAACTGAAAAAAGTTAGGGTTTTTATGATTTATACTAAGTTACTTAATTAGGAATCACTTCTCACTAGTCACTAAACTGTAATTTAGTGAGCTTTTGGAAAAAGTTTAGATTTTTAATAGTGCTTCACTGATTCCTACTATATATAGTAGTCTCTTCACTTATTGGCCTTTTTGTTTTGGTTGCATTGATTATGGAATCTAAACATTTTATTGTAAAATTTGTAGTTTCTTTGGAACATTTTGTGTTCTTGAGGTGTCAAAGGATGGAGGAGATACAGTCTCAATCGGATTTATACCGTTCGTCTTCGTCTTCTGCAAGTAGTCCTACTAGTAGAGTTCCATCTAGTCACTTTTTCTATGTAAGAAAACCTGGTTCTCTTCGACAACCTATATCTTTTGAAGACTCTCCTGAATGGGAAGACACACCTGATGTTGATTTAAGAATGGAAGATGAAGCTGGTGGTGGTGATTCTATTAATGACGCTACAACAACGCCTGTTTCTCCTTCGTTGTCGAAGATGAATAGCGGATCAATGGCTTCTCCTCCTGTTCCTGAAGGAGGAGCTGGGACTGGTGTTGTTAGAAAGATTGCTGGTGCTTCTATTGCTTGGAAAGATTTGACTGTTACTATGAAGGGAAAGAGAAAATATTCTGATAAGGTTGTAAAGAGTTCGAATGGTTATGCGTTTCCCGGGACTATGACTGTAATTATGGGTCCTGCAAAATCCGGGAAGTCTACTCTATTGAGGGCTCTTGCTGGTATGTCATTTGTCAGTTTATTCATTGTTAGTTTGTTTTTTCATTTGATCTAATCACATCTTTTATAGGAAGATTGCCTCCTTCAGCAAAAATGTACGGTGAGGTGTTTGTGAATGGCTCAAAGTCACATATGCCTTATGGATCCTATGTGAGTCACTATTGTATATTGTTTTCTTGATCTTTTCTTTTTGGTTTGTAATGTGTTTCTGATTCTTGGTTTGCTGCATTGCAGGGATTTGTTGAGAGGGAAACACAATTGATTGGTTCACTTACAGTTCGTGAATTCTTGTACTATTCAGCGTTGCTTCAGCTTCCGGGTTTCCTCTTTCAGAAAAGGAGTGTTGTTGAAGATGCGATACAGGCCATGTCTCTGAGTGATTATGCAAACAAATTGATCGGTGGTCATTGTTACATGAAGGGTCTTCGAAGTGGTGAAAGAAGACGTGTCTCTATTGCTCGTGAACTTGTGATGCGACCACATATCTTATTCATCGATGAGCCTCTTTATCATCTTGACAGGTTCTAACCATTTCTAGACTTATGTTATTATTTGCCTTCTACTAAAAGGTAAAATCTTGCATTCTAAAATTGGCTCCTTTGCTCTTTTTATAGTGTTTCGGCACTGCTTATGATGGTGACACTAAAAAAGCTTGCAAGTATGGGATGTACTCTTGTATTCACCATTTATCAAAGTAGTACCGAAGTGTTTGGTTTGTTTGATAGAATCTGCCTTCTATCAAATGGAAACACACTCTTCTTTGGGGAGACACTGGCTTGCTTACAGGTATAAATTGTTTGAACTTGAAAAATTTCTCATATCATGGCCAAATGATCACTCTCTAAATTATGTTTGCTTGTTATGTGTCTGTCTCCTTGAAGCATTTTTCAAATGCTGGATTCCCGTGCCCGATAATGCAAAGTCCATCAGATCATTTTTTGCGGGCTATAAACACAGATTTCGATAGGATTATTGCAATGTGCAAAAACTGGCAGGTGCATACACCATTATACACCTTGAGTTATATGATTTTGTTTCTTTCTAGCTTCTTGTAACGCCAGTTTTCTGATATGAGCTAAATATAAACGACAGGACGATAATGGGGACTTTTCAGCAGTGAACATGGATACTGCTGTTGCTATTCGCACTCTCGAGGCGACTTATAAATCATCTGCAGATGCTGATTCTGTCGAAGCTATGATAATAAAACTTACCGAAAGGGTAATAATTTTCTAATGATAATTTTTGGATCATAGCTTCATAACTGTAAATAGACATGTGTTAGTAAATCAATTTTCTTTTTGTTTCCTATATCATTTGCAGGAGGGCACACAGCTTAAATCCAAGGGAAAGGCCGGTGCTGCTACACGTGTTGCAGTGCTCACATGGCGATCACTTTTAGTTATGTCAAGAGAATGGAAATACTATTGGCTCCGACTTATCCTCTACATGATTCTTACACTTAGTATTGGCACATTATATTCTGGCTTAGGTCACTCTTTGTCTTCTGTTGCAGTAAGTCTTCTAAACCATTCTCAGCATGTCACATTTGAGTACCAAGAGATGCAATTATCGTTCGGTGTAAATATTTCTTACAGACAAGAGTTGCTGCGGTATTTGTTTTTGTCTCGTTTGCTTCACTGTTGGGGATTGCTGGAATACCTTCACTTTTAAAAGAAATCAAGGTGACTATTTCTCCTTTTTGATTTCTCTTATCTTTGATCACTTCTTCTTTTGAGCTCTGAAGTTTACTTTTTCTTTTAATAGATTTATAGAAGTGAAGCATCGAACCAGCATTCGGGCGCTTTTGTCTTCTTACTAGGGCAGTTTCTGGGAAGCATACCGTTCTTGTTTCTCATGTCCATTTCCTCAAGTCTTGTGTTCTACTTCATGGTTGGATTAAGAGATGATTTCAGCTTGTTGATGTACTTTGTGCTCAACTTCTTCATGTGCCTATTGGTGAACGAAGGATTGATGCTCTTCATTGCTTGCATTTGGCGAGATGTTTACTGGAGCACTTTGACTCTCATCTCTGTACATGTGAGTTTTTTCTTTCGCACTATTTATCTAATTTAAGATTCATGTTCTTCTACTGTTCTTCTTTTCCTATCTAGGATTTTGCATGGATTGAATGTTGATTTGGTACACTGACTGCTAGATAGTACTGGATTTACGACTTAGGGAAATTTATGCTCAACAGCGTTCAATGAAATTCACCAACCAGAACTAGAATGGTTCTTAACTCAAGTCAATGAGAGCTGAAGTTAGGAGTGATTATATTATTATTAGCTTATAGAACTTGCAACTATTGCTTACTAATCACTTAGATTAGAAATGAGAGTGATTAGTGCCTGCCTTAAGATTATTCATGCCTTAGGATTTTCATTCTTCATATGCATCATTGCAGGTGATCATGATGCTCGCAGCAGGACACTTCAGAATCCGTACCGCCTTGCCCAAACCTGTCTGGACTTACCCGTTTGCTTACATCTCGTTCCACACCTACTCCATTGAGGTTACATAATCAACTCTCAAAACAAACAATCTCTGTTTTCTCCCAGGGAAAACTCAAGAACATTCTTGTATGCTTTGAATGTTGTAGGGTCTTTTGGAGAACGAGTACCTCGGGGAAGTGTTTGCGGTCGGAGAAGTGAGGAGTATATCGGGTTACCAAGCAATCCAAGGAAATTACCAAATATCTCCAGACACAAATGCCAAATGGAGGAACATGCTTGTGTTGCTAGCGATGGCTTTTGGCTACCGTCTTCTTGTTTATGTTTTACTACGTTTTGGCCTAAACAAGAATGTGTCTGGTCGTTTACTGCTTAGTCATAAGAAAAATAACAGCTCTAGGTAGATGAGTGATTGTTTTTAGATAATATAACTTTAGCCTCTTATGTAATTTTGGTAGGTGAAAATGAAAACAGTTCAATTCTTTCTTTTTTTTCTAGAAATTTGGGTAGATAACACCTTTTTGAATATTTATATGCATCTTTGGTACTTTTTTAGACTCATTTGGGTTGAAAAAAAAATATTTTAAGATAAAATAAAATAAACACTTCATTTTTAGTATTATGGCTTATGAATGTTTGTGTTGTTATATTTCTACACTATAAATTGGATGATATGTGAACGTGTATGATTTGATTGTATGAATGTTGAATGATATGTAGTACACAAAAAGTATGTAAATAATCTTTAAAAAGTGTAATTGGGACTGGGACCTTCCCAAAAAATGTCATAATCACTAATGGTTTTTTCTTCTTTTTTTGATGTTATAGAAGAGTGACAAAATAGTGAATCAAATCAAACTTGGAAACTGAGAGCAGAAGTGCAATAAGAAAACAAAAAAACAAAAATGATGGAATTGAACTAAATTTTGGTTTTGGTTCATTTCAGTTTGACATTTTGATTCCAAATTTAACCAAAACCAAACAAGTTGAATTAGTGAAATAAACTTTGAATCCGGTCGGGTTTGAGCCTTGTTTGGAAAATATTGATGATTTGGTATAAAGTTTAGATCTAATAAAGCAGTATTGATTGGTAACACACATAATGGTGGAATACCCGTTTTTTAGTGTGACTATGCAAAAAAAAAATTGTCAATCAAAATAATATGCATGAATGAGTATATAGTTATTTTATGATATAAAAAGTTATTCGGCCATTCTATAAATGTAACTTTAAAAAAAACAAAGTAAACGGTAATTTGAATTACGTTTTTGTGAAAGAGTTTTTTTCTTTGGACTTAAAGAAAAAAGTAAATTTAAATTTAAGAGACAGTAGTTTCCCCAAATAAAAAATTTGACAAAAATTCATACATTTTTTTTTTTTAGTTTTCATAGAATTTAAGCTTTCCCATTAGATAAACCAACCTTAGACAAAAGTCCATCAATAAACAAACCTAAATTCATCTCCGAAGAAGATCCACTGTTTCTCACCGCACCTTCCAAACTCATTTTAACCCGTCCGATCTTCTCTTTCGAAACACCACACATCAAACGGTTAATATTCCTCCCAACTTCATCTCTACCAAAATCACTCTTATCTTCACAAAGATTAATCCCAATCTCCCAATCATCAACCACAAGCTTCCTATTCGTAACCTGATCAGTCAACAATGGAAAACACAACACAGGAACCTCACACCAAATCGTCTCCAATATCGAGTTCCAACCACAATGTGTCAAAAACCCACCAACACTCTCATGTGACAAAACCGTCATTTGACAACACCATGGTATTACAATCCCACGATCTCCAGCTTCTGTTTCAAACCCTTCTGGTAATGGATTGGTTTCGTCTGAACTAACAATGTCTGGTCTCACCACCCAAACGAAATTAACTTTACTCAACAAAATCCCGTGAGCTATCTCAACAAGATCCTTCTTTGTGACATGAGCGTAACTACCAAAGGAGATATAAAGTACGGAGCTTTTTGGTTTAGTGTTGAGCCATTGTGTACAATCTGATTCAGACCAGAGTGAGGTTGTGACTGAACCGGTTTGGTTATTGAATGGTATGATTGGTCCGATTGCGTAAAATGGGATTTTTGTGTTTAGGGCTTTGATTGTTTTGTCTTCGAATTGCTGAATTGTGTTGCAGAGTACAAAATCGACTTTTTTCACGTCTTCGAATGCTTTGAAGATGATTTGATGAACTACTGATGACGTGTCGGTTTCTTGAAGATACGACGCCGTGTCTTTTGGGTTAATTGCGGCGACTCCGGGAATGTAGTCGATTAGATCGCTGCGGGTTTCTGTGATAAGAACATAAAATTTATGGGGAAGATTTAGATAATTAAGGAAATTGAAGGATGCGTTCTGTAAATTAGTTAAAGGAATAAATAAAAAGTGGAAAGTGAATTAATTGGACCCCTGACATTATTCACATGCATCATTACATGACAAAAGTAAAAGTCCCTACGCTTTATGTTAAGTCCCTACTCTATTATTATTACTTCTATCGTTACGATTACTTGTTTTTTGTTTTGTTTTCCTTTTTGGTCGGCAAATCGTAACGCTTATTATTTAAGGGTAGTTTAAATTAATAATTTAGTTTGAATAATTTTTTTTATAAAAATGATTATGGTAGTAAATTTGTAAATAAGAAAAAGGATCAAAGAAATAATTGTTTTTTCTAACGTCAAATAAATAATTGTTTAAATTCAAAAGAAATTATATAATTTTATGAAATAATAAAATATTTAGTAAAATAGTTTGATAGCATGGTTCTTTTTTCTGATAATATATGTGGGTAAATTTTTAATCAACCATAAAAGTACTTACACGAAAAATCAAATTCATTGACACCATTAATAGAAAATGCAAGGTTTAATTAGTGTATTTATTTTTTACTTTAGTAAATTTTTCTTCAATAAAATTATTTGTACTGTGTCAACAACAAAATGTTTTTTTGCAACACAAAAATATTTTTAAAAATAATATAAAACATAAACCATATCATACAAAAAAAAAACTTATGTCGAAGGCTCCAAGCTGTCTAAATGATAAAGTAATCTACCAATAGTCCAATACTAACAGAATATTCGACTATTGGATCGGTAAACATGCAAATACTCAAATTATCTTTTCTCCAAATCTAACTTGCATTTCAAAATAATTATAGACGTTGACTAAGACCAAAAAAATGTGTTCGTTTAAATTTGAAAGATCTACCGTTATTATCAATGAAACAAAATAGGAGACAAATAATGAGGCAGAAAAAAAGAAATATTAAAGAAGAAGAAGGAGAGGATAATTACCTTGAGCACCAAAATGGCCATGAATCCGAAGCAGATCCATATGGTAATAAAGTGAAAATACTAAAGCAGCTTCGGTCCAAAACGAGACACAAACCAAACCAAACTTCCTAGCCACCACAGACGGCCAAACAAAGAATGTGTCGGCGATCATCACATTCACACCGCCGTCTCCTCCAACAAGACTCGCCACAAGCTCTTCCACATGCGCATAGAACACGTGCAACAGCGACGATTGGTACGTGTCATGGTTCAACGACCGGTCAAATCCGACCGGTAAACCATCGGAAACCGTCGCGTACCTTATGTCAAGGCCAGACTCTGACCTAACTCCAGCGAAAATATCTCCATCGGAGCCGTTTGTGATCTGGTGGTGGATGTAATGAGTGTTGACGAAAGTGACGGTGATCCCCTGTGACGCGAGCTTGATGGCTAAGTGTACAAATGGGTTTACATGCCCTTGAAATGGATATGGGATCAAGAGAGCATGAAGATGATGATGACCATGATGATTTTTTGTAGGGTTTCTAACGTCCGCCATTAAAATGGGTTTTGTGGAGAGGAAGATGAAGAAATGAGAGAAAATTTAAAGGTTATATTTTTTTTGTTCTATGGATTAAAAATAAAAAAGAAGAATCTGTGATTAAGAAAAAGAAAACATATGGGGCAAGTTGGGAATAAATGAATGACTTTGCATTGATTCGCGGAAATAGCCATAGAAGTGGATGGTTAGTGGCATTTCTATGCATTTTCCTTATTCTTTATTTTTCTCCTTTGATTTATAATATAAATTAATGATTTGTTCCTTAAAAATATCTTTGATCTAATCCAGTAAGATGTCATGGAGAAAATCTAGTTCCACTAAAAGGTTTATGACTTATGAGTTATGACCATGTGGATTAGGATGGCGAAAGTGTTGAAGTTGCTTAGTCAAAGTGGTTAATTTGTCAAATTATATTCTCCTAATTGTAATGAGAAAGAGAAAGGTTATTTTTTTTATATATGTAGAGGAATAAAAGATGAGAATAATAATTTTTTATAATGGGATTTTAATATAATTGGCATATTTATTTTAAACGCCTTCTTCATGTAATTAATTTTATGAAACCTCCTTCAAGCTAGTAATTAATTTTATGAAAAGATCTCTTAACTAAATTATTCGGCTATAATTTAAAGATTCCTCTACAGTAAAGTAAACATATGTCATTGAATTGATATTCTCCATTTTTGTTTGTTTAAAAGCGTTACAGATTTTCTTTAGATATACATATACAGTAAAATAACATGGTAATTATTAAAAAACAAACAACAAAGTTTCAAAAAAGTTAATGTCGATTTAAAAATCACAAAATCATGTTAAGTGTAAACATCATTTGTTTTGTTCTTCTCTTATATGATGTTAAAGTTTTAAACTTTTGCATGAATTTGTCAATTTTCATCGTTTTAATCAGCCTATAAAATGTATCTTAGTAATATTATTGATCTTTTAGATTTATAATATTACATCATGTTTTTGTTGTTGTTTTTAACAAAACCATCATTTTTAACAAACCAAACTCGAAAGTATTGATTTAAGGATAGTCGTATGAAGTTTTGACGATATTAGAGAATAGAATGTTTATTTTTTTATCTGGAGAGAAAGAAATGAGAGGAGAAAGGAGAGACTCCATCGATGACGGAGAAGCTAATCAGGCTAATAGACAAAAACATAAGGAATCGATTAAGCATGCTAAGGGTGAGAGGTGAAGAGAAGTACACAAGAGGAATCCATGTGTGGTTTGCTTCAATGCAAGATCAAAATCAAGGATAGATAGGATACACTTTTAATTCAATTTAAGAAAAGTTTGCATTTTTATGTATAAACAGTTTATTTGTCTTTGAATATAATTTAACATTAAATTCAAAAAAAAATATTTATTTTTTGTGTAGAAATATTTAGTTCAGAGATTTTGTTATGCACGACATGTTTTTGTTGTTGTTTCGAAGTAGATGAAGAAAAGAGAAGAAGCAGAAGCGAAGAAGAAGAAGATACCGTGAAGAGAAGCAATGGAAGCAGTGATGTTGTTTTTAAGTTTTGTAGGTTGCTTTATTCCGTTTCTAGTGTTCCGTGTAATCTCTGTCACAAATCAAAAATGGTATAAAATTTCACCTTTTATCAAAAAAAAAATGATGTCCTGAATAGAAGCCAACGACACAAAAATAAAGGCCAAAAGTCAACAAGAAGAAGGAGTTGGGCTTTGTGTGTTTTGTAATATTTTTAGCGTTGAGCTATTAGTTAAGTTAGGCCCAAAGAAGAAATAGTGATGTTTTGTTAGTCTAAAGCATAGCTAAAGAATAAGTATAATAATTGTTGTAGTTGTTAGGTTGCTTGTGTAAGTGAACCATGGGATAATTATGTCTAGAAGTAAGGTCTAGGTTAGTAGAAGTATGGATGCAAGTGTATGGCAAGTAGAGAAACCACTATATGTATGTGTGTGAGATGTTGTAAGAAATTATCCTTTGATCCAATAACAAAATGTATAGTTCATAAATTTATTCTCTCTAAGTTACTTAATTGTTTTGGTGTTTATCAAAAAGACACAAAACAAAGAGAACTAGATTGAAAGAGTGAATTAAAACCTCTAAGTATGAAGAGAAGTTTGAGAATATCAACAAGAAGCTATGAAAAAAAGAGCGAAGCACACATGATTGTAGCACTGAGAGAAAGCAAGAGATGGAGGCACATCTCTTTAATAATCTGACACATAATAACCATTATAATCATTTATAAATTTATTTTACGTTTATATATTCAAATTTAATAAAGTAATCCGGTCTAGTGCAATCAAGTTAAGCCACAATCCAAAAACTGATGTTTCCGGTTACACATGTAACATGTTCCAAGCTTCAATTAGATGTTAAAACTTCAATATAATCTTCTTCTTTTTTTCTCGAATCTTTTGACCGCTCTCTCCAAGTTGAACATAACCTTGGTATGTATCAAATATCAATGTATGTACGATGTATCCGGTTCAGCTCCATGTTTTCCCGACATACTTTTCCAAGTGGCCATAAGTACCCATTTATATGCTAAATAATTTTCATTGTTTCATATTTATTGGCTCTTGTCATTGTTGAAGAGAAGTAGGGCACGACCAAAAGGTACCAAATCTCTATATTTTTTCATATCGACCTTAAATCATGGTTCTTTGATTTCCTATACTAGTTTTTCCTTGGAATTAATTTGAGTTTTATAGTTAGGCTGTGTGGCTAAAAAAATAGGAGTATTTTATAGCTTTGACATTTTTGTCTGCATGATATAAATTTGATATTTGACTGTTCTACACAACAACCAATGTAATGTATAGTCTCATTCGAGGTTTTTTCTTTTTCTTATACAGTTTAAAGTAAATAAGGGCACGTAAGAGGTGATCAAACACCATAAAGGTTTTGCTAGATGCATCAGATTTGATGTATTTTTGTTTGCTGATCTTACAATTTGAGCTCTCATTTTGCTAGATGCATCAGATTTGATGCATCAGATTTGATGCATCAGATTCTAGCAAAAAGTGCACCTTCACCCCTAACTCATTTCGTTGTTCTCACTTTATTTCTACGATGGTTTTTGTTCGAACGTAACTTTGACTTTGGGTTTGCCAAATATTAAACAGTGGTTGTGAACCTCCACACGTAGGCATATGTGTTGAATGCATGTATCGTACATACTGTTGGTTTCGGAATTAACTCACTCATGATTTAACTGCCTAAACAGTTGGTTTGGTTTCTATTCAACTCTCTTAGCTAATTCCCCTCAATTGTACAATAAGCTTCCAATAAGACGAAAATTAGGTGTGCGTTTGTGAGACGTTTTTTTGTGCAAGTTTTTTGGTGGAAATCTTTTTACAGAGATTAAAAAAGGGAATTGGAGAGAACTTTGAAAAAATTATCAGAAGGACAATTTAAATTGTTGGAAAATTTGTCGTTTTTGTAATTTGTAAGCAAATTCTATGACAACTCCTGACGGAAGTATTTTAGAGAAACACCATTGCCAAAACCAGTCCAAACTATAAATCACTTTCACATATTAATGCCAACACCCAACGTATGATCTTTTCTATAACAGTGTGAGTTGTACAAAAAAATGACTTGACATTCAATTATCACATATATCTATTTTTATCTATATTCATAATAAAAAATTTCCATTTATATATATAAAGCTAATCAACAAGTAATGTGTAATCATCAAACTGAGTACTGGATTGTAGTCTAAAGTGTTTCAAATCAAAAAAAAAATCTTTTGAATATCTTAAGATATTCTATGTTTTACATAACCATAGAAAAGTAGAATATCTTAAGATATTTTCCTTTAACAAAAACAAATTTTTAAATATGAATTTTCATAAAATATTTTTGTAAAATACAAAAGCAACCGTCATAGCATGAGTTTTTTAATTCCTTTTATTTTCCTCTCTTAATTTGCATTTACAACTTAGAAAAGAAACTTTGATTAGAAATTAGAGATTGTGTTTTCATTTGATATTTAAGCTTAAAAACAAAAACAATCGATCGAATGCTATATAGTTGAAACCACTGTTTTAAGGAAGTAATGTTAGAAACTATAAAAGAGATGAAACTTTATACAATGCCCATATTTAGACACGTCCTAATCAACTTCTACCAAGCCATGTGTGGGTATACATATAGGGTGATATGGAGGGGGCACTGATTGAGAAAATGCAAGTACGGATTGGTGTACATTGTCCTACCATTTCTTTTGGTTTTCTTTGCGTCGTCTATACTGTGACATACATTTATGTATATATGGTAAAAAAACATCAATAAAAGATCTACAGGACTTAATGTTTATAAGAGACGTCTCATATCTTTCCACATCAGTTTTTACTTGTATTCATGCTTTACCAATGTGAATTTACTATAATTTCGAACCAAACTTATAACAAGTATCGGTCCCCTACTTTCACTATTCCTAATCATGTGTAAGAATATTTGTGGTAACAAGTTGTAAAGTGGACTAATAAAGTCCATTAAGACATCGAGGTTTGTGTGTGTCTAGGCTTCGTGTATTACTACAGCATCATGCACTAGAAGTCTAGAACAATAAAATCCTAGGGTTTCTATAATAAGCACACTTTTGCTGAGATTTTCAACTACTAATCACCATTTCATACAAGAGTCCTAACTCAAGTCTAACAACACTGAAATAACATTTTAACGGACTGTTTTCACGATAGAAGATATATAAAATCACTGAGTATTGGACCATTTTATTGAGTTTTTTTTTCTAATTAAGACTAATATTCGCCGAAGTAATTTAAACTGTTCGTTTTGCAAATTTGAGGCTAGAGACGATGATAGCTTATTCATTAGATACCATTATACCAATAGCATAGAGAAAAACTTAAGTGACTAGAAAGCACAAGAGTCCATCTAGTGAATAATTCGGTATTATTATGTAATATGACGTTGATCAGTAATTAACTACAGCATAAATTCTAACACCATTGCTCGGTCAATATCATCCGTAGGTGGCTTGGCCGGCAAGGTACCATTAGCGCTCCATCGTGATAGAACCCGTATTCCTCCTCTGCTTGTTCTAGAAGCTTACGGAACATAGGGTGTTCTAGAAACATCAATGGGACAACAAATCTTTGTGTAGGCTCATGATACCCATCAACAGCTATCACCGCGAAGTGACCTTCCTTTACGTCTTTTGGGACACAATCTCGGCCGTATTCTTCAGGACACGGTTTCTTGGCCGAGGAAAAGCCTTTGATTTGCACCAGCCTCTCTACAACATTCTTGAGCTTCACAATTCCACCCATTTTCTTCTTCGGCGACTCAATTGTAATCATTCTTTGCCTCGTCATGCTAAAAGATAAAGTGATATTTTCCTTTTTTTGAGGTTTTTTTTTGTTTGTTTGAAAAGTATATGTTCGAATATAGACATGTAAGAAGGAGTATATATAAGTAGGAATGGTACAAAGAGGATAAGAAAGAAGAGGAAGAAATAAGAAGGAGAAGTGAGTAAGGGAGACCAAAGCATGTGGCTGCGTTGGTTGCTTAATTTGCCTTCTTTTGAATTTTCCATGACAGCGGTTTCCATTTCTTAAGTTGAAAATTTGTTTTCATTTTTCTGTTTATCTTCTGTAACATTAACATAGCCCATGGAGTAGAACTAAACCAGGACGACCCATAAAACCCACTAAGATTAATTATATAAGTTCTAATCTTCCCTCTTCATGGCAAGTTTTAGAAACATCATTAGTTTGGCATCTTGAGAGTCATTCTAAGGTAATCACACATCCCACCAAAAGCCGTAGGAAAATGTCAGGGCCGTGAGCCAAAATTTTACAAACCGAAAACATATAATACATAATCGTTTAGTTTTGATTCAGATTCAAACTTTTTATTACCTTATTTAGCCTCTATTCTCTTTCTTTTTTGAGAAAGGGCTTTCAAATAACTTACATTGCTATGACCTTTTGGGTAATACAGTTTTGAAATAGTAATTTAGAGAGAAATGAGATTAAGAATACACTTAACCAAATATATGGCCAAAGAGGAAGCGGGAGATCACAAGAAAAACTAGCTCACTAGAGACAACTAGTTTAGTGTTATTCTTTTGAATCAAATAAAACTTAAAACCATAAACGAAAGTAGATATGTTCATAAGTTTTAATTTGTTATAAATGTAAACAACGTAAGCCGCATACCTTTTTTCATATTTTCCACGTTCAATCAAGATTGAGATGTCATTTCCAAATATATACAGTACTTTGCGTCCTTGCGAACTGTGTAGTACTGAGCTTTGTGGCTCTGCATACAAAGCCGTGGTCGGTTGTAGTACATTTAGATCATATAAGAAATGTACATGTGAATCGTGATCAGAGGGACGTAGCCAAAATTCTATTATTTTATGGACGGCAAAACAGTACTCACATATTAATATATTGAAAATTGAAGAGATCCATATTGATCTACAAATAATAACTCTGCGGTAAAATAATTAATGATCTATCTCTTAACCATTGGATGTCTGTACCTAAAACTGGTAATATGTCGATAAATGTACTGAATATGATAAGTTTGGATTGTAGTTGCCAAGCTATCGAAATTTTGTTGGTCATATTGTGTTAATTATTTGTTTTTTTCTTTCTTTTTACACAAACACACTTCGCTTATTGATTAGACAAACGTATGATCGACATCGTTCAAACAATAAGAAGCAAAAATAAAATGCTTAAAAAATAAAATCGTTTTTTTTTTCCCTTCTAATAAAATAGTGTTATTTGTCCATGAATATTCCTTAGAAACACATGAGAGTATCTAAATTATAATAAGATAATAATATTTTTATATAATTTAGTTTAAATTCATTAAAAAAATCAAACCAACAATCAAGTGACAAGTGTGATATGAACTTCTTATTAATATGTCATGGATACTTAAACAAGAACCCTTCTCCTATTTTATTTTTTTCATTAGTTTAGTGGGTGATATCTAAATTTAAACACAATGGAAATGCTCTTAGAACTAATTTCAAGAAATAATAAGTATTATACAAATATTTTGCTAATCCACTCAGTTTTGATCTTAAAGCTGTTTAGGCATCTGAGTCCTTGACAAAAAAAAAAAAAAAAA
>Ga0041059_1001742_pt1 | contig 16979 bp, 23 predicted proteins | sample AraColnosormetaG_FD_56232 | JGI IMG/M metagenome (GOLD analysis project Ga0041059, IMG submission 56232) | Arabidopsis roots microbial communities from North Carolina, USA - Col MF nosort | ecosystem: Host-associated > Plants > Roots > Unclassified | place: USA: North Carolina | collected...
AACAACATAGATAATGAACAGAGTACTTAAGCAAAACATCGAAATCAACCAAAAGAATTTAAAAAAAAAAAAAACGCTATATAAAATGACAAACCATTTTCACGGTTAAGGCAAAATTCCCTTGAGCAAAGTAAACATGAGCCAGATTCACCCATACATCAGGCATCTGAAGAAATACACTTCCGCTCGCAGCTTCTTGAACCTAAAACATTCACAAAATTCCAATGATTTCAAGAATTTAGCTAGCCTATACTATGAACAGTAAATGATAAAAGCTGACCTGAGTAAAAACATCCTTGGCAATATCAAATTGGCCTTTCTCTGCTAATACAATGCCAGAACCGTTGGCAGCATACATGTTGGAATTATGTTGAGTCAGGACCTGTTAATCCCAACGATCAACAATGAGAAAGACGATTAGCGTTGATGGAAAGAGGACATCGCCAATTTAAGCATGCAATGCTACTGGTATAGCAAAAATTTCAACAACGTGTTCAGGTTTCTACAGGCAAACCTCCACCCAAAACACCCCCCAGAAGCACATACATATTCCCAAATTACTAATAATTAGAAGAGAGAAAGGAGAAAAACTAAACACCATACTTTAGTATAGAGTTCCTTGGCCTTCTCCAGATGTGTAGCTTCTAATTTTGGATTTCTTTTCTCATTGCGCATTGCTGCAAAATAGTTCCAGTTCCCCTAAAACATTCCAGGAAGAAATATTACACACACAAAAATAGCTTGTACAATAATTGTTCCAATCATTTATAATCAAGACAGAATTCACTCCAAGGTAGTTAGATATCTGCTAGACAACCAGCCCTCACCAGGCTGCTGGTAGAGGAACCATACAGAATGAGGGCTGGTCTTCCATACACGTATTGAAAAGAACCCTATCGTTATCTTGACTGAAGTGTTTTACAAGAGAGCCCAGATCGCAGTAATAGCTGATTAGATTGGACCCATAGAAAAGGCAGGGTACAAATATTTGGGTGTGGGGTGCTCACATAAAATCGATTCATTGATATGATAATGCGATGAGCTTTGAACAACCCAAAAGGAACTTAATATGATGATTCTTATTATTCTGAAACGCAAAAAAATCGGAAATAAAAATATATACCAGAGAAAGAATAGCATATGAGTCCTTCCCATCAGTTGCATCATTAGCAGCTCGAAAGGTTTCCTTTGCCTTAACCCAGTCATCGTTCTTAAGCTCCAATTCACCAAGTAGAGACAAAGCATTTGGATTTTTATCGTCCACTTTCAGAGCTTCATTCACCTATAGGGGAAGTAGGAAAAGACGGTCAGAGAGAGAAAACAAGCTGCTACAGATTAAATAAAATTAATGTTGAAAACGGTGGTAGACCGACCAGTTCAATGGCCAGAGGAAGATTGTTCTGAGCTTTTGCACTTGCAGCAAGCCTCAAATAAGCATCTATGTAGCCAGGATACTGCACCGGATAGGCAGTCAGATTAAGTTGACAGAAATCAAAAGTCGTCATCAGATTATTGAAAGAGAAATAAAAGGATCAAGCTTATATCAGGGTGAACATTCAAACAAATAATGTAAGACATGGTAGGTGTATCCAAAAACTATAAGAAACAGAAGAAATATAAAGCAGAAAACTATATAGCACATATACGAAACGATGCTGAACTTCCCAAGAGAGCAGAAGCCACTCAATTATAACCAAGGAAGTCATTATGCCGAATCAATGTTCCCATTTTTATACTTTTAGTACATGAATAGATATTTAAAAAACCGCGAAAGAAGGGTTTTAAGACAAAATATATTTGTAAAAACCAAGTAACCACTCAAAATCATCTATCAGACAGGAATAATCAGAAAACGGCTCCTCAAGTTTTTTTCCTTCTTTTCTCCTCAAGTCTACCACTAGAAAACTCATCACAAAGTGAAACAGCAAATAATATCAAATTAAATAAGTAGGAAATATAGACCTTGAAAAGTATCAACCGATACATAAAAGTCGCTGCTTCTGTTTTGTGTATCTGTTCAAGTAATCTAGCCAGGTTAAACAAAGTTGTAACTTTATTCCAAGGTACATCGACAGAGTGACCACTTTCAATCAGCCTATGGAAAATGCCCGTGTCCTTGTACCCGAGAACAGATACACCTGTCTGTTCCAAATTTTCTTTTTCATCAAGGAAGCTAATCCATATTCCATCACCCAGAGCCTCCTTAAAATTCTCAAGCGCAGACTGCAAGGAAAAAGAGTATTGAAGCCAATAGCAAAATATCAAAGCTAAGAAGCAGAAACAACCTCACTACAAACCTCAAATTCTTCTCTCTCAAAATGTAAAGCACCGATGTCATTCAGGACTTCTATAGGCACTTCTTGCCCTCCTTTTTTCATGAGCGTCCGTGCCTGGGAGTTTTCATTAATGGTTCTCAGAAAAATTAATGTCTTTCTTTATGTACAACATGCCATCATGTACTTGAAGAGGAGATACAATTATCAAGATCACACTTTACCATTTTGAAGGCGTCAAGGGCGGCTCCCGTGTCAGATGATATCAGCAGCTCACCAAGGCCAACAAATGCCTACAAAACCCAAAACTATAAATCAAGGAAAAAATTATCGCAATAGTCAATAGATGATTATCATCCCTATTAGATCTTCAACCACACATATGAGCTGTGGGGGAAACAAACCCAAAAGGTATTCTCAAGATATATGGCAGAACTATGTCTTGCTACTATGTTTTTTCTTCCTTACTTGGACTAAGTGTGCTGGTGTTACAATTTAGGTAACAAAAGTGGAAGTGTCACTCGAAAGTGATCCACAGTAAGGTAAACTATATAACAACTACAACCAAAGAATTCATGCAAGTATCAACACCTTTTGAAAGATCAGGCTTAAGAATTATGTTAAACCAAACTAACCTGGGCATCACGTGGATCAAGTTTTGTGGCCTTTCGCATGTACTCAAGGGCCTTCTCATTTTGTCCAAGCTGGGTGTATAAGTGCCCGAGAGCCTAAGAAAGAAAAGAAACGTGCACATAAAGCATTTTATATTTAAAGGATGAAATACAGAATGAACGATCAATAAAGAAAAAGGTTGCAGTCATTTAACCTTCAAAGTCTCGCAGTTGTCAGGATAAACTTCTAATACTTTCTCAAAATTAAATACAGATCCTTTAAGCTCCCCCAACTTTAGTTGTACTTGACCCAAACCTGCAACACAAAAAAAAAAATCAAACTAAATGAACATATAAGATCATCAATCCAAACTGAGCAATACTAGAAATTGAAGCACGAGATATTATACACAAATTTGTTCATAATCATACGTTTTACAGACTGGAACTAATTATTGATGGTCTCATTTCATATATTCTACTGCTAAAAGGGAAATAAATGACAAAGGTGCAGTATCTTCATTGCTAATGAGTAATGACTCAGATTGGTAACATCCGAAGAATTAAGGGGAATTCAGCAGAAGAGTGGAGAAAAGTTACCAAAGTAAGGAAATACAAATTCGTGTGGGTTATTATTAGTTTCTTTGATGGCTGCCATATAGTACATCCCAGCCTTTTCAAAGTCCCCCTAAAACAAGACCATCATCAGACATCAGAAAGGAAGGTTACACAAAGGAAACAAAAAAAGATGCATTCTTCTATAACAGCCCATAGAATGAAAAAAACGCCTCAAATATATCACAACCCAAATAAATTATTTATTACTCGTATTTTTTCCTCCACTGGCAAGCTCAGAGGGTAGATAAGAATGGAATATACAAGGGAGGACAAAAATGTCAAACCTTGCTATGATATGACCGTGCTAAATTGTAAAAAGAATGTGACTTTGTTGGCCCATGAGTTGTGACGGCTAATGCTGTTTCAGTCAGCTGCTCAACAAGAAAGTGCTGGCCGGTGAAAAAAAAGTGATTGGCCAAATAATTTAAGGCTGATGCGCAATAGGGATAAATCTCGAATGCCTGCTGCATTCTGTCCATTCCTTTCCTCATTCCTATAGCTATACATATGTAATATCATCAGTGAAGGCCAAAGAGAAGTAAAGTTAATAGAATCTTTCCAGCCCACACGCATTATCATAAGATTTAGAACTGAGGTATACTTACAATCATTTGCTTGCAAATCCATAATCCCAAGTGCCACAAGAGCCTCAACATTATCAGGATCTAGCTGCAGAAATAGAATTATGGTAATTAGCACTATTTGTTGACGCATACAGTCAGCTATGTCATAAGAAGATGAGATAAACATCCCAGTCCCACTTGCCTGCAAAACGCGATCAAACGCTTGCCGTGCTTTATCTAGTTGCCCCAACTTATAACGACAAAGACCAATTCCCAGTCTCACAGCTGCAGGACAACCGGGAAATACTTGCAAGGCCCTCTAAAAGAATTCAAAACATAGACAAATCAAAATACTACCAATTTGTTCCATAAATAGACTAGATGGTTCACTTGAACAATCAAAGCCATGAGATTTACAGCCAAAATGAAGAAGTGGTATACAGAAATATAGTAGGTTATAAGGAAAAGCTTACCTTGTATAGTTGTAATGACTCAGAAAATCGTCCACGATTAAATTCTACAGAAGCCTGTATACGTGATAGAGCAAGTTATTAATTTGCAGAAAAGTAAACAATAGACTAATACTGTGTCAGGCCTAGGTTGGTAAGAAAGAGAGCGTCAGAATCAAATTCTTACTACCACCAATAAATTCTAGTATACAGAATCTACCTACCTACAAATTATTAGCTAAGTGACAGAAAATGAAATCACAAGTCATTATACCTGACCCAGAAGAGCAGGAACATTATCAGGGGCAGTGTCTAACACAATCTTAAATGCCTGAAGAGCATTATCTATTTCACCCTTAGCCAGTAAGAGCTGACCTGTAAGCAGACAATTACATTTCAGGATTCTGTATCTTAGTAAACATAGAGCATCATCACAACCTTCAAATTCTTAAAGCGTACATTGTACAGGGAGAACCGGAAAAGAAAGATTGTTATAGGAATTGCTTGCAACAGAAACTTATCAGTCGAAACGAATCTGGTAGTACCTTTCCCAACCCAAGTGGAAGGTTCATGCATATCGATTCTCGATGCTTTGTTATAATATCGTGTGGCAGAGATAAATTGCTCCTCTTTCTCTCTGTTTTTGGTCTCAGTTTTACCAAGGTAGCTATAATACGCACCTAGAGCATTCAAAATCGCTATTCTCTCGTACTTAACATCGGCATAGTACTCGTCAATGTCTTGCCAAAAAGAAACAAAAAGGACTTATATTTTCGAAATAACCAATTCTAGAACAAATTGAAGCAGCATCATCGTATAACTGCTTACCAGAACTTGACCCTTCCTCCAATATTTGTCGAAACTGTTCAATTTTTCCTTGTTTGAAGTACTCCCTCTTCACCATAGATGAAACCAAAATCAGAATTGGAAAAAAAAACAATCTTTAAGCAAATCAGCCACAAAAGCAACTAACTTTTGAAGTGTTAATCAAAACCCATCAGCCATTAACTAAGAAAAACTCAACAAAACTCGATTCCAGATAGAACCTAATTAGAGTGGAAAAGAACGAACCGCGATGATGAGCCAGAGATCGAGAGGAGCTTGTTCGGCTTTAAGAATATCAAGTATATCAGAAGCGTCACGAGGGAGCTGATCAAGAACAACCCTAACTTCTTCTTCTGAATTCTGAACCGGTATGTACACACTCGCCATTGCCCGGCTAAGTGAGGATTACCAGAAACCCTAGAAGAAATTGCAGTGGCGAATTTTTCGAATAGAGAGTATGTGTGTGTGCCAACGATGAAGTGAATCGAACAATCGATTACAAATCTGTTTCTTTTTTATTTGTGACCTTGGTTTGGTCTGATAAGCTCAGATAAGAAGTTTTAGGGTCAAATATGTTAATAATAAAAAGTTAAGGTAAGAGTCCTTTTCTTTTTTGGATCGGTGTTACTTTCTTTTTTTCCCACATATCGTGTCAAATATGGTAAACCTTTACCAAATATGCAATGCGATTTTGAACTTGAAACAACAAAAAATTTAAATTACTAATCTTTAGCCAATTTTTATATCGATCTTTAGTAAACGGAAACGGTCTTAAGTCAAATGATAGAATATATGGTTGGAATGCCATTATCTCAAAAAAAAAAAATCAAGAATGTCATTTTTCTAATTTTTAATTCTTTGTTAAACTAAAAATAAGAAAAAATCAAAACAATTGGTAAAAAACTAAAACCTAGACGACCCAAAAAAGTATTCGATCCAATTAAGATATATGTCCATCGATACAAAACTCATCCCAAACACTTAAGTGAAATTCCTGATTTTTAAAAAAACGGCTCTCACAAAATTCAGATTCTTCCAAAATCAGATTCCTAATTTTTCGGCTTTCACGATTTTTCGACGAATTCTTGATTCGTGTAATAGTTTGATGGCTCGTGTTAGAGATGGTACCGGTGGCCATGTATATGAGTCGACGGAGAGGCCGTCCGAAGAAGTTTCGACATCACAAACAGTTTCTTCAGAAATTGAGATCGACGGAGATGCCGCCGTAGAGGTTCCGACCGAACCAGCTGAAACAGATGTTTCAGCGAATAAGACTCCAAAAAAAACTGCTGAAATTGAAGAGGCCATAGAGGAATCGCTAGATGGTGATGAGGCTTCTTCTAAAGGAACCGCCGATATTGAAAAGGGTAAGACATAACCACCAACCCATACTGCAAAAGAACCTCTACTTGAGGCTGTCTTTATAGAAATCCTAGAAGCGAATGAAGGTGATGGGGATGAGCTGGAGGAGGAGGAAATGGTGAATACAACAAAAGAAGGAGTAGAGAACATTAATTGTCAAGTATATACATTGGAATCTCTATGACTCACATTTGTTTTGTTTGAGTATTAGTTAGAAATGTTTTAGATACAACTAGTTCATATGTGACAATTGTTTGATATAAGTAATTTGATGGAACTAGTTCAATGAGTACATATGAATTGTTAGTTTGATACCTCTAAATTGTTCAGTTGGTCAATGTTCATTGAATTCGCAGTTGCAGGATACATGTGAGGCCGAGGATGATGATTCTGGGCCAGAGGATGATGAGGTTACTTGTAAAGAAAATGAGGAAGATGAGGCTGGCAATGATAGTTTAAAGGAGGAGGATGATGAAGATGATTCTCAGCCACTGGCGCCAGAGACCATGTATTTTTCTTTTACAGAATACGACAAAGTGTGCAAGATAAGCAGTAGGTGCCAAGTCACGCAGATAGTGGCAATGATAGATAGAAGGTTTAAAGAAGAAGCAAAATGATTTCGAAAACACCCACAGTTCAAGCGTATATTCCACATGTCTCAGGAGCCTAACCACCAAATGCAAGGCATGTGGGTGCTTATGCTTCGCACAGTGAAGACAGATTTGCTCTAGGAGGCTTGGTTTGTTGTAAATAGAGTACCTATTAGGTATTCCATTAAAGAGCATGCGTTGTTAAGTGAGTTTGATTGCCGTAGTTACCCAAAATAACTCAAGACAATGGGGAATACTTAGTTTGTGAAGAGGATCTTCAAAAAAGAAACTGGGATAAAGGTTTCAAAAGTTCTTACTAAGTACGAGAAGATACGCAGCGGTACAGATAGGTTGAAGTTAGTGCTGTTGTACTTCCTGGTCAAGGTAGTAAAAGCAAACTCAAAGAATGATGGAAACATAGAAGAGATTCTTTTAAGGATTGTTGGCGGTTTGGATGAGTACGAGACGTTTCTGTGGGGCCGTTAATACTTCTTGGAATGTTTGGATGGGATAAGGAAAATGATGAAGAACGTGGATGGTTTCGTGAAACCAAAAGCTCAACCTTGCTACAGTGGATTCATTGTGCCTCTCGAGATAAGTAATTTATGATCATTATATGAGTATAAGGTGTAATGTACAGGTTTTATGATATTAAACATTGTTTTGTTATTTGTAGATTCTGGCTTATGAGGCTATTCTACAGCTTCAACTGAAATTTAGAGTCCCTGTACGTGCAGAGAAGGACTGTCCAAGGATGTGCAAGCATAAGTTTAAAGAATGTAGCATGAAAGGTGTCCCGTTGGAAGTTATATATAAAGAGCTTGGGAATAGTGAGGTTAGAGTTTCTGTATTTACTTGATTGTCTGTATATCATGAGATTGCTTGATTGCTAAATGAGTTTCTTTTCACAGGATATTGCTAGCCATTTGGTACCTGAGTATCATGAGAAATATCTGTTGGACAGTCTCTTAGAAGATGATGTTGATGATGACCTCGATCTTATAGATATTGTTATTGACAATTGGAAAGGGCGACTATTTGTAGAGAAGAAGAAGATATGGTGGAAAGGAATGTGTGAGCTGGACATTTCTTCTTGATGTATTGTTAATGATCTTGATGATGATGTTGTCCATGAGATTGAGAATGAGGTCCCCGAGAAAGATGTCCTTCCGACTGATGTCCCCGAGAAAGATGTTCCTCCGACTGCTGTCCCTCCTCGAGTCCCTGAATTAGATGCAGTTGTGGCATCTATAAACTCACTAACGCAGATGATGACCAAAGGCTTTGAGGAAACAAGAGATAAGATTGATGCCATTGATGGGAGAGTGAAGTCTATTGAGTTATTTGTGGCAGATCTGAAGGAAAAGAAACATGGAAAGCAAACAGAGGAGGAAAGTCAACATGGGAAGCAAACAGAGGAGGAAGTGTTTTATGCGTCGCCAGAGGGTTGTGTGACCATAAAAAGGCAACAACCACTGGATATAGTGGTTTATAGAGAACCTTCTCCAGAGGTTGCAAAAAATAGTAAGTACAATAATTAATGTCAGTTGGTTATAAAAATATGAATATAGGACTTAGGTTTTGTTTTAAATGTCTACAGGTAATAAGGAGACAAAGATGACGGATAAAAGGTGAAAGGAAAAGTGAAGAAGTAGGGCGGGGGCAAGAAGAAGCAGGATGTGCCACATGTAATAGAAACATAAAAGAAGCGAACAAGGAAAGCATCCCGCCTTATTAAGACACCGTTTGTGGGGGTGGATGTGAAGCGAAAGAGAATGCGGAAGTCTGATTGATTAACTAGTTGTGTAACACTTGGTTTATTGAAAAACATTTGGCTTGTTTTGCATTGTAATGATGTTTACTTTTACAAAATGGTTAAAAACTCGGTTGGTTTAACTGGTTTTTAGGTACATCTATGTGTATTTTATGATCGGTCAAATTGCATAACAGGTTCAACTGTTTATTTTGGTATGTCTAATCTAGTTAATCTGGTTCAACAACGAAGTTCAAATGGTTCAACGGACATAGTTCATCCAGTTCGACTGATTAGTTCAAATGGTTCAACCTACATAGTTCATCCGGCTCGATTGATTATAAAATGGTTCAAATCGTTCAGTTGAACTAGTTCTAATGGTTTACAAAATGATTTTAATATAATAGTTCATGCATTATATTGAAAACCCAGATAGTTAGCAAAATAAAGTTTTAAAACCACAATTTAGTTTTATCTTACAAACTTAAGTAAAAAACACATAATGTTAATTTCAACTATCAACCGAATGTTTATTGAAAGAGGGTATCAGGAGGATTCTTGACGGGGTTATCATCCACTCTCCATAAAAAATCATCATCTGCTCCCCCGTCCCCGGTGCTGTCACTTGATTCTGGCCAAGGTTTGAAATACGGGCTCGATCCATCATACTCAACACACCATTTCCTTAGAGGCAGAGGGATGTCAGCTACTTTGTCGAATCCGTAACAAACCCAATCTTTCGGATGAGCCTCCATTCGCCTCATTTCCTCTCTCCATGTCCTGCAACTTAACGAGTAGTTGGGCGTGACGCCTTCGATACGCTGCATGTTGATTATCCACCTGTCCAACAATATAAATGTTACTTTCTCGCTTCTAACAATCAATACAACTAAACCCTAAACCATCAATACAACTAAACCCTAAACCACATTAGCAAAAACAACTACGAAACACATTACATTTACCTTACACCAAAATATTTGTCATGTCTCCCACATCTCGCTGGATAGAACCTCATAGGCAAAAAACTTTTGCGGATACACAACTTCTCCCGAGATGAAATCTCTTGGTTCTGGGACGAAATCCAGCTCAATTTCTCCTTGTACAGGAGATCTCATCCACGGTAGCGTCGGCTCGACTGCTCTAGGAAGATTTACACGGTGAAGAGGGAATTCCAGCTCTCGTTGGGATCGACCCGCGACAACTAACCAGTCGAGGGGGGTGGGGGTGGAGAAGAACAATCCGGAGAAGAAGGTGTCAGAGATGCAGGAGAAGAAGGTGCAGAGGTTCTAATGGACTGTATGATCCGCTGCTGATCCATCACTTTTCCGGTGTACAGTACGAGTTCTTGTATTCTCTCGTTTCGTGTAAAATAACAGAGCGAGAAAAGTGGAGACGTGACCTTTCGCTTGTCCCATATGTACTCTTGATAAGAACGATTAGGAAAATGGGATTGTCATGGGCTTGTCGTTTAATTGGGCTTCTAGCAAATTGAAATTGATTATTTCATTTGGGCTTGTTGACATATTTCATGGGCTTCTAAATTATAAAAACAAAATCCCCTAAATTACAAAAATTAAATCAAAATTGATAATTCAAATAAAAAAAAGAAGTCCCTAAGTTGAAAATGGGAAAATTTGAAAAATTCGATTTCCATTTCTGTTTGCAAAATTGATTGGGTTTTCTGAGTGTCTTCTCTCACTAATCCGATGAATTCAAGTTCAGTGTCAGTGTCATCTCGTATTGACGGAGCCCGTGGTTTTCCGGTGAAATGTGCGTGTGGAGTAGATGTGACGATCTTCACAGCCAAGAGTCAAGACAATCCAGGAAGACCCTTTTCCGGTGTAAAAGCAAAAGAGATCCGGATATGTGGACAAACAAAAGAGATGTAAATAGAGTTGGTGTTTATATTGTGTATTTGTGTAGTGTATACTTGCTTAACTTGTCAGATTTGGTTTGTGGGTTGTGCAATAGGGTCATTTGTTTAAGTAGGTTGAGGATGCTGTGTAAGAAGAGGTCGAAGATGCTTTAGCAAAATTTGGAATCATTGCAAATGAGATTAACAAAGTCAAATCTGAGGCAAATGAGCTACATGCGATGTTACAAGAACTGAAAGAATAAGCAATATTGAACAAAAAGGAAATCTGCAAGTTGAAAGTGTGCTTAAAAGTGTGTTTTGTGTGGCTTTGCATGATCAACATTGCCAATGTTTACATAATGGTTGGTAAGGCAAAGAAAAAGGAATTTGTAATGTTGTATTAGTTGTTGTCTTTACTAGCTTATAATGACTTTGTAATGTCGTATTTGTGACTTATATGCCGTGTTTTTATAATGCTTTTGTTGTTGTTTTAATGAGTAACTAGACTTTTACCCGCGGTACATCGCGGGACTATATGTTTTTTTACAAAAAGAAAACATTTAATTTGTTTAGTAGATTAAAAATATATATGATTTAATGTTTTTTATTTTCTAAATATACAAATCTTATATCTATATATTTTTAATGTAAAATTTATATGTTTGATTTTTACTGTTTAAAATTTTAGGAACAATAAACATACAGTTCATTAAGTTAAAATCTAAATTATAACAATTATAACAACAATTTAAATTTTAAATTTTTTTTTGTTAATACTGTTTCTTTTGTATAGTGTTTAAGATAATATAATTGTATTTTGATTGTTATATCTAGGATTTCACCCGTGATATACTGTCTCGTATTACTATCGACCAAACCCGTCCTACCATCTAATCTCGTTTAGTGAAATTAAATATATCTAATGAATTTCACCCGTGGTATACCATCTCGTATTACTATCGACCCAAAACCGTCCTACCATCTAACCCCGTTCAGTGAAATTAAACATTATTTTATTGTTTTTATTTTAATAATATTTTTATTTAAAAGATATATAATTCAAATCAATTTAAAAGATATATAATTTAACAGATATTGTAGGGTAGAAATATCGGAAAATGTATGTTGGGAGTAATTAGTTGATGAAAAAATCTCGGATTATAGATATGTGAATAAACCCGTGTAGAATTTTTTGGGGAGATTTTTGGAAACGTTTGTTGAGCGCAATATAAAATATTTAAATTTTCAAATCTGAATAACTTTTTTTTTCTTTCAAATCTGAATAATTAATATCAATTAGATATCTTGAGAGATTTTTGGCAACTATTATTGAATATAATATCTTGAATTTAATTATCAACAGAAAATATTTAATGTCAGTGGCATGCCATTGTAAATAAGTGCCAAGTACAGGATTTATTTGCTAAAATGGCTGCAAAAATGTAGATGTAAATGTAGATGTAAATGTAGATGTTAGTGTTTGATTGAAAGCACGTGTAAAAGAACAATTAAACTAGTTCAAATTCAAATTGTTCAACTGAATCCCCTTAAATGGTTCAACTAAACAAGTAATCGATGGTTCAACTGTTTATTTTGGTAGCACAACGAGTTCAAATGGTTCCCATGGTTCATTCATCATAAATATAGTGGTTCATATGGTTCATTGAACGCTAAAAACATAAACCCGTGATTTTCCCGCCAAAAACGTAAACCCGTGATTTTCCCGCCTAAAACGTAAACCCGTGATTTTCTGGCAGAAACGTAAACCCGTAATTTTCCCACCGAAAAACGTAAACCCGTGATTTTCCCGCCAAAAACGTTAACCTGTAATTTTTCCGCCAAAAACGTAAACCTGTAATTTTTCCGCCAAAAATATAAATCCGTAAAAAGTGGAATCCGTAAATATCGTAAGTTTGATGATAATGAATTAATAATTATTAATAATGATAATTATTTATTATTGTTTTATAATAATAATTAATTAAATTATTACTTAAATGGATTAACCCATTTAACAACTCAACCCATCAAATTAAATGAGTTATGGGTTGACCCAACCTATTTAACAAAATGAGTTGAGTCAACCCATAACTCATTTAACCCTAAACTCATTTGATTATGAGTTGGGTTACCCATTTTGAGACCCATATGGTTCATACATAAATACTTGTATAATAAAAACAAAGTGGTTCACATGATTCATTCATCATAAATATAGTGGTTCACATGGTTCATACATAAATACTTGCATAATAAAAACAAAGTGGTTCACAAAGGTCATGCATAATTAAAGTTTTTATTTATAAAAAGTCTTATCAATGAAACTTTAATAGTAATAGTAGATTGTTGTTGAACTAGTAGTAAACTTCAAATGGTTCTACATATTATAAAATCATAAAACACATTTAAATATGATTATAGTTGAACTAGATGAACCTGTTGTACTAGGCTTGACGATTCCGAGAAACACAAATTTAAACACAAAGACTTGTTCTTAGTTGAACCTGTCGTTTGACAATTCCGAGAAACATTAATTTAAACACAAAGACTTGTTCGTAGTTGAACTTCTTGTACTAGTTGACGAGCTAATCTCAATCATCATTGGTAGGAGGCTGCAACCACCTCTCCAAGTTGATGACAGGCGTAGCTTTGTTATTAGTCTTCTTTCGGCGCTTCTCACCTGTGGATGGAAACCGGGTTTCTTGATTCCTTGCTGTTTTTAGAGTGTAATCCGGCGTTTTTGCGATCTTCTCCACATAGTGAGCCTGATGCGGCACCACATGTATCGTTCTGTAATATGCTAATGCCCACGTCTCGATCAAGTAATATTTCGAGCAAAGACCATAGATACTTACATTCAAGATCGAACGGTTATTCCATCTTAGATCGCTTTATGGTTGCAGCTATTGCATGGACGCATGGGTATTTATCTATATCAAAACATCTGCAAGAACAAGTTTTCTTTTCCAAGTCCACGAAATAAGAGAAACCATCTTTTCGATTTACGATGTATTCTTGTCGGAAGCTGTTTAGTTCAGTTGCACTTAACTTTGCAGCAATTGGACAACAGATGTGTAATATATTCTTCACAACAGGCATCACTTGTCTTGTGTTCGATGTAGATGCAGAATCTTTCTGATGTTTGTTGAACCACTCAGAAAACTTCTCCAAAATCGCATCGATCATTAGTAAAAGATGGTACTTCCTTATTTCCTGAAAACACAGCGTTCATTGACTCAACAGAGTTGCTAGTATCTATGTCGTACTTGTCTCCCTCGGAATAGCACCTAGCCCATTTCTCAAGCCCAATTGACTTATCGAGATAGTTAGGTACTTTAGGATACTTTCTCATAAAATCTCCATACTTAATGATGAACTCAGCCTGATTATAAATATGAGCACATTCCCTAAATTTTTCAATACCTACATCCTTGTCACATGTCAACCATTTCTTAATGTTTTGAGACAAATGTCATATACAATGTTCATGTGATGCCTTTGGGAACACATCCCAGACTCTCTTGATGATGTTTTTATGTCTGTCGCTTATGAAAACCAATTCCAGGTCATCCGCGATAATGGTATTTAACATTCTAAAAAACCAGTTCCAACTAGCATGATTCTCACTATCAATTACACCAGGAGTAATGATGATGATTAGGATCCTGAGTTGTTGCAATAACTAACATCTCTCCACATATAGTTTTCAGAAAAGTTGCATCGATCACTATAACTTTCCTCATTGCCTTAAACCCTTCAATGCTTGCGCCCAAAGCGATGAATTGGTACTTAAACATGTGTTCTTCATCCAATTCCACTTCCGTTATTGTCCCATGATTCACATACCTTAAAATGTGAAGATAAGCAAACAACAACTTGTAGCTAGTTTCAGGGTTCCCACGAACATCACTAACATGTTTTTTTTGCCCCCTTAAAGCTGCGGAGTAGGAAAAATCCAAACCAAGTCTTCCTTTAATAATACTCATTCTTTGTTTAGGTCATAGTGTGTCAAAATTACCAAGATAGTCACCATGCAAAATATCTGCTACTAATCAGAATGTGCCTTTTTGTTTATCATATCCACTAGCCTCCGGACACCGAGAGCATGTATGTATATTTTTGTGTACCTTCACACTCCAAAAATCTGAGCTCTTAGTTTTTGTAATTCTTAAATACCAGTCACAACCCAATGATGCGAGAGCGCGTCACATATGCCACTATGGGGGAAAAACGAATCTGGAGTGCCATCTTATAATCTGAGTGCCACTATAAATGTGATATTCCAAAATTACCTTTAATGAAATTACAACTGGTATAAATAAGAGATTATAGAATAACAGGTACAAATGATATAACTAAATGATAATATAATACAATTGGTACAAAATGGTATAATTGTATGTAAATAGAAACAATCGGTACAAATGGTATTATTGAAAAAATAGTACAACAGATACAAATAATATAAGTGAGATATAAATATGAACAACTGGTACAAAATGTATTAATAGTACAGTTGATACAACTCAGTTATACGGGAAAAATGGTACAAAATGGTAGAAGTTAAGCTATTTGTATTTCTAAACCCGATATCTAGGGTTCGTTGAGAAGAAAGAAGTAATCTAGGGTTTCGTTAGATTGCAGAAAAAGAAGAAGAGATCGAAGAAAGAGAAGAGAAATCCATGAAAAAGAAGAAGATAGATAGATCCATGGAGAAGAAGAAGAAAGATTTCTAGAAAATTGATTTTGATAGAGAATAGACAAAATCTAAAAGAATAAAAAAGAAGAAGTGGAAAGAGAAAAAAAAAAGAGGCAGTATTTTATTTTAAGTTGGCAAAGGAAGGAGTGACAGGGATACGTAATATATGGATTATGTTAAGGATTTTTGGATTTTTCATATAAATTTTGATTTAAAATAAAACTAAAATTAAAATGAAAAACGTGGGAGGGTATGAGTGAACATATTTATTGAGTTAGTGGCATTAGTGATAAAATTCCCAATGATGCTTGACTGCATTCTAACATAAGACGGCCCGTGTCAGATTTAATAGTTTTCACATCAAACAATCCCTCCTTTGCAGCTCTATTAATCAAATCCCATATTGCTTCAATAAAACGAAATTCTTGATCTTTTCAAACACCAATATCATCTTCCCATTCTTTGACAACGACAGCTTCACTTTCTTGTACCGGACGTGCAAGCTCAACATATTCTTCCCTAACATCACTATCAGAATCTTCATTAACACCATTCTCTAGCATCGGCGGTTCAATAACAGTTTCAGTAACTCCATTCTCTAGCATCAGCGGTTAAGTAACTCCATTCTCTAGCATCAGCGGTTCAGTAACTCCATTCTCTAGCATTAGCGGTTCGATAATAGGTTCACTAGCTGTCTCATGTTGTTCCTCTGGTTCAATAATAGGTTCATAAACACTCAGATTTCCTATAATTCACACCGCATAAACTTCTTCGCTCTACTATTGGAACTTGCCTATTATTACTTTCAAAATCACTGCATAACTCTACATGCAAAACTGGTCTAAGCCCCTCTTTATTCAATAACGTTAAATATATCAACACATCCTCATCATCTACAATATAAGACTCTCTTCGTGCTTTAGATATCATGTAACTCAATTTCAGCTTCCGTTTCTCTCCATCTAGAGCAATCTTTTTACAGATCTTATCTACTAAATCCGCATATGTTATTCTCTCCAAAAATGATGTCTTAAATACTATGCCGTATATTGAATTTTTGCAACTCCACTCATGGTCTGTTGAATAGTACCCTCCATAGTCAAAATGTATGTTCGTCTAGATCTTCTTCTTCATCGCCTCCTATAAATATAAACAATATATTATGAATTGTATCAGTCAAACCACGATTTGTACCAGTTGTCTGATTCAATTTCAGATCGTCCATTCATTTTATTCTGCAACTATTGATTGATTCCGGGGAGTAACACAATTCAATTCTGATAAGTGTGTATTTTGCATGTTTTGAGCATCCATTTGTCATCACTTTAGCATCATATCATCACTGTTTTATACCATTTCTCATCATTTGTCATCACTT
>Ga0041059_1001743_pt1 | contig 16978 bp, 15 predicted proteins | sample AraColnosormetaG_FD_56232 | JGI IMG/M metagenome (GOLD analysis project Ga0041059, IMG submission 56232) | Arabidopsis roots microbial communities from North Carolina, USA - Col MF nosort | ecosystem: Host-associated > Plants > Roots > Unclassified | place: USA: North Carolina | collected...
AAAAAAAAAAAAAAAAAAAAAAAAACCTTCACTGTAATTCTTTTTAACCCCTAATTTGACTTTTGCTTGGGAAATAATTTGTTGTCCAACATAAAAACGTATAGTCGTATAAACTTGGCTCATAACTAATCGATTATTGCTGGAAAAAAAAATCTCTTTGATTACAAAATTATTTATAAAAGTTTTATTGTTTATAAATCAGTAAATGTCACGATGGGACGTTCGAACCAAGCATTTATAAAATTTCATAAATTATAAACATAGAGGCCACTAGACCTTTGCCTATAGGATTTCATACTGAATTTAGAAATCTGTGTTTTATTAAAGATTTTGAGAAATTCGCTTGGGGATTGATTTATTGATCGGTAAACAATATATGCGGACGATTGGGTGACACTAAAAACGCTTTGAACGATTTATCTGGATTGTTTTTTTCACCAAAATGCTCTATATGACATCCATCTAAATTGATAAATCTTCAAACATTTTTTCTTCTTAAACTACATTTTGATGATCCAATTTTTTTTTTTCTTACTTTAATAAATGAATTAATTTTTTATACGAAAATGTTTTTCAGTATTTGTATTTTATAAAAAAATGTGTTTTGTATTATTGGTACCTTTAGATTTCAAACACTTTCTCTTACATTTTTTTTTAACACTTTAATCAATCCAGTCGTTATTTTCTCGCAAACACACGATTCCAATTGTTGCATCATTCATCAAATCCCACAATCGCCACTGATAAGATATGAAATATTTACAAATAAATAGGAAAAAACAATATTTTAGTTAAAAAAATTTCAATTTATCACATATAAGATATTAAAAAAAAAAACTGAAAAGGAAAAAACAAAACAAAATTAAAATCTTTAAATTTTCTTCTTTCTCTTCTTCGTGATCCATATATCTTCCTCTCTTTCCACCGTGAAAACTCCATCACCATGAAACTTTCATGCTCTATCACTTTATCATCACCTCAAACAAATCTGGATCTCGATCCATCAATCTCCAACTAGCCAGTAGGAAGCTGGATTGGGAAAAGTCGAATGTCAAATATGATAAAGTGATATAACATGGAGCTTTTCATGGTGATGGAGTTCTTATGGTTGAAAATTTATATGTGTAAATTCTGAAATACATAGAATAATAACCTTAAAATAACTTCTTTAATTTTAGCGAAGAATCCGAATTTGTGGAAGAGATCGTGGAAGATGTGTATGAGCTACTTAATCCTACGGAAGAGATTAGGATCCACAGCCGGCAACTGGATATACAAAACTTGTTATGCAAGCAACAATGGGGCCTTCGCACTCTAGGCATTTTAGGTAAGCCTGGCATTGGCAAGACAACACTTGCTAGAGCGGTCTTTCGCAGAATGGTTGGAGGCTATGATGCTTCTCACTTTGTCAAGGATTTCCACACACGATATAGTGAGATGACACTTGAGCCTTTGCCTGCTCATTTCTTGTGTATGACTCAAGTCGAAGAGTTTGACCTAAACAATTCTGGCTCCGAGCAATGCCATCGCCAAAAAAGGGTTTTGATTGTTCTAGATGATGTACGAAATGAGCAAGACGCGATGTCTTTTCTTGGAGAAATTGATCAGTTTGGTCCAGGGAGCTTGATCATCATAACCTCAAGAGATAGACAAGTACTTGAGAAGTGCCATCTCAACGAGATTTATGAGCTTAACGGTCTAAATGGTGAAGATGCTAGGAAGCTATTCACGAGGTGTGCCTTTGGGAAAGATGTGATAGTGAAGAATCTTCCAATGATTGTTATTAAAGGTTTTGAAGGGAACCCGTCTGCTCTTCGCTCATATGCGAATAAATTTAAGGGAAAGACCACAGAAGATTCTATGAGGATCTTGTTTAAGGATGCAGTTTTTAACACAAAGAAGAACACATCTATGTGCATTTACTCCAATATTGTATGTTACACTGTGACATATATATTTTCTTTTAAGCGTTTGGATCCGAGTTTTGATGATTTCCTAAATCCTAATCATTGGTTTGGATTTCTCTTTTGTGTTTTCAGGCTATTCATGAACATAAAAGTATATTTTTGAACAAGACTGTCTTGCATGCCATACAGAACATTATATTTGATCTGGAGGAGCACCCGGATTTGGATCTTCCTAACCACGTCGCTGAGTCTATCAGTGACCTAAGGAGTCCTTGTGTGCATCATCCATCCGTGCAGGTGCAATCCTTGCCCAAACATTTTCACAGAAGGCAACTTGTTCTACTCCATGGACTTGCTTGTCAATTTTACAAACTTTGGGAAGGATATAAGGTATGGGAAACACCTAGAACACAAAAAGCTTATTACAAATTGAAATATTATTATCAAAACTTCAAATGACAAATAAATAGTATTAGATACGAATTTATGTGCTGCACTAATTAATAAGTTCTTCAAAAAAAATTTGTCCATATATACAATCAATGAATCAAAGATAAAAATTTCAGGAAAATGCCTTTAATTTGCTTGCTTGGTGACACAAGAAATAGATATATCTGATGTCGACCACTTTCGTTTTATATCAGAGGTTCTCGAGGTTGAGGAAAATCAATCTTGGGCACTGTGAGAAACTAGTTCAAGTTGTGGAACTATCAAACGCATGTTACCTTGAGGAAATCAATCTTCAAGACTGCAAAAACTTGGATACCTTTCCAGACACTGATCAGCTAGAGAATCTCCAATTTCTTGATCTCTCTAATTGCAGTGGGATCAAATATTTTCAAGAAAATGTAAGGACAATTAGAGAACTAAAACTTGAAGGCACTGGGATAAGAGAAATAAGATCTGATACGACGAAGTTCTCTAAATTAGTAAAACAACAAAGTACTACGTACAACTTTGGAATTTGCACAGAGGCATTCGAAATTTCAAGGATTTTGAACTAAAGTTGATAAAGTCTAGTTCATGGTTTTTTTTTAAAAAGTGATACTAATCTTTTTACTTTTCTAAAAGTAATTTATAGGATCAAACCCTATAAAATGAAATCTGATTTCCGTAACTCGTTTTTAAGTTTCTATTTACCACTGTGTGAAAAAAAAATTCAAAATTGTTTGTATTTGTGAGTTTATATATATATGAATTTACCTGTTTTCAATTTGGTCCGATTCTTCTACAGTCTCTCCCTTAGCTCTAAAAAAAGTTTTTTTTTTTTTGGTCAAATAATTCTACTCCCTATAATTGTGTAATAACTAATAACCAAACAACAAGTCAAAAATAAAGAATATAACTATTTGAAGTTGGAATGGACGAAAATGTCCATAATATAAAGACTAATCATCGTCTTATCCTTATTTCTTTCTGTACCGTTTTAAGAGAGAAGTCAATGTGCACTTACCTCATGGCATTGATTATCTGTCTTGTAAACTCAGACTACTGCATTGGGAGACATTCCCAATGAGATTCATGCCTTCTAACTTTTGCCCAAAAGATGTTGTTGAACTCACTATGGAGGCTTAGGCTAGCAAGCTTGAGAAGCTGTGGGATGGAGCTCAGGTACGTGTTGCGACTAAAAGTTGCCACTAAACACAGAAATTGTTGTTGATGAAGGCATCCGAATATTTATAGTTTGTTTTCTCATGTTGATATTTTAAACAGTTCGATGCATATGTCGAAATCTAGTAAACGCAAGCCAAGCCATGATATTACCAGAAGCCTGGAAACTAACATTAAATACTGATGTCTGTCTTTCTATCTATGTTCAGCCGCTTGGAAGTCTTAAGTGTATGAGTCTACGGGGTTCCTTATACCTGAGAGAAATCCCAGATCCACCAATCTTGAGAGATTAGATCTTAGCGTTTGCTCGAGTTTGATGTTGCTTCCTCCCTCTATTGGGCATCTCCAACAATTGAAGGATTTGAACATGGAAGGTTGTTCATATCTCGAGGTTCTTCCAACTGGCATCAACTTGGTATCTCTTTATTGCCTTAATCTTAATTAATGGATGCTTACAGTTGAGAAGTTTTCCAGAAATTTCAAGAAACATTTCATATCTCTATCTTGATAAAACTGCAATAGAGGAAGTTCCACAATGGATCGAGGATATCTCTGGGCTATCTGACCTTTCGATGAGTGGTTGAAACAAGTTAAAGAAGATCTCTCCAAACATAGCTAAACTAAAACTTCTCGTAGAGATAGATATTTCAGATTGCAGGGCACTGACTGAAGATAGCTGGCAGAACCACCCTGAGGAGATCTCCACTTCTCTCATGAGAGTAGACATGTCTGGTAACAGTTTTGAAAGACTTCCAGACACATGGACTTCCATTCAACCAAAAGATCTTATCCTTGGTAACTGCAAAAATCTCGTGTCACTACCAGAGCTCCCTGCAACGCTCTCTCTGCTAACGGCAAATAATTGTGTATCACTTGAGAGCTTATACGGTTTCTTTAACTTCCTACGGATGGCTCTCCAATTTATGAATGCTTCAAACTGAATCACCAAGCCAGAGAATTCATCCTACATTCAGATTACCTGGTGATGAACTTCCTGCATATTTCACTCATCGAGTTCATGGAAATGTTCTAACCGTCTCTTTACCTCGTATCTCTCTTTCCAAACAAATCTTGAGATATAAAGCTTGCATTGTGGTTGAATCAAGACCTGGGCCTGGTTTGACTTTGGTGTATATTGGCAATTCAGAGGTGGAAAGGATAATAAATATTTTAGTTGTATGACACACACACTATCTTTGATGAATTCCGGATTTGAGTTCTCTCTGGATGGAGTCAATGATCCTCCAGCTGAGTTGAGCTATGGCGATGTGCAGTTTGAGTTTTTATGCCTTGACCACAGGAAGGAAATAATAAAGATAAAAGAATGCGGCATACAACTCATGGAGGTTTATAGTAGGAAAAGATCTGGAACTGAAGACGGAAACAAGCCTGCAGAGAACGACGAAGAGTTAAGGAGAATCAGGAAGCAAATGCGTGTACGCATGACCAAGCATTGGTAATCCAACAAACAGTTAAAGTGTCTTTGTATCTCTTTTTCAAGGTCACCCCAAAAACTATTAATGTTTTTTTCTTCTTCTTCTGCAGATCACATAAAGAGCAGCTCAAGAACCTTCTGGTTAGAATACACAACTTTGAATTTCAAGATTCGGTTCAGTCTAGGGGGAGCGTCTAGCTACTGCGGTATCTTATGGCTGAGATACCACGGCTGACTCTTTAATGCCACTCTTCTGTCAACAGTTTTTTTTGCAGGAGAGATTTCTAGTTTGATCTAGCTATAGCAGAACAATGACAAAAGTGATAGGAAACTAGAAGAGTGAAAGAGCTAATGATTACGGATTTACGATGATGATGATAAAAGTGATAGGAAACTAGAAAATGGTGAAGCTGATTAGCTGAACTGTGTGGACACTGAGCGAAAGTAACTGATCAATGGAGAAATCAATTATGCTTTCTGCTATAAAGAAGAACGTTTTGATGAATTTCAATGTTTTATATTTGCTTATACATGACACTAGATGAAAATACTATGAAATATTTCTAGACATGAAGAAAGTATATGGACAAAAGGAGTAGAGACGAGATATTTCAAGTTGCTCTTATACACTGGCCAGCTAACTAGCTTTTTCAAAACACCTGATACTTAACCAAGTGCTCATCGTCGTGTTGGTCATTTTCCTTATGTCTGAAAGGTCCCAGTTACAACTACTGATTACGTGCCCTCTTTTAATCTTCTTGGTCCTTTGATACATCTTCAAGGCTACTGCTTGAGCTGTATCACAAAAGAATTTGTTAGAATCATGGTAAGATGTTTCATCATGCAACATCAGCATCAGCAAGTCAAGATTCGAAATAAATAAGAGATGCATCATGAATAGAGGATCTGGTAATTAGGTTCTCATCATGTGCTTATACTTCAGAGCGGTGTAATTGGATTGTGGTTGAGGCCTTATGAAAGACGAAAATTTTACTTGTTTCTAAAGCAAAACCCTAGTTATTTTTGGTTTCTTGGTCTCTAGGTTCAGTGTTTAAGAATTCCTAGTTTTTATAAGACAAACAAAGTTAAATTCGAGATGAGAAAAGTTTCAGATTCGCACATCTTCATCTTTCCTCTTTCTTATGTTCAGGATTGCAGCTTCAACACTTCTCCTATACCGACCTCTCTTGAATCGCGGCAGTGGTTCCCGGTGTGAAGAAAAACCTCTTGGATCCATAGCTGAAGCAACTGGCCTCTTTCCACTTCTCTCTCTTTTAGTAGGAGAACAACTGTTCTTAAACTAGACTTGTATCACCGCTTGCATTAGTAATCACATAGACTCCACAATTCTTTACTTCACAACTATCAGCTAAAACCTCATTCTGGTTTATTGACAGGACGGAATTCAAAATTCAACTAGTTCATCAAAAATGTAAAGGCTATCCCCTTCGCTGGCATCAGAAGGAATTATCGCATCGTAGAAGACACATATGTGATCCTTTTTAATCTTTGAAGCTTCCTTAGCAGCCCAAAACTGAAAAACTCTATCTAGCCTATGAGAAAGATCATTCTTCATTTTCCTTATGCAGGTGCATCTAATGCTAAAACCAGCAGCATTGTAGTACTTATCGCGGAATGAAACTACCACTGACATAGCAAAGCCTAAGTAAGTCTTTTATTTTATTTTGTTTTTGTTTTTGTTTTTTGGCCTAAGAAAGTCTTTCTCAGGGAAGCAGTTAGTTAGCTGTATCACAACAGAAGAACCTTTTTGCACAGAGGATTTCTGACCCACAGATGCAAGCACATCAGTTGAGGATTTCAGACCCACAGATGCTGATAGCAGTTACTGTGATGAGTTTCTGTTACAGCAAGACAAAAATAAATTAGATATGCTGAAGAATGCGAGTTTATGTTTAAATATAAACCTGGTGTTGGGTTAGATTACCTGGTGTTGTTCTCTGTTCATGGTTTTAACAATAGCCCGAGCTTTTGCTAAAAATCTTCTGAAGACTTCTGGAGACAGATTAAAACAATTACTAAATGTGCAGTGAAGCCGTTTGAAGCTCCAAGGAATTGACTTCATAGACACGCAACCGTGCACATTCAAATGTACTAGACTTTGGGGAAGCTCTGAGAGGGATTTGAGGTTTTTGCAATGGCGCAAATCTAAGGCTTTCTAATTTAGGGAGGAGATTGATGCTTTCATGAATTGTGCTGAAACCGTTTCCGCCAAGATCCAATATGTTTACTGACGGAAGCCCACATATCTCTTTTGGTATATCCACCAAGCATGCGTCAGAAAGGCATAAAGATACATGAGGTTGTTGTTTTGGATTTGGCAGTCCTGAAACGAGACGATAGCACATATAGCAGTTCCAACAGTTCCAAGAAGCCCACATTCCCTCCAATGTCGAGGGTGAATCATTCCATTACACACAAACGCCAAACCCAAATACCCTCGTTTCAATTCCCAGACAGTCAAAATGAAACTCAAACACACATAAACAAAAAAAAACAAAAAAACAAAGAGGCCATTCTTACCTGGCACGACGGCTAGAGAGCTAAAAGTTGATAGTCAAGCTACACATCAAACGAAATCAGCAGCACTCAACAAAATGAGTGGGGTTAAAACAATCATCATGCACGAACAAATAACCATTTCAGATTATTAACGTGAGAGAAAATTATGAAAAAGATTTTCTTCGTACAACTGAAAAGGAGTCTTACAGAGAGCTTAAATACTAGAGTCATACATACAAGGGCCAAAAACTATTTTAAACCAGAAACAGCCAAGTAAGGTCTAAAACAAAAGATTAACTTTCTGCTCTTAAACTTGACAGGGCTCCCACTCAGAAATTCTTAACCGTGTGCATGATCACTGAATTTATATTTCCTTCTTGGAGTTCCACTTGCATCCTAGTTTGATTATCATCTCTTCCTGATCTCTGCTTCTTCTTTGGCCGTCCATTATCCATTCTTGTTTTTTTCTTTTTATTTACTCTTCCATCAACCCCTTCTGTAGTTTCTTGAAAGTTCTTTTCAACAGGCATAACGTACTTTCCTTTCGTTTTCTTTACCCTTCCATCAACCCCTTCTGAAGTTTCTTGAAAGCTCTTTCCAATAAGCATATCGTACTTTGTTTCAAGAGCACTATTTTTGTCTTTATCCTTAGCATACACCAAACTTAAACCACACTTCAACACCTTGTATTTTCCATTCTCACTTGTACCTCCTGTCACAGTAAATTTAAGAGAGGCTTCGGTAGGATTGCATTCATCTGAGTTACCTTCTTCATGACATTTTATAGTATGTGGGCAACTGGTGTATCCAATGAAGACATGGTCTAGCTCAATCTTATCTTTCCCGCCTCCATGTCTGGTCCAACTTCCTACTGGACAAGTATATGCGACCCAAGACTTGTCTTCATCTTTTACTTTAAAGGTGCAGGTCACTGACAAGCGGCTGACTTGATCTTGGGGGTCAAGACATGAGACTACAGCACATAGAGCAATCCCGGCAAGCTTCTTGTCATGCCAATGTGGGAGGAGTTTTACTTCTAACTCAGATCCAACTGTTTCATGACAAAACCAAGAAGGCACTTCACATCCAGGAAAGCAAGTGCTGAACAAAGATTCTGAAACAAGACCCTGCAAAGTTCAAATAAGTAAAATCTTAAAATTGCAGAGTTTCTTTGAAATGCAAAAATCTGAGAGAGGGATACAGAGAGAGAGGCAAAGCGATAGATATAGGTATAGAGAGATACCCCATTGTAGCGTTTCCGAGCATATGATAACAGCTGGCATTTCCTTTGAGCATACGATGTGATTTCCTCCTTTGCAGCTTGTTCCAGGTTCTCACAGTTGGTGAAAATGAATGTGGAATGATTCTGTTCAGTTGGCATGATACGGGCCAAAGGCTTTGAAACTGTCTTCAGCGAACTACAGCCGTGTGCATCTAAGCACTGAAGATTTGGTGGAAACTCTGGAACTGATGTAAGACTCGTACAATACTTCAGGTCCAGCCATTTAAGTTGAGAAAGCTGACTGATTCCAACAGGAAGGCAGCTGATCTTAGCATTTCTGCTTAAGCACAAATACTGCACTGAGGGTAATTGTGGCATCACTTCAATGGCTGTCCCATCCAAAAGTAAAATGTTTAAAAAGCTAATGTCGATTTCTGGGAAAATCTTGAGATTTAAACAATCAGAGAGTATCAGTTCTTGAAGAGCTTTCAGCTCACCAACACGGCCTGGAATTTCCTCTAGCATTTTGCAGTCTTTCATATTCAATACAACAAGTCTCTGAAGCTTCTCCATGTTCATAGGAAGCTGACTTATTGCTGTGCCATCTAAGTATAGAGTTTCTATATTATCTGAAATCAACGGAAATTCCTTAAAAGTTGAGCAGCCGCTGAGAGTAAGTGTTTTCAGAGAAATCAAATTCATCTCTGGAAGAGATTCGAGACTTGTACACCCCTTCAGATTCAAGAAAGCAAGCATTTTCATTTTTTTCATATCATGTGGAAACGCTTTCAGTGTTGTGCAACCTTCAAGGTTCAACCTTTGAAGCTTTTCAGCTTTTGATAACCCTGACAAGCTGCACAACTTACTTGAGTGATTGAGATCGACCCACCTTAAGCATGGTGTGTCCTATTACAGAAAAAGAAGAAAACAAAGTTTAGCCACCAGTCAAACAAACCTATCCAGGTAAATTAACCATTCACAAAAGCAATCAACAGATTATTCAGAGACACACCTTGTCACCCTCCCAAAGTTGTTCCATTTCACTGTAGGGCAGCTTAAGGTCGACAAGATTAATTGGGTTGAAATCGTTTGGAAGTGTCTCCAATGGGAATTTCAGCCAGTGGAGGCATCGAACTTCTTTCAATGGTAGCTTAAGTTTATCAGGGATGTTGATTTTATTGTTGGTTTTACATTCCTGTGGACAATGGGAATTGTAGAACTTGAGATACCGGAGATTTCCCATATTTATGAAGTGGTCGCGGTCTAAGCTCGTTTCGTCTTCCACTTCAGACAAGTCTAGGAAAATACCTCTAACATTGGCAGCTTTCTAAGCACCAATAACAAACACGATCAGTGAAGAGAAAAAAATGTAAGTTCTTACCAATAAAACTCTAGAGGAACTTCTGGTCTCACCATTTTATTTTGCAATACATTGATTATGCCTCCCTTGATTATGTGTTGATGGAGCCACAGCCTCCGTTGTCTGCTACCATCCTGATTAGATGCCTTCAGATCAACTTCCCTTGAAAATTTATATAATAGATCATGCATCTCCACTCGGCCATCACAAGTATTAATCAGGAACTTATCCGTGAGAGATTTGACTGCACTCATTGCTTCAGCCGAACCAAGGTCAGATGAAGCCAGTAGACTTTCTACATAATCCTTGTCCTGTGATCTGAAACAGGCTATGTCGAGAAATGCATCTTTCTGCGCTGTAGTCAATTCATCATAACTCACTTGGAAGACACTGACAATATTAGGGCTGGGGCTCTGTGCAAGTTTCTTCATTTTCGAATTCCAATGATCCATACTTTTCTTATTAAGCTCTCCACCCAATACTTTGAGGGCTAGTGGATGGCCTCTGGCGTAATGTACAAACCCTTCTGACAGCTTCATGAAATCTTTCTTTTGAGGATTGGCTTGATCATCAATAAAGGCATGATAGTGAAATAGTTGTAAGCTATCTCTGTGGTTCAAATTTTGAACCATGTAAGTATCATCAACCAAACCATTTGTTAAGGACATGTCGCTTGTTGCAATGACAACCCTGCTTCCCTCCTTACCCTCCTTAATCCAGTCTAGTATCTCACGAAGAGCATCTATTTGTTCCCTTTTACTAACATCATCAAGTACAACAAGCACTTTGCGTTCATGCAGTTGACTGTATGGATCTTTGAGATTGTCTACGTGAGGATGGTTTAACTTGGACAACTCGCCTAAGAGCATTTGAGGCAAGCGATCCAACTCCAAGTGCTTGGACTTTACACGGATTTGATCGATTAGCGCATGCCTCGAAAACTTGCCCTGCCACGTCTTATATAGCTCTTTCAGGAGTGTGGTTTTACCAATTCCGGGCATCCCAACAACTCCAATGATACGAGTTCCCTTGTATTTATCACGATCCAACTTCTCTTCCAAATCTTTTAACCGTTGTTCGTTTCCAAAAGTCTCATGCTTTTTGTCTCCTGAGGAAGTTCCAGCGTTGCTATTACCTAAAGCACCCACGACGGCGTTGTGACTTCCCTCCGGTGGTATTCCGGTCAACGCTGTCTTCACCGCCTTCACAATTTCATTGACTTTCTCACTCTCCACACTGCAATTTCAAGGCTAATGAGATCATGACCTCCCTAAGTTCCATAAAAGGTTCTAGAAGTATTCATAGATCTGTCTACAATTGTAATCTAATCACTACTGTGTCTAGGTTTGTAACTGAGTCAAAAAAAATAAAAAAAAATGGTACCTTTTCTTGTCAATGATGATGCCCATAATGTTAGGAATCAAGTTAAAAGCTTCCTTCCATTTCTTTTTCCTCTCATCACCCTTAGCCATACTCCTAAATCTATCACCGAACTTTCCTTTCAAATCTCTAACGGTGGATGGCTCCAGCTTGTAGAAGATTGGAATCGCAACGAGTGTTCCTTCATCCGTACAATCTTTGATCTTCTCCAGCTCTCTCACGCACCAGACTGACTCGGTGTAGTTGCCGGAGAAGATAGCCAAAACGATTTTGGACTCCTCTATCCTCTTCAGCAGTACATCTAGAGGTTGACCTCTGTCTTCATAGTCGTCGATAAAGACGTTGATGTTGTTCAATTTCAAGGCCGTTACGAGATGGCTGACGAATCTCCGGCGCAAATCTGCCCCACGGAAATTGATGAACACCTGATGCTGCGGTGGCTTGTCTTCCACAGTGGAAATAGATGATGTCTCCATGGCCCAAAAGCTTTTTCCCGGTGTACTTGGACTTTTCCTCACTGGTGTGCGTTAGAGTAGCAAGAATGTATTGTTGACTATTCTTTTCTCTTTTTTTAAATACCTTTTTGTTATTTTTTGCTGTTGGAAAAATATCAAATGTAAAAAAACAACTGAGATTTGAGTGGTTGAATGTCCAATGAAAAAGCATCGTCGGCATAAACAAAAATTCCGGCGAAATCAAAGGTTAGTTCAAAGTATCAAAGCGCGAAATCATGACCAATTGTGAAAAGGATGAGGAATTCGTGTGCATCAGCTGCGTAGAAGAGGTACGGTACTCTTTCGTGAGCCACCTCTCTGAAGCTCTCCGTCGAAAAGGCATAAATAATGTGGTCGTAGATGTAGATATCGATGATCTGCTTTTCAAGGAGTCTCAGGCAAAGATCGAGAAAGCTGGGGTTTCTGTGATGGTTTTACCCGGAAACTGTGATCCTTCCGAGGTATGGCTTGACAAGTTCGCCAAGGTTCTCGAGTGCCAAAGGAACAACAAGGACCAGGCGGTGGTTTCAGTGTTGTACGGTGACAGTCTATTACGGGACCAATGGCTTAGCGAGCTGGATTTCAGAGGCTTATCACGAATTCACCAATCCAGGTTTTCGCTTTATTCTACTCTCTGCTTTTTTTTTCCTTATGTTGAAAATTGGTAAAACTTTTTGGATGGCTAGTGTAGTGTTTTCAATATTTGATGAAATATGGTGCAGGAAGGAATGTAGTGACTCTATACTTGTAGAAGAGATTGTGAGAGATGTGTACGAGACGCACTTTTATGTTGGACGAATTGGAATCTATTCGAAGCTGCTGGAGATTGAAAACATGGTTAACAAGCAACCGATAGGCATCCGTTGTGTTGGAATTTGGGGTATGCCTGGCATAGGAAAGACAACACTTGCTAAAGCAGTCTTTGACCAAATGTCTAGCGCCTTTGATGCTTCTTGTTTTATCGAAGACTATGACAAATCAATTCATGAGAAGGGTCTTTATTGTTTGCTGGAGGAACAACTTTTGCCGGGCAATGATGCAACCATTATGAAACTGAGCTCGCTCAGAGACAGATTGAACAGTAAGAGAGTTCTTGTTGTTCTCGATGACGTGCGCAATGCTCTGGTTGGGGAGTCCTTTCTCGAGGGGTTTGACTGGCTAGGACCCGGAAGCCTGATCATCATAACCTCTAGAGATAAACAAGTGTTTTGCCTTTGCGGAATCAATCAAATATATGAGGTCCAGGGTTTAAATGAGAAAGAGGCTCGTCAACTTTTCTTGCTGTCTGCGTCTATAAAGGAGGATATGGGAGAGCAGAATCTCCAGGAGTTGTCAGTGAGAGTAATAAATTATGCTAATGGAAACCCGTTAGCTATCAGTGTTTATGGAAGAGAGCTGAAAGGTAAGAAAAAACTCTCAGAAATGGAGACTGCATTCCTCAAACTCAAGCGACGTCCTCCATTTAAGATTGTCGATGCATTTAAAAGCACCTATGACACACTCAGTGACAACGAAAAGAACATTTTTTTGGACATAGCTTGTTTCTTCCAGGGAGAAAATGTCAACTACGTGATACAACTGCTTGAGGGTTGTGGTTTCTTTCCACATGTTGAAATTGATGTCCTTGTTGACAAGTGTCTGGTAACTATTTCAGAAAACCGAGTTTGGTTGCATAAGCTGACCCAGGATATCGGCCGAGAAATCATAAATGGAGAAACAGTACAGATCGAGAGGCGCAGAAGACTGTGGGAACCTTGGAGCATCAAATATTTATTAGAATATAATGAACACAAAGCAAATGGAGAACCTAAAACAACCTTCAAACGTGCTCAGGTTTGTTATATTTTGATAGTTTCATATTTTTTCTACTTTATGAGCCAACGGCCTAATATATCCACTTCCAATATTTTCAGGGCTCTGAAGAGATCGAAGGCCTGTTTCTAGACACATCAAACTTAAGATTTGATCTGCAGCCCTCTGCCTTTAAGAATATGTTGAACCTTAGATTGCTCAAAATTTATTGTTCCAATCCTGAAGTCCATCCTGTAATCAATTTCCCAACAGGCTCTCTGCATTCTCTTCCTAATGAGCTAAGACTCCTCCATTGGGAGAACTATCCTCTGAAATCTTTGCCTCAGAATTTTGATCCAAGGCACCTTGTCGAAATCAACATGCCGTATAGTCAACTTCAGAAACTTTGGGGTGGAACCAAGGTAAGCAATCTCTGATATGCGTCGTTCACCCTTATCATTACTTGACAAATTTTGTTGTTATTCATTTAGCTTGCTTTTTTTTTGTCTTCTCAGAACCTGGAGATGTTGAGGACGATCAGGCTTTGCCATTCCCACCATCTAGTTGATATCGATGATCTCTTAAAAGCTGAAAATCTTGAGGTAATTGATCTCCAAGGTTGTACGAGACTGCAGAATTTCCCAGCCGCAGGTCGATTGCTACGTCTACGAGTTGTAAATCTCTCAGGTTGCATAAAGATTAAAAGTGTCCTAGAAATTCCACCAAATATTGAGAAACTACATCTACAGGGAACTGGCATATTAGCATTACCAGTTTCCACTGTTAAGCCAAACCATAGAGAGCTTGTGAATTTTCTAACAGAAATTCCGGGTCTTTCAGAGGAACTTGAGCGTTTAACAAGTCTGCTGGAATCTAACTCATCTTGTCAAGATCTTGGGAAGCTTATTTGCTTGGAGCTGAAAGATTGCTCTTGTTTGCAGAGTCTGCCAAACATGGCTAATTTAGATCTTAATGTTCTTGATCTCTCGGGTTGCTCAAGTCTTAATTCTATTCAGGGTTTCCCTCGTTTTCTGAAACAGTTATATCTTGGTGGCACTGCAATAAGAGAAGTGCCACAACTTCCTCAAAGTCTAGAAATCTTGAATGCACATGGATCTTGTTTGCGAAGTCTGCCAAACATGGCTAATTTAGAATTTCTCAAAGTTCTTGATCTCTCTGGTTGCTCAGAGCTCGAGACTATTCAGGGTTTTCCTCGGAACCTAAAAGAGTTATATTTTGCTGGCACTACGTTAAGAGAAGTGCCCCAACTTCCTTTAAGCCTAGAGGTCTTGAATGCACATGGTTCTGACTCGGAGAAGCTTCCTATGCATTACAAGTTCAACAATTTTTTCGATCTATCTCAACAAGTGGTCAACGATTTTTTATTGAAAACGCTGACTTATGTAAAACACATACCAAGAGGGTATACGCAGGTAATACTCTCTCTCCTTCTGCCTCTCTCTTGTCTACTTACCTCTCCATTAGCTCTCTTTCTTTCCATCACCCCCTCAATCCTTTCTCTTTCTCTGTTCGCCTATGTCTCCCGCTCTCTATAGTGCCTGTTATGTACACCCAACCACACCCTCCTCATATCATATCTGACTTATTTGTATTGCAACAGGAACTCATCAACAAAGCTCCGACTTTCAGCTTCAGTGCGCCCTCACATACAAATCAAAACGCCACATTTGATCTGCAATCAGGATCTTCTGTAATGACACGACTAAATCATTCATGGAGGAACACGCTTGTGGGATTTGGTATGCTGGTGGAAGTTGCATTTCCCGAGGACTACTGTGATGCTACAGATGTTGGCATAAGTTGTGTTTGCAGATGGAGCAACAAAGAAGGCCGCTCTTGTAGGATAGAAAGAAAATTTCATTGTTGGGCACCATGGCAAGTTGTTCCAAAAGTTCGAAAGGATCATACGTTTGTCTTTAGTGATGTCAACATGCGCCCAAGTACCGGTGAAGGAAATGACCCTGATATCTGGGCTGGATTAGTTGTATTTGAGTTCTTTCCTATCAATCAGCAGACAAAGTGTCTAAATGATAGGTTCACAGTGAGAAGATGTGGAGTCCGTGTAATAAATGTTGCAACTGGCAATACAAGTCTTGAGAACATAGCACTAGTTTTGTCTTTGGATCCAGTAGAGGTTTCCGGTTATGAAGTATTGAGAGTCAGCTATGATGATTTACAGGAGATGGATAAAGTTCTATTTCTTTACATAGCGTCTTTGTTCAATGACGAGGATGTTGATTTTGTGGCACCACTTATTGCCGGTATTGACTTGGATGTTAGCTCTGGGCTCAAGGTCTTAGCCGATGTGTCTCTCATAAGTGTATCATCAAATGGGGAAATAGTGATGCATAGTTTGCAAAGACAAATGGGTAAAGAAATCCTCCATGGACAATCCATGCTGCTGTCTGATTGTGAGAGTTCCATGACCGAGAATTTGTCTGACGTACCAAAAAAGTAAGTTCTCTTTTTCTATCAGCTTCATATACAACCGTAGACTTAAATAAATTTGAAAATATTTGAGTACATAAAATCACATTAGGTGCAATGAAAAAACGTGCAATTTATTAGATTGAACTAAAGTTTACAAAAAAGCCATTAGAGATGTACCAGTATGCTACCTTTTCCAAGTTGCTTAATAACATAGGTTTTTCATGTTTGTACTTTTTAGATTAATTTAAAAATCCGTTTTTTACTCCATTCAAGATTTTAGAAAAGTTTATTTTTTATTTAATGAAATATTAGATTTGTTGTGAAAAAGACATTAATTTACAATCAGAGGTAAAATCTCTAGAGACATTTGGCATTTTTGCTCGGCTTTCTTTGTTAAATCCTTTTTTCGTGAGGATTTTAGAAAAGTTGATTGTGAGCTACTCACCAAGGTTTCATCTTTTTGAAAAATACTCTTACATAAGATGTGTCAAGGAAATGTTAGTTTATCTAACAAAAACCCACTTCTCAACGTTTCCATATCTATGTATCTTTTTACTTTCATGAAACCATGAGAGACATATATGCATTATGAAATTTTCTGAATTCTTACATTCCTTATAGAACTTCTCTCCCACCCACAAAGATTTGGGAATCATTAGTCTTTTTTATTTTTTTTCAATTTTCAATTGATGTTTGCTTTTGTTTTACTTCTTATTATCATGTTAAAAACTTTTTTGATGCCATAAAAATAACCTTTATACGTATGTTGTAATCGTTTTTATGGTAACATATATTAGATTTTTAAAC
>Ga0041059_1001744_pt1 | contig 16977 bp, 14 predicted proteins | sample AraColnosormetaG_FD_56232 | JGI IMG/M metagenome (GOLD analysis project Ga0041059, IMG submission 56232) | Arabidopsis roots microbial communities from North Carolina, USA - Col MF nosort | ecosystem: Host-associated > Plants > Roots > Unclassified | place: USA: North Carolina | collected...
TTTTTTTTTTTTTTTTTAATATTGATTTTCTGATATTGTGAAAGTATAAACAAATCTCTGTAATCATATCATTAATTAAATCGGATTTCTCTTCAATGTCAGTTCCATTGTGATTATGGATGTATGAACAAAGCCAGATCATTAGTTAATGAATAAAAAAAAACATGACTCTTTCTTGGTTGATCAATGTGAAATTCATAAGTTCTGCAGATCTTAAGAACATGAAACTAATGTAGTTACTCTTGGACAGATCAAATCTGAAACAACAATTCGAACTCCACCAGCTGGTTCTTAAGGCCTTCTCTTGTGTTGTTGTTGCTGTCCTCTTAGGTGATTTGGTGAAAGAGAGATTAAGGATAAATACAAAGTTGGGATTTTGGCTCTGTTCAAGAAAGCTGCACCTCATATAATGAGCAATGTGTGACAAAGATCTAATGAATACGTTGCTGCCTCTGTAGCCTTGTAGTTAATTCTCAGTGTAGGCCATACACGTTACACGATGTGGACAGATGCTTTTTCTCTCATTCTGTGGTATTCAATGAATAAACGTTTTAGTAGTTAAACTATAATATATTGAACCGTGCATGTATATGTCAACAATGTGTTCTTTCACCATGAGAAAATTACATGATCAGAGCATTCTAAAACTGCTACAATAAGGAGGAAAAAAGTATGGCATAAGTCTTAATACTGACTAGCTTCTAGGCACATGGGCAGAGTCGTCGGGTGTGTTGGTGTGAACCGTCACAGGAAAGCAATGATTGTGTCCGGGTATACAAACACGCGCCTGGATACTGCAGACCAAGAAAATAAACACACACATATGGAATCACTCAGTTTATGAACAAGATTCAAAAATTGAGTCAGGAGAAGCAATGTAAATAAATTATTTCACTGAGGATTCAGGAACTTAAAGGGCGCATAAAAGAGAAAAAAAAAAAGATGAAATACCAAATCTCTCGGCGCATCTTCGACAACTTCAGCAGGTTGGTCAGCCCCGGCACTTGCTAAACACGACCCTTTGCAGTTCATGTATCTTTTCATACTAAGCAAACAAAGAAGAAGAGAAAGAACTATGTGAACACCAACAAAATTGCCAGTTTTTAATCTATTCTATATAGAAATCTCTGAAACATGACTTGATAGTTGGCTTAAAAGATTGACTCTGGTAAAATAGTTGCTTAAGAAGAGACTTACACGTCACACTGGTTTAGAAGTGAGAGTTTATTCATCACACACAATTGTCCACGTGATTTGCAAACTGCATCGCATGAATCTCCTTGACTGTGAAACCAATCCAATAGAGAAGAGTCTAAGAGTATGGTCTCCACAAGAGCATATACAATTCAAACCTCTAGAGCAGTGAAGGGTGTTACCTTCCGACAATAACGTCAATACCAAGAAGTCTTGTTTCAACTTGTGTAAGATTAGCACCTGTTTTCAATTATTTGATGCATGTGATAGGGTATTTCGACATTTAAACGATATGCAAAAGAAAAAAAGTAAGCTATTGAGGTTAACCTGAAGCATTTGATGTCAGAGAAAAACAATGGTGAAACTCGCTGTGGTAAGCATTTTCGTGAACCTGGACGTTAAGGAAACAAAATATACATCTCACTGTTTAGAGCTATCCGTATTGATTATCCAGTTTCATTAGACTTTCAAGAGCATTCCATCATTTTCAGATAAAACCTTAACTTCCACACTACATTGATCCAATTCATGACATAACCTCAAGAAACATGCCAGGAAAAGAACAATCAAAGCCTTTTTAGGTGAAACAATAACAGTATATCGCTTACCACACTCTCAGAGTTATGCCGGCATCTCCCGGCACAAAAATCAAATACACTCTTGTAAGTCCCTGCCAAAGAGGAAAAATTGGCCATCTTGCAAATGCAAACACTTTTATGCGGTGGTTTAAGAATCGAAGCTGCTGTAAAACGACAAGTTACCTGATGTAGCCGGCTTTGCAACTTTGACCTTAACCACCTTCTCAAGAAGCGTCTGCAGAAGATAAGTGCTCATAAGCAAAAAAAAAAAGATGAAGCGAGAACAGAGAAAAATCTGGAAAAAAAATCAAAGATTCCATTGAATACCTGAGACGGATTCAAGCAGCAAGAAACGCAAAATTCATAAGAGTTGCAGCATTGTGAAAGTATGTTGCATCCACTTCAAGCGAAACCACAAAACAAAGAAGTCTGATTAAGAACACATCAGTTTTAATGAAACCTATAAGTCCGTGATCAAAGGCTATGATCGTCTTAAAAATTGACTCACTGACAAGAGAATCTTTCTCCTTTCCATGGACAACAACGAGTTCGAGATTCCAATGACAAAGCATCACACACATTGCCTGCAAGTTGCAACAACAAACCATTCATGGATCACCAAATCTAAGTCGAAAGAGATTCAAAATGTTCAAAAAGGTGAATCTTTCCAAGAGTGGAAATCGCTAACCTTCATCATCGGAGATCAAGTATCTTCCTTGGACAGTTGTTCTGCAACTCCGCTCTTCCAAAAATCCGATATCCTTCCTGCAAATTCATTCGAAAATCTCAAGGAAATGAAACTAAGCGGGACAATTCATAGAAGCAATGGTTGTTACCCAAAATTAATCACCTAATTGCAGAAACTCTCAACGGAAATAAGAAACCCATGATAAGTAGAAGAACGAGGAACAGCAGACTAAACCCAGATTTGGACATAATTCTTGTCGGAGAAAGAACCAATCTTTCGACCAAATCACGCTTCCGACTTCGACCACTTCAGAAACTTTTTTTTTAATCTTATGAATTAGTATAGTTTTGTCGTTAAAATTGAATTGGGGAAATCCGCGAGCCAAACCAAAACCCGGTTTCGGTTTTGATCTTCCGGTTATCGAGAGAGCAATGCGTTTAGTCAAAGTGTGTGATGCAAAATCATTCTTGAGAAAGCTTCTCTGAATATCACAAGGCGAAGGAAACTGAGAAATCAAGATTGTTTTGATACATGTTAACATGAACATGTGATTCATAAATAAGCAGTACATACGTAAAAACTAATAATCAAGTCTTTTTCAAGTGTGATTTTGGGGCGTCACATATTCAAATTGCTGCCACTGTAATCTTGCTCTTCCTCCATGCCCAATAGTTAGCTCTTACAGGATCTACACGACCAAGAATAGTACACACCAAATTGGCCAAGTTAGTCTCTGGTTCTTCATTAGCTAGAGCTCTCACTGAGTCTTTATGCTCGTTGGTTGGTCTCAGTCCATCACATAGAAGATCCAAAAGGGTGCTCAGAGCGAATCCATGGAAGCAATCTGTGCGGGATAGAACATTCAAACAGACTGAGGAAACACTTGGATCACTAATCCAGGATTCTTTGTCGTCTTTGTAAAGAGCTTTTAGGTATCGCCATGAGCTCTCGTTTGCAGGATTGGTTAAAATGGCTTTGATTGTGTAGCTTACTTCAGATTCTCTCATGGCTTCTAGGCCTCCCAACAAAGGAGATTGGGTGATGACATAATACCTCTGTCAGATTAAGGGAATGAGATTATACAAATAGGTGACAGAATCGGCAATTGATAGATTAGAGATACAGAATTTCGTATGTGTATCAACGATCAAGTTACCTGATTCCAGGCGGAATTGTTAAAGACGTCAGCTTCAAGGAGCTCGTGACAGTAATCGAGCTCATCTTCCCATCCTCCTAATGCCCGTAGTGTCCACTGCAGATTGTTTCCATATTATCAAACAAAAAGATATGCAATGATACCCCAAGTGAATGCTTTAACAAGGTTTGAGATCGCAAACCTGCCTATGTGACCAAGCATGATAATGTTTGGCATCAAGTGAAAGTACTCTACGGGTAAATTCAAGTTCTCTCCCTGCAACATCAGGACCCAGTTTCTCTGCAACCCATCGCCGATGATGCCTAGAGAAAAGGAAAACATAGAGCAGAAGCATGGACCATCAAACTCAAAACAAACAACCAAGGGTTTTAACGTTGTATAATCAGCAGATATGAGACACTATGAACTTAACAATGTGTACAAGAACAAACTTTCATCTATGGAGAAGTAGAATATACATTTATTGATTCAAAATTATTCATCAGACAATTTTCAAAAGTATAACTCACTCATAGACTTTCATGATCAAAAGCACATAGATCAAACAAGGTGTGAAAAGGTATGAACTTTACCACAGTTGGTAGTTCTTAGAGTTATCCTCAGCAATGCGTTCGATGAACTCGAGTTCTTCAAACAAGTCGTGATTAAGGGCCTCGAGTACTAGGCGCCTGAAATGCCACACCTTCAAAGGTAAACAAAAATATCGGTAAGACTAAAAATTGAAGCAACAAGGACCAATAAAAGACTAAAATCCATCAAATTTCAAAACCATAAGAGTTCAGATAGTTGTTGATTATATGAATTATAAGATTGATTACTGTGTAGTTGCCGGAGTTTAAGAGGAGGGTTTCTTCCGTGAGTCGTAGTGCGCGAGGAGATCGCTCGTCGGAAAAGTAAATCGCACGGAAGTAATCCATAGTCTCGCGGAACTCTTCCTTGTAGGCAATTGGCACCACTGGATTCGGACCATCGTCCTGAGTCAATGGGACCACGTCTGACCACTCCAATCGTTGGCTCAGTGGCACGGTCTCGTCGAAATTCATGTTCCCCGACTCCGATCCAAAGTCGAAAACCGAAGACTCCATGAAAAGTTGAAAACTAATTAGGGGAGGGGTAATGGGCTTTTAAGCCCAAACCACAATTCTACTATGATATCCTTTTTTGGCCCATTTTTAAAAATAACCACTTTCTTAACCAAAATGACTAAATTAATCATCATCAAATCTAATGAGAACATGTAGTTAGAAACCAAAACTTACCCACCTAAATTTTAAGTGCCAAAATTTTATTTTCTCTGTTTTTTCCCGCCAAAAAATTGCATTTAAAGTCTTTCTAATTTTGTTTAGAACCCTTAAAAAACCATTGTAAATCCTTTAAAAATTCTTAGAAAATCCTAGTAAAGTTTTTTAAAGCTTTGTAAAATTGTTAAAAACTCTTGTAAACCATTTTAAAACTTATTAAAATCCTTATAAAGTTTTTAAATATACATGTAAATACTTTAAAATCCTTTTTAAAACATTTTTTCAATATTTTAGAATCCTTATAAATCATTTAAAACCATTGTAAAATATATTTTAAGGGTTTAAAAGGCTTTAAATAATATATACAACAAGGATAATTTTAAGAGTTTAAAAAAAAAAAAAAAAATTTTTTGAGAGTTTTGAAAGCATTTACAAAAGTTTTCAAATGACTTTAAAAGGAATTATAAAAGTTTTAAAATCCTTTAAAATCATTGTAAATCCTTTTAAAACTCTTAAAAAAAGGCTTGTAAATATTTTTTAAATCCTTGTACTTAAAGCATTGTATAACAGCATAGAGGCCTTACTATTCACCATTACATCAAGAAGAAGCCCGTAATGGTGAAGAAGAGGTGACAGCTGCTATTATTGTCAATGGTTTGAAAGATGAACGAACTCTTTCATTAACCAAGGAAATGTTTAGGAGTTAAGATCATGAATCAACATTTTGGTGTTCTAGTTTTAGCTTCAGATATCGTATTGATTAATCCTTGATTAATCAGCACCCTCAGCTTTAGCAACACCTTTGTCGATCTTTCGATCCTTTCTCTCCCGATTGTACTGCTTGCAACCAACAATATTCAACAACCAAAAGTATATGCATATGCATACTTGACAGGAGGTAAATGACTCTTATTGCTTAATCATGGTCCCAACTCAACACATGATTAATAAGACCTAAACAATCGATTAATGAAGATTAAGTAATGATTTTTCACAAGAGCTGAGGAATAACAAAAACAATATTTTATTTTGTACTTTTTAAAAATATGAAAAAATTCCTAAAATAAAATTTACAGTATGTATATAACTTTACAACTTATTTTAAAGTAAAAATTCGTAAAACTATATTTTTTTTTAAGTCATAGCTTTATTTTTTAAAAAATAAAAATCACAGTATAAGACTTTACAGCTTATATAAAGTAACAGCTACCCTCTAAAGCCCTCTCCAGTCACCCCATACTATGTGGGCATGAGGTGTAAAATAGTACAATTGCTTTTATATATAAGCAAAAAAAAGGTTCGTTCATGTGCAATAATCATCATCATGGTTCTTTCAAAAAACTAATAATTTTATCTTAATAGATATTTAGTTTGAAAAAACATTATTGTAAACGGTTTGCTTCTACTATAAATACCTCTCATCTTGATCAAATCTCTTCATACACCAAAGCATCACATACACTATATTTTCCTTCGAAATGGCCACCGTTGAGGTATATATTCTCTTTATTTTTATTTTGTCAAACTATAAACCTGTATCTATGGTTCATATTCGTTGTTAATATATATATATATATATATCATGTATCTAGAAATCTATGTCTATCAAGTGATATGGACTATTCGCCGTTTAAACGGCATGCATTTTTTCGTTTAATAAGTGTGTTTTCGCTTACAGGTTGAACACGTGACTTCAGTAGCAGTAGAGATCGTTGAGACGGAGGTGAATCAACACCCGGAAGAAGTGTTTGTGGAAGATGCAGAGAAGACAAATGAGGATGAAGAAGAGAAGGCAGCAGTGATCACTGAAACTCCAACAGTTGTGGAGGAGGAGAAGAAAGCTGAAGAAGTGACTGAAACTCCGGAGGAGAAGAAGACTGAGGCGTTGGAGGAGAAACAGACTGAAGTTGCGGCTGCTGAGGAAGTCGCCGTCGAGAAGGCCAAGGAGTAAAGAGGAAGGAAGAAGCTCTATATGACCGACCTTTTTCGATCTCATATCGTTTTCTGTTTATTTTATTTTATCAACATTTCACCTTTCTTTCGTGTTGAAGAGCCCATCTTGTTTGAACTGTTTATGTTTTTTTGGTCTCATATCGTTTTTTGTGTGATTACATGAACATAGTATTGTAGTCGTAAATCAACAGAAGCTAGACAGAACCCAACAAGAAACAATTTAAACAAGCTTGGGCTCTTCAACACGAAACAGTACCGCCAAATTATACACAAATTTCATCAAAACAAACAAATTAAACAAGTCATAATTTATCTATGTATGGGGAATATCATTTTGAGATAGATATAGATAGAGCTACAAAAACAAGTTAATATCTAGTACTAAAAGAAGAAGATACAAAACCGCCTAGTCTTTTGTGGGGTGAGAGTTCCATCCTGCAATGCTTCAATCTCCTCTTTTTGAGACTTTCGAAATAAACCAAATGTTTCACAAAGTGGGTTAAAGAAGAAAGATCAGTTAGTCCATTCAGTGTATCCAAACTTACAAAATGCCTTAGAAAACTGAATAAGATTATAAGAAGACCTTACGTTTTCAAGAAGAGGCGGCCACATACTTGCAAAGTAGTCAGCTGCCTCATCGGACATCACCTTTCTTTCCTTATACGCTGAAGCAGTTACATGAAACTTATTAGAAGTAAATCAAATTCGCTTGCTAGCTGACTAGCTCAAGAGCGTCATCCAGAAAACGTTTCTAAGATTTTGCAACGATATCAAGCGTCTGAGGTGAAAGTAATGTGAGCAAAAATCTGATCTCAGTTAACAAAAATCTAAACAATCAATACTTAAAAGAAAAATCTAAACAATCAATACTGTTTTTAAATCCAAAACAGTAAAATCGAAAATAATCAAAAGTTGAATTTTGGAAAATAAAATTAAAATATGAGCGGGTCAATGTTAATATGCATATAAATATTAATATTAAATAATTTATTTAGAGTATAATTTTACCGATAATGTTTGTTTAAATATTATTATCAATTTTTTAACAAATAAATTAGAACCTAAATAATGTCATGGTTGTGTAATCCTCACAAATTATATAAATTACACTTTGTTTTTGTTTTTGTAGTGTTAGAAACACTTCACTTGTGTGTTAAATACATGATTCTTTATATGTCTTTATCATTTTTTATTTATTTATTTTTTTCTATAATAGTAGTGAAAAAGGTACGACATATGTTATTTCATTCCTCAATATATTTATTTACTCAAATGTATATGTAGATTGTGCACATTAGTTAATTGTTTTGTTTATCTAAATCATAATTGATTTTTTTTTTATCAAAAGTAGTTGCCAAATCTTTATATAGTAGGAAATAATCTAATGTAGGATCAAGAAGGAACTAAATAATTAAAATTAATATATAAAAAAGATGGAAAGAGTTAGGCAATATGCATAAATAGAAAAAACAAATTAATAAAAATGTACAAAACAGGATTTGAAAATAAGTTAATGGGTCTACATTAACATTTAAAACAAAATTATCAACAAATACCAAATAATTAAGCCTAATAAACAAAATTTTCTAAAATACATGGGGTCAAGTGACCCCCTACTAACACCCTACCCCGCTACTGAGTATTACTGTATTAGTATCACCAACACGTTACAAAAACATGTGATGTGAGGATAAATAATTAGGCACATTATTTAATAAACTTGTTTATGTATTTTTCCCCTAAAAAACTATTGTTAGGCAGGCTGATTAGAGCAAATCTCTTAAAAATTCCGCAATTAATAAAGAAAACGTTGTTGTGAAATCAAAGCAAAAAAGAGAGAAGGAGAGGTCGTGTTAGATAATTAGAGCGCACTTGCGAGCAACAACGAACGACGACCCACTGATTCAATCTCCTCCTCTCTGCATATTCCTTGGCATCTTTTCTGGTACCGAAGCTGAGTCTCTGGAGAGTTTCTAGATCTTCTTCAATTCTGCAATTCAGAGCGAAGATTTATTAGTGATTGATTATTCACTCTGGAGCTCGAGTTCTGGATCCGTGTGGCTGGAGGGAATGTTCTGTTAAGCTGATTGTTTAGGTTAGTTTGATCGATCACGATTTTGATAGAATTTTGGAATGAACCGACAAGTCTTCTAATGGCGGCTTTAGATCCATGTTTGGGTTTTTGAGATCTATCTTTTCTTTTTCGCTCATTGTTTCTATTAGATTGTGATTTTATTTAGCTACTGAGATCTGATTGTGAGTTCAGATTTGGTGATTTGCCTTCTCTGCTAAAATTCCACATAAAGTTGATATCTTGTTGCGATTCTTAGTTGGAACGCGACTCATGAGTTGTTGTTGTTGTTTATCAGGCTTGTTGGATCAGTATAGAAATTGTCAGATTGAGAAAGACAACAAATGAAGAACGGTATAGCTGAGTGCCCTGCATGTCATTCAAAATTGGTCTCTCCTGGTAGCAAAACTATTTCTAGGGCTTATGACGACCACAAGATTAGGGTATCCTCAAAACAACGTGTCCTCAATGTCCTTTTGGTTGTAGGTGATTGCATGCTTGTTGGTCTCCAGGTAAATCATCTCCGTTTGACAAATTTTCCATATTTATTATCAGCGTTCTTCTTTTTCCTCTCAGCTCATCATTTGTTTGTGTAAATCACTTAAAAGTTACATACTTTTCCTCTTTTTCAGCCTGTCTTGGTGTATATGTCGAAGGTGGATGGGAAATTCAACTTCAGTCCTATTAGCGTCAACTTCTTGACAGAAATCGCAAAAGTTATTTTTGCGATTGTGATGCTTTTAATCCAGGTATGTTTCTGAACTGACTTACAATCTCGATTCATTTAGTGTGACATTTAAGTTGTACTCTAGTATCTAGGACTAGTTACTAGATGTTTCTAACTTCATAAGAAGGTGACAAGTATGAGAAGTTCATGATGTTGATAAACCAGTAAAGTGAATGTGAAAGGATCCCATTATGTTCTGTGCGTAAAGACAATTTCTTGATTTTTGAATTATTACCTATTTCTTGAGTCTCTTGCTTTTCTGTAAGAACCGTGGATGCTCTATCAATACTTACGTGTTTGTGTTCAAATTGTAGGCCAGGCACCAAAAAGTTGGAGAGAAGCCTCTTCTATCCGTTTCCACATTTGTCCAGGTATCTCTTCTTTGTCAATTAGAGTGAGAGTAGTGTATTGCCAAGCTGCTACTAGATTAGTGGTATGACAAAAAATGGGGGGAAAAAATTAAAGGAAAGAGAATAATGCCTTCGTTTAATCAATTGAATCGTCATGGTAGAGAATAATTCCGATGTTTTAATAAACTGAAGCTAGCTTCTTGAACTTTCATTGCCTGATGGCTAGTCATGTCTTGCAAACATGTCTCATCTTCGTTGCGCCTTCTTATTTTCCTACTGTTCATAAGGTTTTCTAGACTTAAGTAAATTGATGATTCGAAGAGTTACATGTTGGTATGTCAATGCACAGTTGTTTGAAATGTGGAATTTACTGACCAGTACATATAAATAATTGTGAGTTTTCTTAGAACTATTTTTTTCTGCTGAGCTTGAAAGTTCAATGGCTTGACCACTTAGACTGCAGAATTCACTGACATGATTTTTTACAGGCAGCCCGAAATAATGTGCTTCTTGCTGTTCCAGCCCTGTTGTATGCAATTAATAACTATCTGAAGTTCACAATGCAGGTATAGCCACTTGTTATTTTTCATTTTGGTATCCTTAAGTGTAATTAAGCTGTGGAATGTAGTGAGGTATATTGTCAGAAGTTGTGGCTCTATGGCAAGAGCATGTCATGTGGTGTTCTATCTGTTCCAGTTTTGTTGATGCTATATTTTTTTCTTTCCACGTCAGACATTACTTTAGTGAACCATAACCAGATAATGGAATTACCATTTAGAAGGATAAGTTTGTACACCTCTCTTTTCCACCATATCTTCTTATCCCTTAAGATCCGGTGGTCAATGCGTTACCTGTCATGTTTGCTTTGGGTGATAGATATTTGAGTCGTCAGCTGTTTACATCATAATTAAATTGTGGATTGATGTAATTATGATGTGCAATTACTATTTGATTCATCTCGGCTTGTACTATTTGATTCTACCTTGCATTCTCTATGTATTTTCATGTCATATGATAATGAAGTTTCTGCTGTGCAGCTATATTTCAATCCTGCTACTGTAAAGATGCTTAGCAACCTAAAGGTTCTGGTCATCGCTGTTCTATTAAAGATGGTAATGAAGCGGCGGTTTTCTATCATACAGGTCAGTTTCAGTTGTTCTTATTAGTTATATGTATGACCGGTTATCAATAACAGACAATATTGTTGTGGAAGTTTTTGTGTAACCTTCCTTTCGTAGTTACATCTTATCGGCCTAAAATTTTTTGATTACTCAATATAAATTCTTGGTTGGATTTTGTAGGATTTTATATTTATATTGCTTATTCATGTTATCCTAATTTTGTTATAGTGGGAGGCACTTGCTCTGTTGCTGATAGGGATTAGTGTAAACCAATTACGTTCTCTTCCTGAAGGTGCTACAGCCATTGGAATTCCTCTTGCTACGGGTGCATACGTCTGCACCGTTATCTTTGTAAGTATATTTGCTCATTTTGAAGATATTTTGGTTGTTCCATTCAGATAATCTGACTTCTTGTGCTTCCCCGTTGATGCATTATGAAAAGGTTGTAATTCATGCTAGAGGCTAAATTGCAAATTTATATGCAGGTCACTGTCCCGTCAATGGCATCTGTCTTCAACGAGTATGCTCTAAAGAGTCAGTATGACACAAGCATATATCTTCAGGTTAGATGGTTATGATGCATTTTTCTCGGTTTACATCAGGGAAATGATATGCTGTGTTGTTAATGGAATGATATTAGCCACTCTTTCATTTTGTTAGTAAACCAGTTGTTCTTTAGAATCAAAGAACCTTGGGATTGTTGATCTCTTTGTTCTGTTCTCTGGTTTACTTAGCTCAGTTATCACTAATGTTCACGTCAAATTCTAGAATCATGGTCTTCTTCTTTTGACCTTGGTTTTGTTTATGGCATCTCATTGAACATTTTTTTTTCGTTGCAGAATTTATTCCTCTATGGTTATGGTGCAATATTCAACTTTCTTGGAATACTAGGAACTGTTATATATAAAGGTATGTGCATGCATTTTATTTAAAAAATGGCATGGAAGAAAATAATATGTTTTAAGCAGTTAAGCACCATAATAGCTTTTGAAAAACCTTCAAGGTCTTCAGTATGCATTGCTGAGAAATTTTGTCATGATATTGACAGGTCCTGGCAGCTTTGACATCCTACAAGGACATTCTAGGGCTACCATGTTTTTGATACTGAACAACGCAGCACAAGGGATTTTATCGTCCTTTTTCTTCAAATATGCAGGTAATACCGACTAAGCTTTGTTAGATTCATTTAATCTGTGAAACTAGTTGGCTTGAGTCTAGATACTTACTTTCTTAACATATCTGGAGATTGTTTGTTATATATAATCAATGGTATTATTCTTATAGCAAGATTGATATCATGGATATTTACTTGTCTTCATCTTTGATGCTTTCAGATACAATCTTGAAGAAATATTCATCGACAGTTGCCACAATATTTACTGGCATAGCATCTGCTGCGCTCTTTGGACATGTTATAACCATGAACTTCCTTCTCGGAATTTCTATCGTTTTCATTTCGATGCACCAGGTAAACACAGATGAACCGTTTAATTGGTGACTCAATCTAACTTAACAGAATCTTTTCTGTCTAATTAGTTTCGTCTCATTTATACATAGTTCTTTTCACCACTTGCCAAAGCGAGAGACGAGCAACAACAGAATGGGAACCTAGAACTAGGCAACACAAAGGATACTCACAGGTTAGTGTCACTGTACATACTTCTTTACCGTGTTTATCGGTTCTTCTTTAGATAATTTTGACAAGTGACAAGTTGTGTGTAACAGATACAAGTGCAGTGGTTACACCATTTAACTTCTTTTCCTTCTCTGTTATTTCCTTCAGGGCTAATGAATCATTCATCAACATGGCCGCAGGAGCAAATGAAGAGGTGAAGAATAAATTCAGTTCTTGTATTTGTACCAACTTAAGTCGACAGTAATGTTTACTGTCTTTTTGTCTCCGTCTGTTCAGGCTAGTCACCGCGGTGAATCAGACGACAGGACTCCACTGCTTCCCAGATGAAAAGTTTCTTAAATGTAAACAGGTTCTCTCCAAACTTCATGATATTACCTTTAAAAAGCTCCCAAAGATGATCATTTAGGTTTTAGATAGATTCTTACCAAAGCAAGCTCTAGAAGCAAACCTAGGTTTCAGAAAAGATGAATTACTTCAGTAGTACCTGAATGAATGGAGAATCATCAGCTTTCGCTTTTGTTGCTGCAGGATTTTTGTTCGGAAGAATTATTTTGGCCAAGAATATTCTAGAAATTGGGGGTTTTCCATTCGTATACTAGCAGAGGAAACAGTGAAGCAAACTTCATGACACCAACTCTTACTTCTCTCAAGAGTCGGTTTTAAAGTTCGTTGAAGAACCTCTCAAGTCTGAAGCTGTATTGTTTTAAGATAGAGTGAGAACAAAATTGGTAAGTGATATATGTATTTTGGATATATAATATTTGTATTCTTTGGTTTTTGCAAAATATCAGGTCACACTTTTTTGCTCTTGTTTATACAATTACTCTCACAGTTGGATTCTTCTTATATATATAAAAGCATAATTTTTCCAGCCAGTGGATTTCGTTAAACCGACCCGGTTCAAGAAGCATTTCTCTAATCAAGTGTTTTGAATGATTCATTTCTCTGAAATCGAATTAGTAACTGATGAAAATTCCTTTCAAGGTTTGTATATGAAAAGCTTATAATTAGTATTCTGTTAATGAAGAAAGAGCAAAGAAGACCCCCAAAATACAAACCAGATTTAGAATAAATTTTTATAAGGAAAAACAGACTCCACAAAGCATTTGAAAAGACACACCAAATCACTACTCATCACCTTAATAAAACATATACATCCCAACTGAAGAAAAGCCTCGACAAAAAGACTCTCTTTAAGAACACATTTATACGGTATGGCAACAACTGAAACCGAACCCAATCTTCCATTGTTGCTATTGCACAGAAGAATCAGGCTTCCTGGACTGGTACAGCTGCTGCTGTTGATGACCTCAACAATGGTTGAAGAGCTTTTACCACAATGCTCATGTTTGGCCTAAACTCTGATTCATATTGCACACACAATGCTGCTACTGCAGCGAGCTGAAGCGCAAGAACAAGGCGAAACAGTATTTTATGGTTAGCGTTTTGAAAGTGGTTTCGCAGGGGTTATAGATTAAACTGTCAAAAAGATGAAGCTTATACCTTTGCAACAGCTTTAGGAGGATATTCTCCCTTTAGTTTTGGATCAACACATTGCTTCACTTTGTCTTCACTTAGCCTTGGAGTAGCCTGAAGTTAAGACGGCAAATGCCAAGAACAATCAGTAAATTCGAAAGTAAGATTATCCTCAGAAAATTAAAGCAACATGGTTTTAGTACTAACCCAAGTAACAAGACTTTGTTGACCACGAGGCATCGTATGATCGACGGGTTTCCTACCAGTCAAGAGCTCCAAAAGCACCACACCAAAACTATAAACATCACTCTTCTGTGTCAGTTGACCAGTCATCGCATACCTGCAACAGCGAAAATGTACAGTTACAATCTTTCCTTCCTCAAGAATACTGTGTGATCAACTATTATTTCAGAAGCATTCATTACTCTGGTGCGTGGTAACCGAAGGTTCCCAAAACTCTGGTAGAATGAAGACGAGCAGCCATATCAGGAGATTGGTTCGATAGATTAAAATCAGCGATCTTGGCTTTAAAATCTTCAAAGAGAAGCACATTGCTAGATCGAATATCTCTGTGTATTACTGCAGGTTGAACTTTCTCATGCAAATACTCAAGTCCTCTAGCTGCATCAACTGCTATTCTGACCCGTTGGATCCAGTCAAGCGTAGGACCTGGTTGTGCTCCTTGGACTCCTTTCCTCCCGTGTAAGATGTCATGTAAAGATCCCATAGTAGCAAACTCATACGCAAGAATGCGGAAATTCCCTTCAACACAATAACCGAAGAGCTCAACAAAATTATCGTGCTTCAGCTTGGAAACCCTAGAGACCTGAGTCAAGAACTCAACATTTGATTCAGGTTCCGCTGCATTGTCAAGCTTCTTCACCGCGACAGCCTTTCCATCTTTCAAGGTTGCATAATAGGCTCTGCCGTAAGATCCTTCACCAATCAATGACTTTGATCCAAAGTTATCGGTCTTTTCTTTCAACTCATCCAATGACAATGCAGGCACATCAATAGATGGAGGCTCCTTCAAAGCATCAGGCTTCACAGCCGCCTGTGGTTTTCTAGTGTGATGCCCTTCAATACAACAAAACAAAAACCGAAACAAAATGAATTTGCATACAACAAGATCTGTTACTAGCGCAAGAAATGATCAGCTCAAGGGCAGGAAATCACAAAGAGGAGTACCAAAATCATTGTGGTGCTTAGGGCTTCTGAGGTGTTCATTTTCAGAAGAATGGTAAGGTTCTTCAACGTGGCAAGCACAGCACAACCACCTACGCATCTTTTCTCTCTTGCCTATATAGAGATCGTCTACGGCTCTCGGTTTATCCAGCCTAACAAACTGAGCTGGTGAACGATCGTTTGCCTGCAATGTCATCATCATCAGCGTCATTATCAAACTAATTACTCTCACAAAGATTTGAGCAGAAACCTCTTTATTCATGTCATCCATCAATAACAGGGTCAAATATATTATTAACACAGAGCCAAAGTAAGGGTCCTCAAATCAACAGAAACAATCTAACGAATCCTAATCACATTAAGATTCCCAAAATAACATAACAATCTGGAGCTCATTAAGCTAAGCAATGATTCGAGATTCACCCTAAAGTTAAGACCTTTACACAAACCCAATTTGGAAAATTAGAGATAGATTCGAAAAAAAACCAAAGCTTTGAGGAGATCTTCTAATTCTTCTTACCACCAGACCACGGCGATGGTAATCAGAATCCATCGGATACATAGTGAAAGACGGATCGAATAAATTTGGCAAAAAAATGAGAAGGAAGATACGAAAGGGGTCGAGCTCGTGGAGAAATTTGGGAGGAAGCCCAAAGAACTCAAAAGGACTCGAAACCCTTCGAAAGAGCCAAAAGATTTTAAAAACAGAGATAAAAGATGAAAAAACAGCTAAGAGAAGGTGTCAAAAGCAGAGAGATACAGAGAGGAATGATCAAGAATAGACAATTTTTATCCCAAATTTAGTTAGAGATATATAATACAATTAAACAAGATAATTATTACCTGTAAAGTATGTCTCTCTATTTCTCTCTCTGTTTTTGTGAAATGAGTAATGAGTCTAAGCTAAGCTAAGGTCGGTTTTATTGTGGATAAGACAGACGTGGGGAATTGAATTTTTGTTTTGACAGGAAAGCTTAGAGCAAAGACAGAGATGATATAGAATGGAATGGAGGAGACAGAGAAGCAAACGCGCTTAAGGAAATATCTTCAGATTTCGACAAAAGATATTTTAATGCCTTTGTCTCTGTAGCTCTTTTCTTTATGTCGTCAACATCTTTTTTGTTTACGTTGGTCATATTGTACTTTTTTCTTCTGACTAAAACATTCTATTATGAGTTATTTTCTTTTCTTTTTGCGCGTCTTTTACGTTTTTGACCTAATCTGGTCGGTTCCGTCGGCTTTGTATCAGTTTCTGTGAGATCAAAAGTGTTTTTAACTGATTTTGATATTCAAAAAGGAAAGAAAAAAAGATGTTAAGAACGTTCTTGTAAAGTTTCTCTAAAGTAGTCCAACGCTTCAAGCCTTCAACTGAATAAAAATTTAAAATGAGAAAAAGTTGAAAATGTAAATTAAAATGTTTATATTATAGGACTTATTGTTATATGTTTTGTTCATTCAAATTACAAAAGTCACAATTGTTTCTATTATTGTATATTTTTCAACATTGAACTAACGATTTTAAACACTTTAAACAAAACGAAGGAAAATAAAACACTTAAAACAAAATTAATTTTTTGATGGTGAAACAAATACGCGCACAC
>Ga0041059_1001745_pt1 | contig 16977 bp, 15 predicted proteins | sample AraColnosormetaG_FD_56232 | JGI IMG/M metagenome (GOLD analysis project Ga0041059, IMG submission 56232) | Arabidopsis roots microbial communities from North Carolina, USA - Col MF nosort | ecosystem: Host-associated > Plants > Roots > Unclassified | place: USA: North Carolina | collected...
CCTTTGGCGTAGGACGGTGGTGGTGGGGAGCTGTAGACGTATGGTGGTGGTGGAGACTTGTAGTCAACCTTTGGAGAAGGAGAGTAGTACGGTAGTGGTGGGGAGCTGTAGACGTATGGTGGTGGTGGAGATTTGTAGTCAATCTTTGGAGAAGGAGAGTAGTACGGTGGAGGTGGGGAGCTGTATTCGTATGGTGGTGGGGGAGATTTATAATCAACCTTTGGAGAAGGAGTGTAGTACGGTGGAGGTGGTGAGCTGTAGACGTATGGTGGTGGTGGAGATTTGTAGTTAACCTTTGGAGAAGGAGAGTAATACGGTGGTGGTGGAGAGTTGTAGATATATGGTTTTGAATGTGGTGTATACTTAGGTGATTTGTGTTGATGGCTGGGAAAATTGTATTGTGGTGTTTGAGGGGATGAGTAAGGATATGATGTCACCGTAGCCGCAATGGCACTTAAGACCACGACATAAACCAAAAACTGCCTTAACCCCATCGTTTTTGAGGATCGTTTCACTGGTTTTTTGTTTCTTTGTTTTTGTTATGATATATTTGAACATGAACACCCTTTATATAGTTTTTCTTTGTATGTAAATAGCATATTATCTTGTCAACTTGGGTTCGTGTGTGGCACTTCCAAACACATAAGGGTACGTGCTAAGTTGTAAGTTGAAAAGTAGTGACTCGGAGAATAAATATTATTAAATTCTCTTGCATCTTTCATTTTCTTAAATATGTTCTCACAATCTTTATTTGTATGAATTTTATCGACTCAATTATTTTGAAGAACAAAACATATCCGTCGATTGATGATTATTTGAGGTGTATAGATTGGGTAAAATTTGTTCGAACATAAACGATTTACTTGGTTTTAATCAATTTTATTAATTTGAAAGTTGTATAATTTAAAGTGAAATAAAAATAACTATATTTAGAAATGAAATACTTCTGAAAACAAAGTTCATTAAGAATTCAATGTGATCGATATACAGGTTCACATGACGTTTTGATTCTTCCTCCAACAACACATTTTTTAATATGTACTAAAAAAAAAACTTAGTGTAGATGAAATATTTATTTGTAATTATGGGTCAAATTATTCTTGAAATTAATAGATTAATATTTTTGTAGAACTCTTCAAGATAAATTATGGAAGGTGAAGCAATTAATTCTTTGGCAGAGGAAAGCATTAGAGCCTAATTGTTACGAGAGTAGCGTTGAAATATGTCGAAAATGTAAAAAGGATCTTTGTTCTTTTTTTGAATAAAATGTTAAATTATATTTCTCTTTTAAATAACTGTTTTATAATTTTTGTAACTGTTTTATTGATAGGTAAACAGGGCTGGAAAAATTAAAACTAAAGAGTGTTAAGCTCGTAATGCGAACCACATTTAAAGTCCTTAGTCGTATTTTTTGTCCCTCATTCGTTTTATAACTGAGAACGTGTTCCTGATGTGTTTATTTATCCACTGAATGAATCTAGCTGCTGGTTTTGGGGATTCACCATGTCTTCTCACATTACGCTCTCTCCAAATTGTATATACCAATGCTTGTAGAACACTTCTAGCCAAGAAACCCTCTATCGTGTTGTGGCGTTGGTCAGATACAGATATGATGAGGTTATGCCAGTCTGTGGTGTAGCTTCGTTTGAGAATGTTCTTTGCTAAAGCTTCCCATATTTCTGATGTGTAGGCGCAGAAAGAAGAAGATGTGGTCTCGTCATTCCAAGCTATTGTTACAGAAAACACATCCCACTGAAGATTGGATGTTCCATTTTTCCATTCGATCCCTTGTTGAGAGTCTATTCAGGATTGCTAGCCAAACACAGAAAAAGTGTTTCGGAGTTTCATGAGCAAACTATGCTCCTTTGTGCCAAGCTACTTGATTTGGATGCTTACATGCATCACACATCTTTTGCATTATTACTGCACATGAAACTATTTGCAAACACCAATATCAACTACAAAATAATGGGCACGTTTAAGGGATATGATTCATGAACAGTAAAAATTATATACAAATCATATATATATCTTCAACAATTTGTTTTCTTCGGCATTCAGTATACTTTCGCAGTATGTCAAAATCTAAATGCATGCAGCAACAATGAAAATTCGTTTCAACTGATTAAAATACGTAGAATTTGAAAGAAGCGACATTGACATTACCATTTTCTTTCTATCATCTATCATCTATGCCATAGTATAAATGTATGATACCTACACTTCTCAAGGGGAATTGATCCCGACCTGTTATACTTGATTCTTGATAGACAGATTTGACTTTGGAATGTTAAAATAGCAAAACATTCTGACATATTCCTTGTTATTTATACCGTAGAAAGTTAGTCAGTAGCCTCTCATCATATAATATGTCTCCCAACGGAGGTTGAACATTTTAGGTAGAGAATATGTCTTGATTTCCAAAATGCATGTTTTCTTTTTCATTCTTTTTGTCTAGAAAACCTATTAAGTGTTTGAGACCACAAATGGTGGAAAACACTAAGATCATAATAACATTTATAAAACGATGCTAAAAAGGGATAAAAACACAATGTTATATTATTTAAATGGTTGGATTTCCAGAAGAATCGATAGAGTCTGTATACTCATCTTAAGGTTTTTATTTTTAAACAAAAGAAATTGTGATGCTTTTTCAAATGTTGTTTATCAACTGAAAAAAAAAACACTAATGAGAGCAACAATGATTTCAGTTTAAGCAAAAGAATTCTCCCTCTGTTTGAAAATATATGATGTTCAAAGTTTTTGCATACAGATCAATAAATTTATTTATTTATGTTTATTTCTAAAATATTATTTATTATTTATCTATCTAAATACTCCTTCTGTTTCTTTTTATTTGATTTTTCTAAGAAAAAAATTGTTTCTCATTATTAGTTATTATTGTTGTATTTTAAACTTCAAGATAAATAATTAAATATCATTAGTTTAGAATTATAGAAAAATATAAATCACAAAGATTCATACATTTATAACCAGTTTTAATATATTTTCTTAATTTGTGTTTTTTTTTAGAAAATCAATTAAAATAAACAGAAAGGGTACAATTCAATGATAAAATTTGCAGAAAATATATATTGTCAAAATTAATTAAATATATTAGTTAATATTGTATCGAAAGTTGAAACTATCATCTAATATAAAACAAAACAAATTTCTAAAACATCATATGATGAAGCGGATGGAATATAAAAATATAAAATGCATGCCATTCTAATACTATAGCAGAACTTCTTGCTTTTCAGATTATATTGGCCTCATTAATGACAAGTAGGTTTTGGAAATTACAGACACAATAGATTCTGGTTGGCTTTGGCAATAACTATGAAAACGATCGACGAAACTTACAACGCAACACATGAGCATGAAGAAGTCATAGAGGTATTAAATGGACGGGTTTGACCCATCATGAATAGTATTTATAGACCCAACATGTTCTTGTCACACCATGATTGAATTAGCTGGGTCGGCAAAAAAACCTTTAAGTTTTCCGGGGTAGCTATATCAAAAATCTATGGACTTGATCTTGAAATAACTATTTGTTATGAGCGCAAATTTCGGAATTTAATGTAATAATCAATAATGAGTGGTTGTGTTCCTACTAATCACTCTAGCGAGTATCCAAAAGTGGGACACTGGGCCGTGATATATTCAGATTACGACTTCGATTGTTGTTTTTTCATTGCATTTTTCTACTTCTTTTTTTGTCATTTGTTGAAAGCCAAACTCAAACAACGTGCATTTGTATTATACTACAAAACTCTTTTCGGAAATTTAAAATAAAATAAAATGAAAAGGTTATTTTATAAAAGATAATAAAAATGTTCGAGTTATGCTACAAATGCATTTGCAAAAGCAGAAATTTGCATTGAATAAAAAAACTTAAATCTTTATTAAAATCATAATCCTGAATATATATTTTTAGATTAGCATCGATCATGGATTTTCAGAAACACAATTAGAAACCAACGCCGATTATTTTGTAGATTAGCAAGTTCTTTGGCAGGAGTTTCCCACAATTCCACTACGGATTTATCCCTAGAACCGAAGTCCAAAATTTCAAGTAGTCCAAACAAAACGAATTAGTTTGGACAAAAAATCAAACTCCCACTAAAGTCAGAAGGATACAAACTCCTTTTCTAAGATTATGATCTAACTACCATTGCACCACTTTGCTTGGGTTAAATTACCAAATTTTGATTCATAGTACAGAACACAACATGCCTAGTATTTTTATTGAGATCTTGATCTCTTAAACGATCCAACTAAAATTGATCTAAGAACACATGATCAGCTTTTAATTTTTAAATAACACATAGTTTTGGTCTTTGGTACATGGATGAATCCACATGAAAAAAAAATACAAATAACGATTGAAAGAGTAAATAATAATGAGACCTTTTTGCCCTGTCTCTTTGGCTTTGCAGAATCCTTGATATGTGTAGTTTCCATCTCATGGACCCCTTTCATGTCCTCTTCAACACGTTATGTAATAACAAATCTTCTGAGTCTTTTTGTCGTTAATCTACTTAACAATATCGATGTGAAACCAAATTTGCACTGTATTGATTTCTGAAGATTAGGTGATCAGTGATGTATGTAGCAGTGCAACCGTTATTAATGCCTTAATTTTGTGGGTCACATAAGATAAAAAAAAATTGAAGTATTTTGGGGACCATGGAATCATAATGCATGTGCAAAGGCATGTGCCTTTTGATTCACTCATCTATCACAAAACATACACTTAAAAGCCAGTCAAACTCATAAAACAATTTCTTCCTTTGACTGGCTTTTCCAGTTGGTTTTTGGTTACTAATTTAATTAATACTTCTAAAACACACATCATAATCACAACATAAAGCAAGACACATGGCTCTAAGAGAGATTAGAGAAAAGAAAATAGGATTTATAAAATAGACAGAATTGGCAAAGAGCCAAGCTTTGGCCAAAAAAAACATGAATAAAAGTCATTTGGTAAATAAAGTTATATCATATAGAATGAAATTTATCAAAGAAAAATCACATGATATTAATCTAAATAAAACCAATTTATTTACCATTAGATCATTCAAAGAGACATAGGAATCAATCCAAAGATCAAAATAAACAAAAGAGAAAAAGACAAATAAACAGAAAAAGTAGCTCAAAGTATCCTAAGTTCCTTGTTTGACAAAAGATGATAATGAACATAGAAGAGTGGTGTGACATTACAATACTAATAAGATTATCAAAAAGAGCATCAACAAATATTTGAAGAACACCTAAAAAAAAGATAAACACATTGATGAAAATGATAAAAACTAATTAAATGTATTTTCTCGTTTAAGAACTTATTAGAAACACATAGATCAAAGTTTATTATTAATTCAGCTTCTGACAGACAACAAAGAAGGAATTGCACCCAAGTTTGGAGTTGTGTTCTTGCTTGTAGTAGAATCTGAAATTGTACGGCCTCTTTTACCAGAGTAAGAAGAAGAAGTAAAAGCTCTCATTGGACTTGCAAATGACCATCCCCAGCTTCTGTTCCTTCCTCCACCACCATGACCCATGTTATGATTATGATGATGATGATGTTCAGCTGATGATGATGATACCCATGATGATGAAGATGAAGAAGAAGACGATGACGTCATTATCATAAACCCACCAAAGATCCCACCACATCTCACCATCTCTCTAACACCATTACTAGGGTTACTACTGACCTTGTTACCTTTGTTATTATTACCTTCTCTCTGTGACTCAACTCTTCTCAAAGTACAATCTCCAAACCCATTTGTGATCCTCTCAAAGAAATCACCAGAGAAGCTTCTACTTCCACACCCAACAGATCTAGATCTCGACACTTTCCTCTCACTTGGTGTGACTTCAATGTTAGGACTTCCATCTTCTTCAACAATCACATCAATACCGTTTCTGTTACTACTACTCCCACCACCACCAACAACTCTCTTTGACATTGAAGAAGAAGCTGACGAAGAAGACGAAGATCCCACTGTTGTAGTCTCTGCCAACTCTGTTTTTGTCTCAGTCTGGCTTATGGGTTGATGAAAGTTTCCAACTTTCTTACTGCTACCATGTTGTTTCGAAGAGTAGAGATGAAAAAAGGACCAAAACCCATTTCTCTTTCTCGGGCTCAAATCTGAATCTCCGTACGTTGTCTTCGTAGTCCTTGTAGATTGACTTCTCTTGTAGACAATATTAGCCGTGGTCGAAGAAGAAGAAGAAGCAGTAAGCATCTTCTTCTTCTTCTTAGCTAACAAAAACGGAAGCTTGCTGTTGTTGTTGTTTGTTGCTCCGGAGACAGAGAGAGAAAGAGACGCTGAGAGATTTGCGGCAGAGGCAGTGGTTGTGCTACCAACAGAGTCAGATCTGAAGGAAGGAGAAGAAGAAGTTGAAGAGGAAGTGAGGTGTTTAGGAAGTGGGAAAGATGAAGTTACAAGCTTTCCAAGCTTTTCTTGAAGACAAAAAGCACAGATCCCACCTGGGTTTTTAGTAAATGGATGGTTTATACATTGCATACCATCACCCATATCTTGATCTTTTGCTTCCACCATTGTTGATAACCAAAAACCAAAACTTCCTTATAGATTCCTCTGTTTCTGTGTGTGAGCTTTTGAGAATTATTAGTTTCTCTTCTTTTGAGAGAGAGAAAGAGAGATTGGTGGAGAAAGAGAGAAATGAAGAGTGGGTTGTGGCAGAGGAGAGGGGTCGAGTTCCCAGATGCACGTGGGATACTGACTTGTGTGTGCCTTGTGGCCTCTCTCTCTATTTCTTCTCTATTTTTTCTTCAAATCTTCCAAAAGGTTTTTAACACTAATCTTTTTTGGTTGGTTTTTTTTTTTCATCAATCTTTTTTGGTTGGTTTGGGATGGACTAAAAAGGTTTTCTGGTCTAGTGTGTAATGTAACCATACATCCACGTGGCTTTGTTTCTTCTATTTTTGGTTTCTATTATTGTTATTAAATCTAGCTCTCTTTTTTTCTTTGGACAAAATTAAATCTAGCTCGCTTTAAATCACCGCACCTGCTACAGGCTATATAGCTAAAAGCTAACTAGGCTATACACTATACAGTAATTTACTCTGTAGTCTGTAGTATTCATGTAAAAGAAATGGTTATACGTAGGTAGCTTTAAACAACAAAACTTACTCTGTAGACTATATAAAGATCAATACTTGATGCAGCTGGTAAAAAAAAAAAAACGAATTGACTCGAGCAGTAAATTCCTATTGATTGTGAAAACCAAGTTTTGTTGTTTCAATACACTACAAATACGGGCCGAACAAGAATCCAATGGTGGTTGTTACGCAGTTTGCAATAAGAGGAGTGTCACATGCACATTTTTCATCTTTTGTTTTGTCTTATTCTAAAGAACTTAGCGAAAGATATGGGAAAGGTGTCACGCCACCTTGAGAGCACACTACCTACGAACTATTTTTCTTTCCAATTTTATTTTATCTTTGACTTGCTATTTTCCCTATTTCATTAATCGACTACATGGCTACATACTTTATGATATAATATACAGGTCTTAAATTATGACTGGATTATGTATAATATTAAAATACAGATGCTTCACGTAATAGTGTAACTTGATGGAGAGACCAAGATGGACTGAAATAATAATTATAGCTACCTACATTAAAGGCTAAATTTGCATGGATAACAAATTTTTAATTTGACACAGTTTCGTTTTACAATTTTGGTTTGGTTCGATAGTTTTTTCCGATTGCAGATTTTGGTCCGCATTCCTTCGGCCCATATAACACTAAGGCCCATATAAAGTTTCCCGCGTAAAGGAAAAAGAATCGTAAAATTAATCTTCCCCGAGAAGTTTCGAAATCAGATTAATCCCGCCGGAGAGAAAATGACCGTCGCCGCCGCAGCCGAAGAACCATCTCAGAGACCTCTCACCGACAAAGATATCATTCGTTTAGCACAGTACCACCATTGTCAAACCGGATTCTCTCTCCCACCTTACCTTCTCTCACCGTCTTCCCACGATTCCCTTCTCTCATACCTCAAATCTCGCTCTTCTTCACCATCTCCGTCGAAACAAGTTTCTGAGTATGTAATCGCTCTTCTATCTCTAATATCTCTCTCCCCTACTACTCCCTCTCTCTGCTCTCTCCTCGCTTCTCTTCTCATCTCCTACACCCAAATCTTCAATTCCTGCAAAATCCCAAGCGATTCTGATTCTCTCAAGACGATTCAGCTCTTCGGTACTCTCTTACGATACTTACACGTTAAGGAGGTGAAATCTGTAGTTGATTCGATCTTATCAGGTGTGACTAGAGTTATCACTGTTGATGAAGCCCAGGTGTTCGATTTATTGCCTGTGTGCTTTGATTTATTGCGTAGAGAAGGTAAAGCTAGTGAAATCGATTTCGTTAATTCGGCGATTGATCGTGTTCTTAGTTGTGAATGGAACAAAGCGTTGTTGACGAAAATGGTTTCTCTTGCAAAGGAGTTTTCATTTCTGGATAAAGGGAGAAAAAGTGAATTGGTAGAGAAAGTGTTTGTTGGTATTAAGTTGATAGACTTGCAGGATTTGCCTTCACTTGTGTATCAATTGTTGGTTCTTGCCTCTAAAGGTTTTTGCAAGAGGGAAGTGATTGGTGGTGTTGTTGGTTACTTTGGGTCTAAAGCTGAGACTAGAGTAGCTTCCGTTGTTAGACAGATAGAAGGAACAGTTCTTCTTCATGTGAATTTTGCTGTGAAGCAGGATCCTTCATTGGGGCAAGAGGTTGTGGCGTTAGTCAAATCTGATCTTAGAGCTTTCAATCATTTTACAGTCGCGGTTCTGTTTTCCGTTGCTCGGGTTAGAAAATTCGGTGAGAGCTCCTTGGGGATGTTGAGAACGGCTTTGCTTACTGCGTACAATGATTACAGACTCTCCAAGTAAGTAATAGTCTCTTACACAAAGAAGGCTGTAGGGATACATTTTTACCAATGTTTTCGTCAATGATGTACAGAGATTGCAAGTGGCTACCTGTTGAGCTTAAGGAAGAGAGTTTCCTGCATGCCAAATTGGTTGAAAAATCTTTGCTAAGAGCGGTATGTTGCCATGATTTTTTATTTTTGGACTTTTAGCCCTTTCTATCATACCAGGACAGCATTGCGAGACGATTAAAAAAGTATTTTGTTATATTGTGTTAGGTTAGTGAGTGCCGATATGGGAGAGAGCATGTGGTTCCAAGTGTTATTCAGTTTGGCTTTATGTTGCTAGAATCTGTTGAAGAAGGTAGATCCAATGAGTTTGGTGATTCGAAAGGTGTACTCGGTATTGAGAAGCTTAGCATTCAGATTCTGGGAACCCTATTTGAAGTCCATGATATGACGAGAAACGAGGTTGATTACTACTGCCTTAATTATTAATGCTTTATAGACTGACATTTAAACTTTTATGCTAGTTCTTTGCATCCGTAACTTAACAAAACATATTTGAGTGACATTCAAATTTTGCAGATAATTGAGCAATGCAAATTTCGCATTCTTTCTTTGAAATGCGCAAAGAGCAAGCCAATAGTAAGGTCAATAATGTTTTTAATGGATAGGGTTGTCAACCTTATTTCCATGTGCTAAGGTTGTTGACTTGACTTTGTAGGTTGTTAGGGTATCTTGTCCAGAGATACTCACTTATCATGTTGGAATTTGTCCACCATCTCAAAGAGTTATTGGATTATTTCACTTTCATGGAGGGACATATCAGCTGTTTTCTTGTTTCTGCTGTTATCCCGCTCATCAAATTCAGCCGTGATCTTCAGGTAAAATATGTGTTGCACATTCTCTTTTGTAATACTTTCTTCTGCACATCTGCTGCTGCTAGTGTTTCATATTGATTATACTCATCAATTTGTATGCATTTTACTTGTCTATGGAATTGGGAAAAAAAACAAGCTGTTCACGCCAAGACCTCAGATTAAATCTAACTTGATGATGCAGGACTACACCATCTTGGTGATTCGCAAAGCTATGTTTAGACGGGAAGATACAGTTCGTGTTGCAGCAACCAAAGTAATAACTGATCTTATACTTGCAGAGAAACTAGCTAAGAGAGACAGCTCATTTACTTTCCAAGACTCAGCAAGCCAAGCCAGTTCCAGTCAGCAGACTGAGATGAGCTGTATTGTGAGGGGAAACCTCTTTACTGAACTGAATGGGTTGCTTCAAAGATGTCTTTACCAGCAGGTGTCTTTTTCCTTCTTTATCATGAAAAGTTACTTTCAAGAGTATGAAAATATTCTTTGAGCTCTTTGGTTCCTACATGTAGGCAAGAGTGAAGGAAGTAGTTTATGATGGGCTTGTGAAGTTAGTCCTGATTGATCCATCAAGTGGAGGACATGTGTTGGACTTTCTTATGCCTCATTTTCTTCGTTTCTTCGGACAGGTAACTGTCAGCTTCATCCCTCCATGCTTGACAAAACAGAAAACGTTGATATATATATATATATATATATATATATATATATATATTGTGAACTTCTCTCTACCCTTGACTATTTTTACAGGGACTTGCTGTTGATTTTTTCAACTTTTATTGTTGAAAGACACAACCTCACACATATTTTGACAACTTACGATTATGCTGGCAGGACACAGATTTTCAACTTGGAATCACTTCATGCATTAGAGTAGAAGGTGACAAATTTACTATTGAAGAGCCCTTGGATAGGCTTCTCTTTTGTGTCTCTTGGATTTTACTTCTCCAGCAGCAAAACAGCTCTGATCGGCCTTCCGATGCTGCGTGGCCATGCTTTGGTTTCTCCCTTTCACAAGATAATGAGGTATTGCTACAGAAAGAACTGGTTTTGTGTTACCTAATAGAGCATAGCTGTCAATAATAACGTGTGGGTACATTCAAATTTCGTATGGCAGCAGCAGGTTGGAAGAAACCTATCTCATGAAGCGTACTCCAGTGCTTTGGTAAAGATCCGAAGCTTCTTACTAGGCAAGAAGTTAGGAGGTACGTGACAAATGATCGTTCTTAAAAAAAGCCTTGACTAGTTTTATATACCTGAACACGTTTGATCTGCTGTTACATTTGTTTGCTTTCAAGTCTGGTTCGTATAGGTTGTGTGTTAGGCTTAGTCTAGTGTCATTTGAAGTACAAGCTATAAATAGTGAGTCTTCTAACCGAAAGGAGCACCTGTCTCAAAAAAAATCTGTTTATTTAGCACATAGCTTCTGATCTTTTCGTTTGCATTTTACAGATATTGTAGGGCAGTCTCAGGACACAGTTTCTGCATCTCTCGAAGAAGATAAAAGAAAATCCTATTGTTTGATTATATTGGGAATCGTTCAAGTGCTGCTAAATTATATTATAGTGGATCTAGAGAAACAGCCAGAAGGGAAAAAGGGTTCTGTCAGAAAGGAGATTGTCGACTTAATTGATCTTTATGAATCACTGGAAAAGGATGTGGGAAAATCGAAGCAGAGCAATGTTGGCAAGAGAGTACGATTTAGCGCCTGTAATGATACTGATCTGGGAAACACGAGTATCAATGAAGAGCGAGAGAAAGTTCCCTTTTTGGCTACTTCAAGTATCTACCAGCTATTTCTACTCAGTTTCAAACTCTATAGCAGCAAATCCGTTGGTACTCAGTCAGGCTCGCAGGATCACAGCCATTCATCACCAGCGAAGACAGAAAAATCAATTTTCTCCTTCACTTTGCATGTTTGTGTTGGGCACATAAATTCATCTCTTTGCATGAAGGAGGAAAATCCACTTAAACCGTTGGTCTGTGGTGACATGAAGGTTCTGGGTCCTCCACTGCTAAAAGTAGTTTACCTGCTAAAGCCAGAGCCACCTCTAGCTACTGGACAGACGAATAAGGAGAAGAAAGGAAGGAAAGATGTTGACGGAAGAAAACAGTGTCTACATCTGGCCTTACTTAGCTTGAAAGAGCTACTCAATATATATTCAAGTGGATCTGGTTTGACTGGCTTGCTTGAAGATTTGTTGGCAGTACCTGCATCCGAGGATGCTACTTTAGAAGAGTGCAGGGAAGCTTCAAAAATTGAAGATCCACTTATAAAGAGCATCGAAATTTTCATGGCGAAAATCATGAAGCCCATGATCACAGACTTTATCGCGCAAAACTCTAATGACGTAGAGGTAAAATCCTTTAAACTTTCCTGCTATTTCTCTTGAGTGCATTCTTTAACGCACAGGAAGCTAAGACCATAATATTCAATTGCACTGTTCAGATTCTTTGTGACATAATGTTGAAGCTTGGGAACAATCTACCAGACAAATTCAAACAAAGGCATGGATCATGGGCTCATCAAATCTGCAGAAGCTGTGAAACATCTAACACCACTGTGGCAAAGAGCGTTCTGAAACTTGCCATCTCTTTTACTACATCCCCTGGTGATCTATGCATAGCCGTGGAAGTGGCTCAGGAGTTGCAAAATATCATGGGTTTAGACAAATCTGATACGTTAGAAGTGTCTGAGTCATACATGGTCATAAACCAGTCAACTAGTGCTTCCGTAACTTCTTGTATATTACAGTCTATTGATTCAGCAATAGTTGACATGGATTGGGCCACAAAGAAGCTAAAGAACTTTTATGTGGTCTCTCAAAAGAACATCCATCTCAGCGATGATACTGAGAGCACAGTCGGGTCGGTTCTCGAGGAAGCCCTTTACTCAATGGCTGAGTCAACAGTCAGAATACTTTCTTCCTTTGTTTTGATGAACCTCAAAGGTAAGTTTTCACTTCTCACTGATCTGCTTCTCATTAACTCTAACTGAGCTTGTTTAATAGATGTTTTTGGTGATCTGCAGAGTCGCAAGCAGCGCAGTTTCTTAGACTAGCAGTTAGGTTTTATAAACAATTGGCACAAATTGTGAAGCTGAGGATTGCTCCCAAGGGTTGCAAGCAAATTCTTCCTAGCCTTAAATTTCAAAAACTCGTGGAACTGACTTGCAAGAGTCTCACGGTTCCTTTATATCCCTTTTTATCTGAAATGCAAAAGGTAAAAGTTGTTCAAGCAGTCATTACATTGATGTTTCTTCGTATCCAAAAGCGTGAAGTGTTGCTTCTTTTCCAAATTCAGGAACAACAAGAAAGTGTGAGTCACAATTCCAAGGGAATAATCAATAAGATCAAACAGGAGAACAAATGCATTCCTGATTTGATATTCCAGATAGAAGACTGTGAAAGATACCTAATTCAGCTAAGCAAAGTTACTAAATTGAATTTGTTGAGGCATGCCAAGCGCAGCACTGCCAGAGACTTCAAAATAATTGAAGATTCAGACCCTCCTGCAGGAGGCGAAGATGGAGGAAACCAGGAAGAAGAGACAGAGACACAGAACAATAATATTGGCGAGGATGATTTAAGACAAGAGTCAGATGATGATGGTTCAGAAGAAATGTTGTCCCCCCGAAATGCTAGTTCAGTATCATCACCAGGATTAGATTCTGATAAAACAATAGCAGCAGCAACAGAAGAGGACGATGAAGAAGAACAAGAACAAGATGAAGGAGAAGAAGAAAGTGGCGATAATCGTCCTAAAAAGATGGCTAGGAAGAGTTGGGTTGTGGAAGATTCTGATGAAGATTCTGAAACATTTTAGGTTCCCTGTTTGTAAATAAAACTAGCAAGCTCAGAGAAGGAACACATAAAGATTATATACTTATAGCTCTTAGGTTTTTCCTTAAAGAGCAAGTCTTCATGGCAGGTCATCTCTACAAAGTTTGTATTAGGGTTTCTATTGCTGCAAGCTTATGTGAGTCAAATGTTGATAATAGTCCTAAACCAGTTTGATTATATAATTTATATAATCTCACCATACTTGGAGATCTTTAATAGTGTTTTGTGGAATATACACTTAGATAAGTACATTTTTCCGGAGTCAAAATCCAAAAACATTTTCTCATAAATCAAGTAAAGGACATTGACCTATTTTTTAATCTTTTTTTACGTAAACGACATTTTGATTATTTACCATTTGACTTTTAAATTAGTAAGTGTTTTACGTGTGATTTAAAACACGTTATTCATAATTGTACGCTATTGCTATTTTGCCCAGAAGACATTAGTTTACCATGTCAAGTTATCTTATAGAATCACAGAATTTTTAAAAAGGCATAAGAATCTTTTCGCCAACCTACGCAAAAATCCCGTTTTCCTTCCCATCATTTTATCATTTTGCCATCAAAATTATTTACTTAATTTAACTATGACCCAAATTAAATGTAACTATCTTCATAATTCATAATAACAAATTGTTTTTGTTGCTGTTGTAGACTCTATGCTACATCCACTAACCTTTTGAGTAATTTAGTGTTGTGACTTGTGCCTCTGAAAAAATTGTGGATTATGCATTAAAATGATGGTTTATAAGGGAACATGTGGTCTGACCTTCATTATTAACTAATGTATCACAAGCCTTATCCAGAAGTTTTTAGTTATTAAAAGCATAGTTGGGATTAACTAACCCTACTAACTAAGGCAACTAGGTTTTAAAATGGTTATCAAATTCACAAATTCCTAAGCTAAAACAATTTTTTTAATAATATAATTAAATTACATGTCTGACGTATCTATGAGTTCATCAGCTTTTTTACAGGCTGTATAATTTTTATTAGTCAGGCATGCAATAACTAAGAGCCATTGTTAATGAATGAGCAGGTGTTTATGTGAAGAAGGCATTAATTTAAAGAGAGCATTGATTTGTTCAACTAAAAACCAGCTTCTCTAATCTTTTGCATTAAATTAAGGAATTGATCACAAAGTATTAAACCCCACCAATATAACAATAAACACACTTTTGAAAGTGAGAAAGAGACATATAGGTAAGGGACCTCAGTGTCTTTTACAGTCGAATCCTATGAATGTGGAGCACTAATTTCATGGGACACATATTATTACATAAAGACAAAGTAAAATGCCAAAATATATAAATTTACCCCACATTATTCCAAAACCTAAGAAAACTAGAATCTTGTGAGTCTAGAGACTTGACCAATTGATAATACTCTTTACGTTGCCATCGTGCTGGTCAACACTAAATATTGATTTTTAAAAAATCTAAAAAAATTATTGATTTTGACCTAAACTTTCCGATTGTACATGACTATATCGAATCTCAACCACCTGTATGATCTCTTGCTTCTTCTTATTTATCTTTTCATGATATTTTCATTAGGAATTCGGATAAAAAAGAATTGCAGAAGCGGATCGTTGCATTAAGATGAAAATTAACTTCAAACTTTTTTTTAATTGCAATGTGAAACTCACATTAATCAAGTTTTTGCATTGCATACGATTTTTTGCTTTGTTTTGACCAATAGAGAAACCAATATAGTAAACCCATTTGTTATATACTGTAAACCACTAATCCACTATAGTAAAGCCATTTAATTTAATCCACAAATGTCGTCTTTAAAACGATTTGTTATATACAGTATCCTTTTAATTTCAAGTTGAACATTTTGGAACATTCCAGTGATCGTTGATATGATCCTTTCCATTTTATACAACTAGATCAATACGTATAAACTTCCGGTGATTGTCATTTAGAAACGTACTTTCTGACACAAAGAACCATACATTTTTTCATCATTATGGAAAAAAAAACATATAAGATATTTTTTGTTAACTGAGCAGAGCATGTTAATGACATGTTTGTGTAGTACTGTATTATTTTGGACACTATACGAGATAATGCTTTTCCTTTATGAATAAAACAAAGTAAGCGATTTGAAAAAAAGGTTTCTATAGTCTATTTCTGCTTGTCATATGAATATATAACGCATAACTTCGATTCACAATCAACCTATAAAAGAAAAAGTATGTAAGTTGGTAAATGTTTTATCCTTTAAAGAACGAGTAATACAGAACATGTTCATAATTAAATTCCAAAAAAATAAAATTCTTATACGTCTACATGTGAAATAAATATTACACAAACTTATGTCGGTTAAAGCTTAAAGATTCGCCCACACATTGAAGCTAAATTCGCATGAAACCAAGAGAATATCTTTATTTATACTATATAATAAAAAAATATGTAGTATTTATTACGTATCCCTTTTGTTTGTCGGTTTGTGGATTAGATCAACATAGTCTATCACTAATCACTTATATAATATCACAAATTCCCTTTTGTTTATCATCTTCTAACAATTTCTAATCTTTTAAATATAAAGTTGCATGGTTGCGAGATTTTAATACTAATTGTATAAACGAACTAAATAAACTCTAATCTCTAAGTTAGTTCCATCAAAGCTAACTTAATTGTCAAAAAGGTCTCAATCAGATTAAAAAACACTAAATGAAATTAAATATTTTACTAGGGGCTCCCATAGATATGCAAAAAGAAAGCTCTGAAATACCCAAAACACCCTTTCGGCTTTACACGTTATTAAACAAAACGACAAAAATTAGCCAAAGGGTAACAAAGTCAACAAAACATAAGTTTTCAGTTTTTGCGATTCTCTCTGCTTCAGTAAGCGAAACCGCCTGCTTGGTTTCTCGGATCTCGACGGTAACGCGACGGCGCAGTCGCCGGAGAATCAAATTTCTTCTTCTTAACATCCATTAAAGAACAATACTCTCTTCTCAAGCTTTCTTCTTCGTCCATAATCATCTGCTTCGATCTACACTCCACGCTACAAAACGCTCTATCACCTCTAAAACAAAAATATCAAAGATCTCAGGAAACAAACAAAAGAATATATATGGATTTAGCCATTTATAGATGATGACTTACTTATACATGTAGATATCTTTCGCTGGAAGAAGTTTTCGTCTACAGAGAAAACAATGTTCGAGAAATCCAGAATCTTGATAACAACGACGGAGATTAGTCGTGTCCGTCGTCACGGCGGTGGTGACAATAATGTTGGCTTTGTTGACGACTTTAGGACTAATTAAGACACCTTCACTAAGAGGGTTTTTGTTGTTGTTGTTGTTGTTGTTGTTGTTGTTGTTGTTGTTGTT
>Ga0041059_1001746_pt1 | contig 16970 bp, 20 predicted proteins | sample AraColnosormetaG_FD_56232 | JGI IMG/M metagenome (GOLD analysis project Ga0041059, IMG submission 56232) | Arabidopsis roots microbial communities from North Carolina, USA - Col MF nosort | ecosystem: Host-associated > Plants > Roots > Unclassified | place: USA: North Carolina | collected...
AGCCGTATTTCATGATGCGTTTTATCCACTAGAGGATGTTGCATCTCCGGACAGCAGATCACCAAGTGTGCTCTCTTATTTCCGAAAGCTCATCTCATGTTTCAGCACTATTGGTGTCTCCAACTTTAGTTGCTTAACTGTTATGTATGTTTTTATCTTTTTCTTTCGTGCTTTCCGTATGCCATTTGTAGCAGTGGTTTCTTTGGCCTTTGTAGCATCTTTGATGTACTTGTTGAACCATTTCTCCATTGTTGGAGAGTAGAATCATTTATAAAAAGCTAGTTTGACCAAAAAAAAAAAATTGAGGTAATTATAAATTAGAAATCTGACAGCACTATCGTGAGAGATAGGGAGGACAAATCTAAGTGGGTCCTTGAACGTATCTTTGTAGTGTGCACCTTCATAAATATAATCCGAGTCATCATTCGGACAAAATATTCTAGGGACATTGGAAGTGTTGGGTTTAGACAATAGACTTCTATAAATCTGGTAGACAAAAGTTAATCATAAAAATCTGGTAGGCAACAAAAAAAGACTACCTTAAATTTGTTTCTTTGTTCAATCAAAATCCATACAAAACTTTTAAAATTATTAGCAGATTTTCTCAAGTATAAATGTCTTACAACTCTTACAAACTATTTTCAGTGAACAAAACTCTATCCTAATCAATTGAGTAGACTTTACTATAGAGGTCTCGAAACAATTAAGCATAACTTAGTAAAAGTTGTTGTTGTTCTCAGAAAAATACTTGAGCACTCTTCATGAAACATATTTTGAAGCACTTACTTAGAAGTGCATCTTTGAAAGTAACTTTATGTTTTGCAGTTCTCTCTCTCTGCTTACGAGTGCACGCACACAGGAAATAAAGGTTCAAATATTATAAACTAGTGGAAGTAAAATTATGGGTTGGAATCTTGGAGACTAAACGATTTAGCAAGGAGAGGGAAGGGTCAAGGGCTAATATTTTGGGCCAAACTATTTCTAAAAGCCCAAGAAACTAAAAAAATGTTCAAAGCTAAACAATGTAATGAAAAACATTTTCAACAAAAACATTTTCTGTCTCTAGCTCTCTTATCTTCTTTTCCTCTGACCAACCAAAGTAAAAGGACCATTTGCATTTATACTAATGTAAGATGTTTAAAGAAGAAGCCCAATTGTCTGCAGCTTCTTCAGTGAATCATTAAGGAATCGAAAGCCAATTATCTGAACACTAGATAGACGATCAAAACACTATTCAATAAAATGTACATCTTTTGTTTTAGTTATTATTCCGACGAAAGTAGCGACCCTTTTTCTATTCAACAAGAACATAGCAGCGCACCAATATTATTGGGCCATCTCCTTTTCATTGACTTTGACCAGCTCCTTTTCATTGACGTTTTTTTGTATTATTGGGCCAAACAATATATTGAAGCCCAAAAGATTAAAAATTGTAATATATTCAATTGTGGGCTCAATTGAAGATTTTAGAGGAAAACACAACCTTTTCATTGACTCTTATAAGATTGTGTCGTTAATAATGTGGTGTTAACTTTCCTCAAAACTCTTACTTCCTAATTGTTGATAGGAGATTTAGATTAGCTAGAAGAAGGCACAGCTACAAGATTTTAAAAACACACACTTACTTGTACTTGTAATTACACCCTCACTTATGGGTTCAGTATTTATGGATTCAGAAGTCTTCTTTAGTTTGTTGGGCCAAACTACTTTTAAAGCCCAAACGATTACATCTTTTTTTTTTACTGTTGTTATTATCTTAAGACAATAATCACGTGTTATAACCAACTCTATTAAATTTCTGTCACAATTAGAATTTAAAGCCTGACACAAAATCCATGTGAGCCAAAAATTCAACTAACCAATGAAAATACATCTACCCAATTGACAAATGTCATGCAACCATATTTGTGCTTTTATAAAATAAATATTAAATATCAAATATTAACAATGGTGGATTGAAATTTCTGTTATGACTTAAACTTATGACATATTGCATAGTTTTAGACTTTTAGTAGTTCGGGTGAATGAGCCAGTAGAGTTGGTAAAACATTTTGATTCTAATCATATATCAAAACTTGTTAAGGTAGGATTCTACTAAATTTATAACTAATGCCCATATGATTTATTTTATTGATTATTGATTTAGCTTTTGCTTTTTTTTTTCTCCTCAAAAAAGGGAAATTTAATTCATATGATAATAGCTGGTGGTCTTTGTGGGCACATAGCCCAAGAACTTTGAAAATACGCTCCGAAAAAGGAGGGAGAGAGAGACGAGGAAGATGAAGAATCAAACACAACAGAGACAAAAGACAATCTTATCCTCCTAAATTCTCTCTCTTTTCTCTTCTTTCGTAGGAACAACTTCTCTCCCTCCTGTTAATCCCGCCGTTTCTTACATTTTCCTCTGTTTTTTTCCCGGGAAACAGAAGGAAAATTTTCGTTTTTTTTTCTTCTTTTTCCCGGAAGAAGAGATCTTTGTGAATTAGGTAGCTGCCCACATCTTTAAGACTTGTCTCGAGGTATAAAGATTATATCTTTTCTTCAAAATATACCTTCTTTGTGTCTTCTTACCTTCTCTGTTTGGCTATGCCAAAACTTTCGTGCATCTGTTTAACAGCAACGTTGTTTATTCCAGCTGGCGTGGCTTCATTCTTCCGGTTAATTCAATTGGAGAATGCAACAAAGGTTACTGCTTTTATTAGATTCTAAAGCTAGGGTTTTTGGGAACGTGCTTAATCTGTCTGTATCTTAGCATTTGAGATTGGGTTTTTGGGTATAATAACCTATTATGGATTCAGAATTGAGTTTTTCTTCGAGGGATGTGGTGAATTGCTGTGAATATGGTTGTGATTATTCTCTTGGGGCATGTTCTTCAGATCCTTTGGCTAGGACGGTGAAAAGAAAGTTCAACGAATTCAAAGAAGGGAACAACATGATGTTGTTACGAGGTTCTTCTGATTCATCTTCTTCAAACGCTAAGATACTAGTTGAGAATGAATGTGCAGCTTTACTTGAGGCTCTTTCTAGCCAAAGGGAAACAGTTAAAGATCTTCATTTAGAGCTTGAAGAGGAGAGAAACGCTGCTGCATCTGCAGCTAATGAGACTATGTCGATGATACTGAGGTTGCAGAGAGAAAAGGCTGAGATTCAGATGGAAGCTCGGCAATTCAAAATGTTTGCTCAAGAGAAAATGACACATGACCAAGAAAAGCTCTCGGTTTTGGAGAATTTGTTGTATGAGAAAGAACAAGCTATCGAGGCATTGACTTATGAGGTCGAAGCATACAAGCATAGATTGTTGAGCTATGGGGTATCTGAAGCTGAGATACATGATCAGATACTTGGTTTTGGCAGAGACTCTAGCACGGTTGGCTTTGATGTTTACCCTTGCGAGTATACTTCTTTGGAATGTAGTGTGGATGAGAACCCGAGTGGACCAGATGGTAACTTTGAGATTGAAGAAAAGGTGATGGTTGGTCAGTCTCCAAGATGGCCATATTATGATCCCAATTCGCCTTTAGGAACTGCAAAAGATATTAAGGGGGCATCTTTCGCAGACTCTCCTATGTCTAGTAGTAGCGACCGAGTTTATACTATCGACTCCATTCACGTGGGAGTTTCTGAAGTTAAGATTGACGATGAGCCTAATAAGATGAGTAAGGGAAAGTTAAATGGTGATCACTGGAACTCTCCAAGATACCAAGAACCGTTCACGACTCAGCAGGGAGTTAACGAGCCAGATATAGAGAAGCTTTACACAAGGCTTCAAGCACTTGAGGCAGACAGGGAATCACTGAGACAGATCATTGTGTCGATGCGGACAGACAAAGCTCAGTTGGTGTTGCTGAAAGAAATCGCACAGCATTTAACAAAGGAAACCGGCGCAACAAGCAGGCGAAACCCTGTTAGCAAAATGCCATCTCTTAAAGTATTCTCTGTAGTAACGGTCTTCAAGGTAAATAAATCAAAACAATCTCTCCTATCTAACTCTTACATGTTGCATACTGAAACTCCGTGTAAGCCTGAATTTTGCTTTCCCTTCATTCTTGTGTTTCAGTGGATTGTGTCTTTCGTTTCGTGGAAAAGGAAAGCCAGACAAAACAAGTAAGCAGATTTACGAGTCAAAACGCTTTGCTGTTTCCCTCACATTGTGGCTGGTATTACTGCTTTCTGATGAAATCAATTATATAAATTGCATTGCAGGTATGTTTATGAGTTGTCAGCAAATAATATGGGGATGCTTATGATTCTAGGCGAGGGATCTGGAACTAGGAGATGGAGATGTTTAACGAGTTCACATGTCTAGATTTCCATTTTTTTATCAGGCTTCTTTGGCGTAGTTAGTGCAAAACAAATGTACATTGCTCTGCACTCCAATCAAATATGTATGTTGGATGATTCAGAATCTGGTTGAATATGTTAAAAGAATCTCCTTTTCTTTTTTTGGCTCTTGCATATCCTCAAGCCAAGATCATAAGTCATAACAGGGTCTGACAAAGAGAAATCACTATATGATGCGTTTAAGAGAAAGATTCAAACCAAATTTTTGTGCATTGCCATCAAAAGTGTTTCTGGATATGTTCAGCCACATTACTCATAACATTACCATTGCGTTTATAACATTCATTTCATACATAATGATGAAAACTTGGAAAAAAATAACAGAGACAGATCACGAAGGAGACAGCGAAACCGTGTAAGACTTGTTGCAATACTTTAAGTTCTTTAGATGGCCTGATTGAAGCTGAGGACAGATCACTGATCCAGGAATGTCCGACGCATTGTCGTTTGTTTCTCCTGTGCCTTCTATGACTCTAGACTCAGGGTCTGTCTTCTCAGGGACTTGTGGTAGACCAATGTTTAAATTAACCGAGGTTGGCTCGGTCACAAAGCTGAATCAAACTCATCGAATGTTAGCATTTCCAAACAAAGACTGAAAGTTTTTTGGTTTTGGAAGAGAAGAGAAGAGATTGTGCATCAACGAACCTGGCTTCAAAGTTTTGTCCATTAGCACCCACATTTGCACATATATTGCTAATAATCCACGGCGGAATATATTCACCTTTAATCTCAACCATGTAGCAACTTGTATGTTCTGTTTTTACCATCTCAGAGCATTTGATCTGGAGATCGAAGAAAAAATAACCTCGAAGTGTTATCATAGACTAAGGATGTCACAGCAAGGGAACCACAGGATACAGAGCAAAGCATCGAATGTGTGAATCTACCTCGGGAGAAGACAGTGCAGCATTCTGAAATGGCACTGGTGAAGATAATACAGGAACATCTGCGGTAGGAAGAAATTCAAAAGAATACCTACACATGATTGAGAAACAATGGTTACAAACTTCCAATCATAATCAAAGTTCATTAACAAGATTTACATGTGCACAATATGAATTTTTTTTTTGTTTCTAAAAGATGTTCAAACGCACCTATAATTTAACAGAAGATCATACAATCCATGTACGCTCTCATTTCCGACAAAGGCCAAGAAAGATTCTGGAGTATTATCAATGTTTGAGACAGAACGCGAACGACGAATCTGCATCCATTACACGGAGTGAGAAAAAATACGCCTATAATCTCTCATATAAGAAGGTGCTTCACATGGTTCATAACAGTGAAAGAGTAGACAAAAATATGTTTCCTGCATAGATAACTAAACACGCACAAACCTGGCCAATGTTATGATTCTCTAACTCTGAGAGCTCAGCAAGATCTTCAACAGTGGTCTGATCCATTTTAGTCTTGCAAAGAGGCATAGAGTAGCAGATGTCCTGTGAAAAACATAGTCAAATCAAATTTAGTAAAGTAAGGATGACTATTTATTGATAATGTAGGCACAAGGTTTGCATAACATGAGGAAAAGACAATGGATAATGCATTAGATCTAGCTTGTCGTCTCAACTCTCAAGGAATGCAAAACACAAACAATTTACGTATACTAAGTAAGGCAAAAGGCTAAACAATACGGAGGCAACATATCTTACAAGATTTTTAAGCATGGCTCTCAATCTTCTAGTTGACTGGGTGATATAGCCATTGCATGAGCGTTTGGCACCCCCTGACTCACAGCTTCCAGTGAACATTGCCACAAACTGAGAAGTACAGACTACAAATAATGCACGATTAAGTTCAGTTTCATTCCAAGAGTACAGCATACAAGTCATTTACAATAAGCTGTGCATTTAAGTTCACTCTTGAATAGCATTAAAGGTTAACTTGATTTTGATGCATCTTTGCCAAGACAAAAGAAGTAAAAGTAAGGTCTATACCAAGTTCATCTAAATGAAAGTGTTAGTGGTAAACAAAACACGGATGGATCTATGTCTCTGCGGAAAAAATTTACACCTAATGCATTTGTATCACAGTAAGTAAGTACTACAAGGATCCGGTTTGTCTTCATTAACCTAGTGCCTTACACCCAAAGAAAAGTCACATCAAATCAGGCAAAGATAAGATGAAATTACCATAAAATACTTTGCAGAGATTCTTTCGAAACATAAAATATAAACTTCGAAATGCATCCTCCCATGCCAATTTTCGCTTTTGTAGGAAATCAACTTCACCTTAAATAGCAAAATGAGGATCTCTTTATAAAACTCAGAAGGAAGATGACTGATAAGAAGGTATAGCTTAAGAATTCTCATTAACAAACCTCTGTCTGATACAGATGCCACCATTGCCGATATGACAAAAGGTGGCAAGGTGGACTGAGGATAAACCCACGAGTGTAGTGACATGGAATTTAACACCTGGGAAACCACAGATGCTCCAGAACCACTACTGTTATCTTGATTTACCACATTACACGACAGCGACTTCAGCTGTGGCATACCATTGTATGTGCTACCCATGATTGATCTATGTAACCTAGAACATGAGAATGGAATATAATAAACTGAATCAAACTTTGAATCAAAAGAAAACCACTAGGTCAACAAGATTTAATATGAAAAAAGTGAAGATAAAGGGAATACATCTGTGTGATGACAACCCATATTTTCATCTATCATCATCAGGAAGTGGTATGTGTTAAACTATTACGAGGTGTCAAGGAGGAATCACTCAGATTCAACTTCAACCATCATATGATTCTATTACACAATGTACATGAATATCAGAAATAGCTCAACTCACCAACTTAATGGAGAAGAGGAAACAAGTCGAGCATAAGTCTTCAAGGAAAGGTCCAGAGGAATCTTCTGCCCAGAAACTTGAAACTCGGACATGAAACTTCCACTTAATGAAGCAGTATCATCTTCCCCAGTTATGTCGCCAGGATGAACCAGCAAAGGTTCACAAGTAGCAAGTCCTTTCAATGCTTTGTTCTGTTGAAAGATGACATCAGTTTCACCAGGACCAGATACATAACCATCTGACAGTATCAAAGACTACCTAGTGAAACATACCATATCAATATCTGGCAAGCAGGATAATTCTTCACCCCTGGTTGAAAGTTGTGTGACACTGCGAAATATGCTCTGGCTACATCTCTCATTTGTTTGACGAGCTTCAGCCTTAGTGTCATCAGGAACTTCAGTAGAAGCATTATTCTCCTCACTGCTAATACATTAAAGCATTAACATAAGTTGCAGCACATAAAGTCAGCTTACTCCAGATAGAAATTGCCTGAGGGGTTTTACCGAATAAGTTGTCTTTTGGTGGCAGCAAGATTCGAGAGTAAAGAAACATTGATTAGGCTGCTGGATTGCTTCGCACCATTTTCCTGTGGTAAAGACAAAAAAACTAATAAAAACGATGTTTACTAAACTATATTACTTTCACGAAATCAAAAGAATCAACAATAGAGTCAGAGAGGTCATGAACCTTAGAGTTTTCTTTGCCAGAGAGCATCCAAGGCCTAGCCTTTTTGACAGGATACAGTTCATCCATACGCATCTCAATGTATTTTGGATTCTTCGAAAGCTCTGATTTCTTGAACCCATTTTCTCTCTCAGCACTACTGCCAAGACAAATCTAGTAAGAAAACATAAAAGTTGAAAAACTTGACAGACATGATGCTTTATACCTTTTGCAAGGACGCAATGCATCAAAAGCTTCTTTAGCTTGGTCCACAAAAGCAGTCCGTTTCAATTGTTCTCCCTGTTGAGTGAGAAGGGTATTCAAATAAACAATCTTCAGAGATAACTTCCAATAACTCAACGAGGAAAACATTGCACAATAAAGAGAAAGAATCAAACTTACTCTCAGTTCAGAAGGCGTCTTCCTCTTAGCAACTACTTTCGTCATTTCCAAATGATACTGTTCGCTTGATCCCCAAATTTACCTAACCCCAATACCAAATCTGACGCACAATGTTATTATTCCATTTTACCAGCAAGATCTTTGTCAACATAAAATATCAATTCGGTTCAAAAATCCTCACAATATGAACCCTAGAAACTGGTGAATAGTACCAGCGAAGAACTTACAAGCGAAAAAAAACAAAATCACAAACATAAATGAGAGATAGGACATACTCACCACGCTCGATGGTTAATCTCTTAGCGATGTAAACATAGAAACCCAGCGGCGATTACGAGCTCGTCGTGGTGTAATTCTCCTCCACGGCGGGGCAGGCTAGGGTTTTTTCATTATTCTCTCTATTTTGTAAAATTTAGGGGAAACAAACAAAAAATAGTGGAGAGTGAGATTGGAGGGAAGAGGAAAGAGCGTGAAATCGGAAAGCTGCTTTTCAAAAAATTTGGTCGAAATAATTTGGGATTCCCTCCTGTTACTGTTTTTGTAACAGTCAATCTAACGCCGCCGTTACTTTCATAACGTTGACTAATTTCTTAAATCAGCCATTGATTTGTTTCGGTTCTTTCCGGTTTATACATGTAATAACCAAGCTGAACCAGCAAGCACCAAATATAATAATGATCAAAATCACTTCAACCAACAAACAGGCTCCTAATATAACTTGGTTTAATAACAACAAATCAAATGTTTTGCGACCAAAAAAAGAAAGAAGAAGAAGATTAACCTGTCTCTAGTAGCCTCGACAGACAAATTATACATAACCAACAACTCTTGTCTCTAGAAAAATACATGTCTTTTCATATTACACAATCCTAAATGATCTCTCTGCCTAAAAGGTAATAAAACACACAAGCAAGAGCCTCCTCCAATCCATTGAGCCACTTCTTTGTTTACTTCTCTTGATGCCTGCCGTTTCTTTTCACCTGAACCACAAGATCAACAATTCTGTTTAAATCAAACTCAGTTTACAAACACAACAAAAGCAAAGACATGGCTTCATCAATTTTAGTCGTCATCTATGTGTTAATGGGTCTTTACTTCCTAGATTGAATCTACCAGGGGGTACTAAAACATCTTTGCTATTAATACCATAAGAAAAACAAAGGAACAACTATGCATCCAAAGGAAACAACACATCAGCTTTCACACCAGTAAATATCAGAAGCAGTACAAAAGATATTAAAACAGAGAAGAGGCAATGAAGCAGATTTACCTGAACCAAAACTCCATCTAAGAGGAAGGACATACCGCTGCATCCTCCTCAGCTAAAGACACAACATAAGGCTGAACTTTGAATGTTTCAGTAACATTACGGCTGAGCTCGTACTTCACAACCTTCGTCCCAAATATGTTGAACCTTCCTGCGCTATTGTAAGCAACCTCCGCATCAGCACCCTTCCTAAAAACTACCCTAGCCCGGTTTTTCTCCCTGTCAACTTCAGTCCGCAACTCCTGTATAGGGCCAAAATGTCTGAACATTTTACTCAGACTCTTCTCAGGAGGTATTGTATCAGTTTCAAAAAAGTTCATTATAATCTCAGCTGGTGCATTCTCATCAATGTCTGCCGGTTTCTTAGTGGCTGAATGAGGAATACTGATCTGAGACTGTCGTCTTCTGTATGGTCGCCGAGTCCTTTGAACCTGAGCAGGTTTCAACTCAACCGGCACGACTTGATAATTTCCCTTTTCAGTAGCCGGTGTTTGCCCTTCACCACCATTATGGATCACTCTGTCAGTCCAGTATGTGTCGCCCATTTCCTCAAACTCAAATGCTTCAGTTCCTGCTACATTAGAATTGGATGGTCTACCTCTTTTCTTGCTTACCTTTTCCGTGGTAACTTGCTGCGATGCTGATGAGTTTCGGAAATCCAAGAAAAAGCCAGTAGCAATGTCAGATACAACGTTCTCTTTAACAGGGTCTGTGGCTGCGCAATGAAGCTGGGATACAAAACTCTCAACAGAAAGAGTTTCATCACCAAAGTTACTACCCTTCAAAACTGAAGGAGATCCTGCCATCTGACTTGCAGCCCTGGCTATGCATGCACCAATTTTAAAGGACGGCCTTTCGGCAAAAGACACCTTGGCGAATGAAACAGTCTTCCTACCTTCTCCTGGTGAATCCTCACTCAGGACATCAGCCTTTCGTTTCACACCATTGGTCTTAACATCAGAACCAGCTTCATCATCAGCATAAACAAAATTGTTGTGATTTTCTTCCATTTCTGCATTTTCCTTTTGGTTTGGGTCGAAACTTGGAGCTTCATGAGTAATGTCATCTTCCTCTATCATTGTATCTTGTACATCTGCTGTTTTCTTGTCGAGGCATTGATGATCCTTATCTTGTTGGTTTTCTTCAGATCCCAAAGTTGCATCAGAAGTCTCTTTTGAACAATCAGTTGCAGCAGCTGGAGATTCTGCCCCAACACCAACACGGGCTTCATTCGATTCAGTTTCTATATCTGCTGTGACAACGTCCTCTGCCATGTCAGTAACTTTCTTATCCTCTTTCAAAGATACATTCCCGGTTTCGGTTTTAAGGTCTTGTATATTTCCTGACCAAGATGATACACCACTGAAATCAATAAAGTTGGTAATATCAGAAGTTGGATCAAAAAGAGCATTATGATCCAACGGTTCAACTTCACCTGGAGCAGCATCTTCAGTGGGACTATTTGGGATTGCTGAATCAGCAGATTCAATTGTTCCCGTAAGATCACTTGTCATATCAGCATTATCTTTGCGTTCATCAATTTCCATTTTCTTTACTACATTGGATTCATTGTTGTCAGCTTCAGCTATTGGAACATCTTGTGTTTGAACCATACTTGCACCAGCAGATTCATTGCAAGCATTATCCGAACCACTGCCTACTTTAACAACCTTTTCCACATGTTCCCCTGCCACACCATCAATTTCCATGGCAACTCCGTTTTCCTCTTTCTGATTTTCTTCGTCTGTTTCCTCTTTGCTCAATTTGGTAGACTCCTCTGGAACCTGTGCAGATTCTGAATGCTTAGCATCTTCGGTCTCATTCTCTTCATCTTCCTGTTTGCTATCAACTTCCATTTCGTTAATATCCTTCTCGATTTTCTTTGTTGTCTCCTTCTCTTGGTCAGCTTTATCTTCTGCAACAGAAAGCGTCTCACCATGGACTGGATTTAGCTGGAAATTTTCAGTTTCAACATCTTGTTCTGCATCACAAACACCACCGTTATCTTCAACTTCACATGTTGCCTTCTCATCAGTAGCTTCATTCGCAACAGAATTTTCAGTCTCCTCTTCTCCTGCAGTTTCATGAGTAGCACCACTTTTACTCTTAACTTCAGACTTAGCCGTTTCATCATTCAACTTCACCTCAACAGTTCCAGTATCTCCTTCACACTCAATCTCAGTGACAGCATCAGTCCTTTTAACATCATCATCATCATCAACATCAACAGTAGCTAAACCTCCATCATTCGGGTTCTTATCAGAAACGCCTAAGTCCGTATTGGCATCCTCATCAACTAGGGTTTCAGTTTTAGAAGATAAACCTGATCCCTTACCAGCTTCCTCCATGGGCTCACTGCAATCACGAACAGCCTCACTTTCCTCTCTCGGTTCCTCCATGTGAATTATCTGATTCCAGCTCAAAATTACTCAAGACGTCCGTAATTATTATAAAAAAAAAAGTCGAAAACTTTAAACAAGAAACAGAAATCAGAGCAAAGGGTATTCACAAAAAGCATGAAAGATTCCAGATTTCAGTGATACAGTAAGTGAAATTAACAACGAGAATAATGAAATTGGCGAAATTACCTCAAGAGATCTTGCAAGATTTGGAGAAAAGAAACCAAAGGCTAGGGCTTTAATGGGTGTCAGTAACAGAGACGACTCAGACGAGTGTGGGTTTCCAAGAAAGAAGAAGAAAAGTGAACACTACGCCGAATTCGTCAGTCGAGCTCGAGCGTATCAGTCATATTTGTTTTAAGTTCTTCGGAAAACTTTTAGATTCGGAGAGGAGAGCTACCGAATAACTCTTTTGCCTGTTCACGATTTTCGGGGAGGGTTGGTTTTATGATATATTGCATCCCTATGATCCATTTAATCGACCGTCTTGATTTATCCACGTGGCTCTTTTTTGAGGTAAACTTCCGATTTTTTCTAAATTAAAATAATTCAATACATATATGGACATTTTTTTGTTCTTCTTTTCCTTTTGGATATTTTTTGTTTTTCCAAATATTTTTGTTCATGCCAAAAATCCAAACATGATGCATCTAAAATTAGCTTAAGATCAGTTTACTAATATAAACCATGATACGTAGATTCGTGGTTTATGTTAGTGTCGTTGCTAGATTAACGTGATGAAAAAGACTCATCTATGTCTTTGTGACTTTTTCTGGTTTGGGATAGAAGGTATGCTTCAATTTCTACAACAGAAACCATTTCACCATGACACCATCCACTGAACTTTACCGGGACTTTTCAGTTTGAACATTTTGGTTAGCATCAAAATCACCACCGTTATCTTCAACTTCACAGTTTTCCTTCTCATCAGTCACCTCATTCCCACCAGATACTACACTCTCCTATTCTCCTGCACTTTCATGACTTTCACTATGTTCACTCTCAACTCCAGAGTTGGCTGTCTCACCATTCGTTTCAACCTCAACTAAGTCAACAACTGTCTCACTGACTCTCAGCACATGCTCTCCCTCATCTACCGGCTTCACCTCATCAGAGACCAGTGTGGTGAAGAAGAAAACGCAATACTCGAAGAGAAAACCAACTTATGATCCCTGAATTTTTCACTTTTAACCCAATAGCTTGTTGTTTTCACTTTTTAAGATCAAAACTTTCAAAGATATCTAAAAGAACCTTTTTATTTCGTATTTGTTCACGTCGAGTTAAAATGTGCTAAAAGAACTCTTTTCATTATATTAAAAACTAATTAATACATAAAATGGCTATAATTATAATTAACTTTATATGTTGATATATAATTAACTATCCTAAATACTTATAACTTTCTTTCGTTTTACAATCATAGCTACTCTTTTCTTAGATGTTAATATGATGATTGCACGAGTTTGTTGGGCCGAATCCAAACTATCTATGGAGGATTCGTTTGTATCCACCACTGTCACCGGCAAGAAAGAAGCACATACATTCATGTCCTATGACTCGAGTTTGGTTTCACGTTATTGCTAGGCTAACCGAAGAGATTGGTGTATCTCATCATGTCCTTCGTATTTAAGTAGAACACTTCATTATAAAGCGATTTTATATAAAAAAAAAACTTGTCAGCTTAGCTTCAATGAATAAATTATTAAATGTAACGAAATTAAATTATTACAAATACAAGTCTCTAGAAAAAAATAAAGCTTAGTGAGATGGATAAAATGAATAATTTTGGGCTGAGTCAATCGTTTGATTAACAGCTTCTAGCCTATCAATGTATGGCCTTCTTCTGTATGCTCTCTCCTCCAACTGTGCCTATTCAACAGAGTCAAAAACGCAAATCTTTATAAAATCAGTTTAATAGATTTTCCGACACACGAAGATCACAACATCTTGCATGTAAGAGACCTTTCCGTTTTTTATTAACCTATAAGCACCAAGATCCAACTAAATTATTACAGACACACGTGCTACAGCGAGGGATCACGTGCCAAAGCAGGGCCTAGCTAGCTGAGGGTGGATCCATGTGATAATTACATCATGGGCACATGAGGCCATGACTGACATCAACTTAATAACGTGATCAACTTGTGTATGCATGTGTGCGTATGTCTCATCAGTTTTATTTGGTGCATATATATAGAGTAAACAAAAAAATGATGGATAGACAGAAGCTAGATGGTTAAGATTAAAGAACAACACTATATGTGAAGAAGACACGTTACGTGAATGTATAATATTACTAATTTGTAAATTGTAGTCGTCGTAAAGAGAGATAAAAAAAGAAAAAAAAAAAAGCAGCAAATTTATATTAACTAAGTACGTATGTGAAACCAAATGTTGATTCTGATATGTATATTTTTTTTCTCAAATGATTATTGCTATAGTACTTAATTATCCAGATATGTAATTTTCGATATCTTTTTAGTGACTAGCTTCCGTTATAAGGTTTAGAAATAGAATGACAAATACCTGATATAGGAGGAGTGGAAAAAGAAAGAGGTTTCGAAAATGAAGGTTGTGGAAACCCGATGGCTTGAGATTGATGATAAGGATAGACAGTGTAGAAAGGCACCATTGGACTTGCTGCCCCAACCATAACTCGTCCTCCACCATACATGTGATGGTGGTAATATTGCGGTTGTGGCTGCGATTGCGGTTGTGGTTGCATTTGTGCATAGTATCCGTTCATATAGGTTCCTCCGACATATCCAACTTTCTGTTCATTAAACAACCACATAAGAAATTCATAATTAAGTGGAAAATCATAGAAGAATATCGATTATTTTTTAATGAATTAGAATTCATGAGACTTACTTGATTGAAGGTCATGTTCGGGGCAACGTAGGCGGAAGGGTACCTTAATTCAATATCAAGACGGGACTAATCAAATTATCATACGTACATATTCAAGAAGATTAAACCTTAGACAATAATTTACCCATAGAAAGGAACGGCTTGATGATTTTGTTGTTGATGTTGCTGGTTTGTGAATCCGGACGGGTAGTACCACTGAGAATGATTTCCAACATGTGGTGGCGTGGCCCTGTTCCCATTTTTTGGTCCTTCACATGTCAAAACATCATTGATGATAATGTTAATATTGGTTTTGAAAATTGATTCTAAAAAGGTTGAATAATGGCAAAGTGGTCTTTCGATTCCATTCATATCAAGGTTTAATCCTTACATTGTCTCCTATCTATGGCAAAGTGTTTTTTCCAAATTGTAAGTGAAAACATAATTAGCTTTTTTATAGGACATTATGGCCAATAATGTGTATATATATAGCTTTTTTATTAGATAAAATAAAATGAAGATGGACCTTGTTGAGGAGAGGTCATGGTAGGGGATTTACGAAGACGGCCACCGAGGGAGGCGAGATTGCAGTTGGCACGGCGGCCATTGATGATCGGAGTAGAGTCTTCGCAAGCTCTCGTGGCAGCTTTCGCATCTTTGAAAGTCACCTATCAAAAACATATTTTAAAACAAAATGAGAAAGGAACAAAGAAACAAAAGTGAAAGAAAAGAAACGAGAGAGGAAGGAACATACAAAGCCATATCCTTTGGAACGGCGAGTGAGTTTGTCGGAGATAATGACTGCCTCCAAGATGTCCCCATACTTGATGAAATGATCATACATTGCTTCTTTGTGAGTATCCCAAGCCAATCCTCCTACGAACACTTTGGTCAGCTTCGTGTCTCCGAAACATCCGTTCACGTTGTTGCTCGTCGTCATTGGATCGTGTTTGTGTGTGAGAGAGAAAGAAAGGGCAGAGATAGAGAGAGAAGGAGAGCGAATTGAATTATATATAAAAAGTGAGAGAGAATAATAATAAAGAAGTTGTGTAAAATAAAGAGTGACAGATTGGTGGACAGGTAAGTCTTAACGTGATCACTACACCCTTCAATATGTCTCTATTCATTTCTCTTATGCATTTTCTCTTGATACGATCGCGACTACCAATCCCGCAAATGAAAAACTTATAATAACATCACCACAATTTTTTTTGCACTGTCATGGCCCATGCATGGGTTTCAGCAATGTTGTTGATTGACTTGTCCTACAGTCCTAGCCGAGCCAATTGGTGCTTTAGACGTCAAAATCTATTACAACTACATGGACTTCATTTTCTTAGAAAAATGTTTTGTGGAGCAGTAATGAGATCAGCTTGATTAATGACTTCATGAGATCTTAACCCAAATTTTGAAATTTTTTTTTACTGTTTTATACATATGTTTATAATTGATCCCCAAAACTGTATTTTTGCTTTAGGACCCAACAACACCAAATACTGTATAAACTAAAATTTAGATAAATTTCAGTTATTCTTTAACCTAGCTCCAATTTTGGTAAATTAAATTGTCAAACCAGATAAAACAAATGTCTGGAGTGTAAATAGCAAACGAACAAAAGAAACGTATGGAGTTGGACAGTTGTTGTTGAACCTGGGGTCTGATTTAGTAAAGAGCTTAGGCTGGGCCAAGTTTGGGCCTAACAGCAACACTAAAAAAAGATAGATTCACTTGTTTACGTCAACTATGTTTCGCAAATTCACAGAGCGTATTAAATTTAAAGAACGGGANAAAAAAAAAAAAGAGAGAGAAAGAAATAAAAAAAAATTATATGGAGCTTTTGAAGTTGACTTAGACCCAAAAAGTTTAAGAAATTTAGCGACACTATAAAGGCCTAAAGGAATCCTATCCTCCACCTTCATAAAGATAAAAGATTAGCTAAAAGCTTCTTCTTTTCCATGATGCATGATCAAAAGATAATTTAACTAGTTCATGCAAAAATACGGAAATACCCATTGTTGATAGAAACTTATGTTTCATAAACTAATAAAACATTTTTAAAAATAACTGACCAAAATGAACATTTTGAATGCTATTATCCATAAAGTTGATGTCAAAAAGATTTGGGGAAAAAGGTACTCCATCTGTTCCTTTTTGTTTGATTGTTTAGAAAAAAAAATTGTTTCAAAAAGATTGATTTTTTAGATTTTCAATACAATAGTTATTAGTTATAATTGATAAATTGT
>Ga0041059_1001747_pt1 | contig 16954 bp, 14 predicted proteins | sample AraColnosormetaG_FD_56232 | JGI IMG/M metagenome (GOLD analysis project Ga0041059, IMG submission 56232) | Arabidopsis roots microbial communities from North Carolina, USA - Col MF nosort | ecosystem: Host-associated > Plants > Roots > Unclassified | place: USA: North Carolina | collected...
GTTAACTGGTCGGTTCAATTGGAGGCGTAGTTTTAAGAACAAATCCGAAAGTACATGTAGTTTTATCGAGATTAAAATTGTTTATGGTGGTTTTTCAAGTGGCTAAAAATTTAGGGTGGAATGTTAGTATAGGGCTGAAAATTCAGGCGACCCTTTTTAATTTAAATAGAGATATCCTTTCTCTAGTTTTTGACAAGCAAAGCTGCATCTCTGTGTATACTAAAGGAAAATCTAACTAAGAGAACACATTCCTCCTACTTAAACAATGAAATAGAAATTCTAACTAAGTTAGAAACCAACAAATTAAAAGAATATGTATCCGTCTGGTCATGGCTCCGAGGCAAGTTTCCAAATCTTAACCATTTTATCGTCGCTGGCCGAGGCAAGCAACCGGCTTTCCTTCTGCAATGCAAATCTCGATTTCAGAATCTTTAGCAAGAGATGATTCGCCGTATATGCTAAAACTAGTTTAAACAAGAAAATCAAGCTTTCAATTTTTTTTATGAACCAAACTCAGTACCAACATACGAGTAAGATTACCCTGCATTTGTTTACATATTTAGCCAATTACTCCTTAGGAAAGGAAATGAACTTACATCAGGTGCCCATTGGACCGAATTTACATCCATTTCATGTGCTTTCTCCTTCTTAACCAAAAGTTTGTATGAAGGTCCATCAACCTGACACAATGATGACCAGCTTTTCAATTTGGCTGTACACAAGGTATATTGTATGTAATGAAAAATCACTGGCTAGAGTCTAAAGCAAACGAAAAATTCAATCAAGAAACCATGAGCTTTGGTTTCTTGTGTTGTGCTACAATGATGACACAGAGCATATGCCAAGAAGTAAACCGGACAAGATATGGTTAATGATATTTTCTAAATGATACTAAAAGAGGGATTTGTGATTATAGGTAAAAGGGACAAGGGCATACAGAGTCACTGTCGCTGTCCACAAATAACTGTATAGTATCATCGCCTGCTCCACTAGCAATAACACCGTCCCTATCAAGGTATCAGATCTTATCATAAACTTATGTCGATCTATCCAGTAGGACACATAGAAGACAATTAATATTGGTCAGCAAAGCTTATTACTAATTTAGCTTTATTTGATCAATGAACTAGATTAAAAAAGTGCATTTATCAGGTGTAAGAAATCATCTTCTTGGTTGGCATGGGAATATAGTAGGACTTTACAATTGTTTCTTTCAAATCCCTCAAAAGTGACAACAAGTCTATACCTTGACCAATGAACTGAATATATGGTACGATCGTGAAAACCAGAGAGTGTACAAACATGAGTCCTGCAAAAATCAAGCACGTAAATATTTCATTAGCTACAAGTTAGAACATGAAATCCCTAGCAAATGAAGAATATTCAACCGCATGTATCTTATGTCAAACTTATAGACCATACAATAACAAAAAATACATCTTCAAAAGAGGAAAGATGTATATGCTAAACTCTATGAAGTGATAATTGAATGCCATTATATCCTCACCAGGGTACATATCCTTCACCAGATTGCATCCTTGAAATATCTGTCTTCCATATTTTCACTGCTAGATCATCACTGCAAAGTTCAGACAATCCAAATGTTAACAGACCAGGTAACAGAGATGAAATCTCCTATCCGAAACAATGGGGAGAAGATTCACCAACCTACAAGTGACCATCTTGTCCCCTGCAGCATTAAAAGAGATACTCCAGACGGTAGAAGAATGACCACTGAGTGAAGATTAAAGGCAACATATATTACTAAACGCATAAAAGAAATATCAAGAAAACAATAGCATCAAGGTAGGAAAATTTCAACATGTGAGAAGTAAAGAAGAGACAAATAGAGGATATACTTGTTAAGTTCACTTAAGGTTTGTACACAATTATAATCACCATCTTCATCCTCAGAGCACCAAATCTGTTAATAGAAACACAAGCATTGCAGTTAAATGCTTATGCATAGATATGACACCAATTCATGAAAGCACATTTGAAGCATTGTTCTCTTAACCTTGATAGTGTTATCATAACTGCAAGAGAACAAAACATCCATGGTGGGATGCCACAAGACCATCTTAACATCTTCTGAATGACCAGTTAACACTGCAATAGTATCAAATTCATCGTCCTCCTCTGGTTGTATTTCCCAAATCCAGACAGACTTGTCTCTACCACAAGTTGCAAGCAACGAACCAGATGCATTCCATGATACACTTTTGACTTCGCTTTCATGTCCCTAAGAAAATTCCACGAGATTTTAAAAAGTCAAGAAACCCAGAGGGACATCAAAGCCCTACAATAAATTTCAGTTGTCAACAAACACATAAAGGATAGGCCTTTGAGATAGTACATTTAGTACCCGTAAAACAGAGACAGACTCGGAGTCAGTAGCAAAATTTTCCCAAACGCAAGTATTGCCATCGAAACTTCCCAGACGGTGACCAAGCTAACGACTTCACACTTCTTGTGTGCGCGCCTTCCAAAACAGCCTGACCAATCACGAGGCTTCATGTTCATTAGTGACACATTATCTAACAACATCAAATTCGAAAGAAAGAGAGAAGAGAGACCTTGCAGGTCCAGGAACGAGTAAGAGAACTCTGCTCCCAGATTCGTACGGTCTTATCGGCACTGCAGGAAGCAATAACACCGTCAGCGGCGGGATTCCAGGCGACGTTCCAAACACGATCAGTGTGACCTTCAAGTTTCTGAACCTCCTCTAACCCTAAATTCTTATCCATCACTTTCATCTCCTTCTGGATCAGCAGAGAAGCCTATAAGTTCCACGAAAATCAAATTTTGCTATATATATAATATCGGCCCGTCGAGGTAAATAACAAAAGTTAAAGCATATGGTTAAGATTAATTTCCAATAAATTTTAGAAAGTCTAAACAACCTCTCAAGGTATTTTAAGAAGATACTTTTTCCAATAAAATAAAATCTATGGAAAATATTTGGAAGATATGGAAATATTGAGCTGTAAATTCTCATTTATCTGATTTGTAAATTTTCTTTCCAATTTTCTAAAAGTAAAAATTTACTTTAATTTTTTTTTGGGAAAAACCACACCTTTTAATGTATTGGAATAAGGTGAATGGTTTGGGCTCTCTCAAGGGATGTCTTTCTTGCATTGCATCATCTTCTATTCTTCTTCTATCTGCATTGCATCAATGAATCCACTAAAGTTTGGTTCCTGGATGGGTGGTGATAGAGATGGAAATCCAAATGTCACGGTAAAGGTGATAATGAGGGCTTGCTTTCTACATTACTTTTTTAGGGTTAGAATTTTGCTGGTCACTCAACTTGCTAACACACTTTGCTGGTCATTAAGAGTGAGTCCTTGATTTCTATGTAAAGATTAACTTGCTAACACACTTGGTTTTATCAATAAATTTCTTGTTCACAGAAGGAGTATTGCATATGTTTAGGTGGATGGCTATCGATCTTTACGTAAGAGCGATTGACATCTTAAAATTATACGCCGCTCTGAGAATGAATGTGTGTTTTCTGACCCTCAAGTGCTTCAGACACTGAGAATGAATGTGTGTTTTCTGATCCTCAAGTGCTCGACTTCTATATTAATTCGAAAGGAGTTAAGATCAAGTAGATTGTTGAACCTCAGTGAACTAGTTAATGCCCTCTGTGATCATTTATTCCCATTTTGCTTAGTCTGCCTATATATAATTCTAAGTCAATGAACTTGTATAATATTCTAAGCAAGACATCAGTAGCATATAGTATAAGTTGATACACAATAATTAAGCCAAATGACTTGGGAAATTATACGACTTCAGATAAAAAGCGCTCTAGTCTATGGAGTAGATTAAGCATCTGCTGGTGCTGGAGTCGATAGGCTCCATAGCCAACGTACATTTTGTTTCATTTTAGAAAAAGCATTACAAGTTCTTGTTTGGACTATCAGACAACAAAAAAAAGTAACTTTTATAATTCGCCTAGGACCCAAAAGTTATGAGCACGGGTCTAATAGTCTAACATTAATAAGTGTTATTGATTAAGATCGTAGGCATGATTAAAGATGCATTCCAGCTTCAGTTAATAGTCGGTACTATAGTTCCTAGTGTTATTGATACTATTCTGCTTTACTAAATCAAAATTTCAAACTATTAAATAATATAGACTTGTAAGCAAACAATAATAAGGATATGATATCAATAATTATCGATTTCTATTGAAAATAATTTTGTCCTATACGAACAACAATAACTGTTTCACCAAATCAATATCCAATTTTGCTTGGAGTGGCCATGCAAGATACTTGTCCTTGACCCTTTTCTTTGTCTCATACCAGCTTAGAAAGTCATTGTTTAGGCAAGTACCATTAACATTATTTAAAATACAGATCAAGTCACGCTAATACAGATCAAATCAAGTACCATTAGATTTTCTTCTTCTTTTGGTTGTAATAAAGAAGAGCATAATTTCAGATGTTGCAATCTATATAGTCTACGAGTAATAGAGTTCAATTCCATCATCATTAGCCATGATAATAAAGACGTAACACATAACGACACATTGAACTTAAAATAAATAAATAAATAAATAAAAATGATAAGAAAGGAACAATCAAAGAAAAGGCCAAGCAAATTGATTGATATTTTTGTAAAGCTTACGTAAAAAACTTATATGAAAAAAATACGTAAATGGATATAAGATTTGATGGCACAATACAAAGACACGAGTGGTGAGAAAAGAAAGAAGAAAAAGCAAGAACCCAAATGGATCACACATCTCATCAATTCTCCTTAAATGGCTAAAAAAGATCTCACCCTTCTTTACTTTTTTCCCTCTTTCTGATTTGTGATAATTGAAACCAGCACAAGAAGACAACACCATTTTCTTATAACTTTATAAAATTTTATAAATAGAGACACATACATATATATATATATAGAGACATGTAAATAGTAAAATGTAGGGTCTCTTCCCTAATTTAAAGCCTGCAACAGAAATGAGTGCACTTCTCTGTAGTAAACAGTAACACATCGGTCTTCTTCATGTCTTTGGATTTCTTTTTTGGATTTCGATTCTGTTTCAACCATATATTTTCTTTAGATAATTTTACTAGATTCATCTCTTTCTCTATGAACAACATTTTAAATAAATGACATTTTAAGAAAGTGATTATATATAAGATTTTCTTGATTCTGATTTATCTTTTTTTTTGGTCGGAAGATCTTAAAGATATGAAAATGGATTCGTGTCATAAACAGAGGCAGCTCCGTACGTGATTTGGCCCTCCTTCTTTTCAACTTCTTCTTTCTTGAATATTAAAGTTGTATTTTTCCCCTCGATAATACAACTTTTGGTTTGTTTATTTAGTTATAAAATGTTGCTATTTGTTGATCTAGTGCTCTGAATCTTTTAGTGAGGCAGATGATGAAGATTATGAATTTCTTCATGAAATTATTGTAAGAAAAAGTAAGTAATTTTTTTTGTAAGTGTTTGCGTTCATGCAAAAGAGATTAATCAGACCCACTTTTCTCTTTTTCAGTTTTGTTGCATTATTTTGTTCTCTTTAATTTATGAATACTAACTTTATTGTTGATTTCTGCTTTTTGGTTCTCTTTAGGAACATAGAGAAGCTGCGGAATGAAAGTACACTGTTCTTTCACGGAGAAAGAAGATAAATAAGCATTATCTTCTTCTTCAGTTTTTAACACACATTTTGGAAATTTTGATGTAAAAATTCTCTTTGGAACGTTGTGTTGTCTGAAATCTTCCCAAAGGTTCTATCAGAAGAAGAAGGATAAAGGCAAGTTTCAACATTTTTAATGTTCTATGGACATTTGTAGTAATCTAAAGCTTTCTTTTTTACTTATTAGTTCACTGTTTATCACAGATAGCTTTGAGATATTATTGGTCTGTGTATCATTGAGCCTAGTTACGGCTTCATTAACTCATGTTTCGGTTCTTTATATATTTTAATGAAATATTTAATGACATAGTGAGCGATGTTCTCTGTCTCTTGCAGCATTTTACATTTAGTACTATTCTCCAAAGATTTGGTTTCTTAGATTTTCTGAAATCTTTTGTCTAAGTCTTAAATACTTGTCTTCTTTGGTAATGCAGTTTCATAGAAACCCAATGGACAACAACAACAACAACAACACTTTTAGTTCTCTGGATAATGTCATGACTAACCAAAATCCTCTTCTCATGGATTTTATACCTTCAAGAGAAGATTCAACTTCATTCTCAACAATGCTTCCATGGAATACCATCAGATCAGATCCTCTACAAATGGGTGGCTTTGATATTTTCAATTCTATGCTGACTAACAAATACTTATCATCTTCTCCACGGTCTATCGATGTTCAAGATAACCGCAATGTTGAGTTCATGGCTCCTCCTCCTCATCCTCCTCCACTTCATCCTTTGGATCATTTAAGACACTATGATGATTCCTCAAACAACATGTGGGGTTTTGAAGCAAATAGTGAGTTTCAGGCATTTTCAGGTGTAGTTGGTCCAAGTGAACCAATGATGTCTACATTCGGTGAAGAAGATTTCCCGTTTCTAATTTCGAATAAAAGAAACAATGAGCTTTCATTGAGTCTTGCATCAGATGTTTCTGATGAATGCTCGGAGATAAGTCTTTGTGCAGCTACAAGATTAGCCTCAGAGCAAGCTTCTTGCAGCAGCAAAGACATTTCTAATAACGTTGTTACTCAAGGTTTCTCTCAACTTATATTTGGCTCAAAATACCTTCACTCTGTTCAAGAAATACTATCTCATTTCGCCGCATACTCGCTCGATTATTCATCTCGAGGAACCGAGTCAGGAGCTGCTAGTTCAGCCTTTACTTCACGTTTTGAGAATATAACTGAGTTTCTTGATGGTGATTCTAATAACTCGGAGGCGGGTTTCGGATCTACATTTCAAAGGAGAGCATTAGAAGCAAAGAAAACCCATCTCTTGGATCTTCTTCAAATGGTATGTAATATATTCATTCACTTTTTTTGCATAAGTTAAAAAAATGGTTTGATATATATGATGAAGTTTTATGAGTTGATATTTCTCTTCAGGTGGATGATCGATATAGTCATTGCGTAGATGAGATTCATACGGTTATATCAGCGTTCCATGCTGCAACCGAGTTAGATCCACAGTTACACACCCGGTTTGCCCTCCAAACCGTTTCCTTCTTATACAAGAACCTGAGAGAGAGAATCTGCAAGAAGATAATCTCTATGGGATCTGTATTGGAGAGAGGCAAAGACAAGACTCAAGAAACCTCTATGTTCCACCAGCATTGCCTTCTTCAGCAGCTGAAACGAAAGAACCATCAGATTTGGAGACCTCAACGAGGTTTGCCTGAGAAATCTGTTTCGGTTCTACGGAATTGGATGTTCCAAAACTTCCTTCACCCGTAACAATCCTTACTCTTCTTAACTATCTACTTTATGATGATGACATTGTTAACTCGATTTTATAAGCAAAGTTATGTTTTATTTAATGCAGTTACCCGAAAGATTCGGAGAAACATCTTCTAGCTATACGAAGTGGCTTGACAAGAAGTCAGGTAATGTCTCATGTTTGTTTTCTTATGCAATGACTCATTGATAACAAGCTTTGTTTTCTTATGCAATGACTCATTGATAAGATCTTTGTTTTCTTATGCAATGACTTATTGATAACATCTTTGCTCACAATGATAGCAAATATGGTATTCAAATGAGTAATATATATCTTGACATACTAGTCATGTCTGAAAAACCGGTATTGGTTATTTTAAGATGAGATTAGGGCTAGGAAAAAATCAAGCTTTTCTCTTGAACTACAAATGAGACTAGATTATGTATTCTTGAATTCACAATAATGTTACTCAAGTCCTAGGATTGTAGTCGCACATATGTTTTGTTACTGAAGTAAGTTAAAGCGGGCAAATGATATAGAGTGTGTCTCTTTGTTGTGTGTGATTAAAGGTATCAAACTGGTTTATAAATGCGCGGGTTAGGCTATGGAAGCCGATGATAGAAGAGATGTATGCGGAAATGAACAAGAGGAAGCTCAATAACAGTCACATTCAACCCAACGGACCAACTCTTCGAATGCCAAAATCTGTTATGATGAGCCAAGCAATGCATAAATAAGACAACAATTGTGTTTACCAACTTTGTGATAATTAGGCAATTGCTACTCTATGATTGCCCAAAACCTAAACCATGTACGACTATCATTACGTATGTTATAATTGTATATACAACTCCTTTATCTTTGACTATTTCATTTTATTATCCTGTATTCTTATATCATAATTATCATCATCCTCATTAAACTTCATGATCACCATTTTTACGTAAAAATAAAATTAAGTTCATGAAAATATATAAAAAGTATGTAACCACTGAAGATTTATTTTCATATTTATTCAAACAAACTACAAAATACAAACCTAAAGTTTTATTTCACCGTTTGCATTTAACTTTTTTTCTCTTACAAGTGAGTTTTATTATTCCAAAAACTGAAATGAATAATGACGAAAATCTCCTAGCAAGCGACGTCGTATTTTGGTTTGACTTGAGAATCTTCGGTCAACTAATAAAAACGCAGCGTTTTCATCTGGTACGGACACAATTAGAAATAGAAAGTAGGAAAAGGAAGACACTTTGCTAAAACTGAGGAAGAAAGTGTAAAGACGGAGCCTTTTACGGCGAATGGAGGAAGACAGAGCCACCATGACCGGAGCTGTAGCCACTCGAGACTCGGTGGAACCCAGCGAAGACATACTCATATGCGTCGATGTTGATGCGGAATCGACGGTGGAGATGAAGACCACTGGAACTAACGGTAAGCCTTTGAACAGGCTCGAGTGCCTCAAGCTAGCCATTACTCGCTTTATCCACGACAAGCTCTCCAGAAATTCCGATCATCGCTTTGCTTTCGCTACCCTCTCCCAGTCAGCCGCTTGGGTAAGACTTACTTTCTCCCCCAGCTCTCTTTATGTTAGGTTGCTTTTGCTTTTGAGTATGCATGCTCCTTAGATGTCAAATTTTGAATTCGTGATGTTCATTGGACTATGGTAGCTTATAAATGTGTTGAGAGAGTCATATTTGATGTATTGCATAAGCTTCACTAGTGTGACTGTTAAAGTTGAGGTCTTTTATGTTTCAGCTTAAAAAGGAATTCTCCAACGATGCTAAATCTGCTGCTGCTTCTTTAAGAGAAATGTCAGCTACTAGATCCTCTGGTCCAGCGGATCTCACATTTCTGTTCCAGGAAGCGGCTCAGGAAGCCAAAACTTCCAGAGCACAAAATCGAATTTTGAGAGTGGTAAGTTTTGTTTTGTGCAAATACTATCTCTTCTAGCCACAGCGTGATAAAAGAATCTGTTTTACAGATTTCGTTTATATTTTGCTCTTCAGATTCTCATGTACTGCAGGTCATCCGTGAGACCAACCCATGATTGGCCTATAAACCAGAAGCTCTTCACATTGGATGTTATGTACCTGCACGACAAGTCGGGTCCTGATAATTGTACTCACGATGTGTATGACTCTCTTGTTGATGCTATAGAGCGTGTTTCGGAGTATGAAGGTTACATCTTTGAGGGCAGTCATGGGCTTTCACAGTCTGTTTTCAGGCGTATGTCAACGTTGTTATCACATCCTCCTCAAAGATGTGCTCAAGTTGATCTCCCCAAGCCTCCTGCAAAGAAGGTGACTGCGGTTAAGAAATGCTTATATGACTTTTCTCTTCTTTTGCTGATGCAGACATTCTTTGATTTTGTTTCAGCCAGCTGTTTCCTGTGATAAATCAGCCTCAGATTCAACGAAAGGAGCGAAGCAACCGTTAGAAAAAAAACCTAAGACAAACACAAAGAGAATACACAGCCTAGGCAAAGAGAAAGTATGTTTTTGTTCTTTTCACGTTTAATAACTGTTGCTCATATCAAAGACTCTGGGAAGAACCTTACCAATTGCGAATTGTAGTAATAACTATTCATGGTTTCAGCTTCTTATTCTCTTCATGTTGGAGATATTATTTTCTTGAACATCCATTGTTTTATCTTTTGTATATACTAGTTTCATTTGCTAAGAACAATGTAAAATAAAAAGAAAAATTTGTATACTCATGCTGAATCAATTCCTTGACAGACATCTGATTTCAAAAAGTATGATGAAAAGATAGTTGGGTCGAGGGTTAAAATCTGGTGGCCGTTGGATCGCGCGTAAGCATTTTGTAGTTTGTGCTTTAATATACTACTTCAATTTATTTATTCTTTCTGTGCTATGTATTTTCCTTTAATAGCTGAATCTGGACTAGCACCTCGGATGGTTGCTGGTTGCATTTCTGTCGACCATGCCTGTAAATGAGTATTGGATTTTTACCACAGGTATTATGAAGCTGTGGTCATTTCATATTGTTCTGCTAAAGAGAGACATCGGGTAAAGCTAAATATATCAGTCTTCTACATAACTATTTTCGTTGGTTTTTGGTGAATCATTAGTCTATTCTCCTAAGTGATACATATTTTTAATTTGATCCAGGTCATTGATAATATGCTATATTTGTTTATGCTGCTGCTGCTATGTCGTTTTCAGGTTCGCTATATTGATGGAGATGAAGAAATCTTGAATATGAGAAAGGAAAAGTGGTATTTTCTGAATGAATCAAAGTCATCAAAGGTGGGGAATTATATCTCTCATCTCTGGTTTTTTGTTTTGTTTCATCCCCCGGATTTTGTTTCATGCTTCCACATTTTCTGTTAGCAGGATAAAGAAGCTAATCAAACGGGATGTGATGAAGAAGCCTCCACAATGTAAGCATTACTTCTCCAGTTCTGGTGTTTTTGTGGTGCTGGAATAGCTCGATGTGAATTTTTGTTTATGAGATCAACTCGATGTCTTGGGATGAGACTGGAATAGCTACTGTTTCTTCATGCAGGCCCCAGAAGAAGAAAGCTAAGACACGCAAGGAACAGTCAACTAATAAGCAATCAAAGATGCTTTCACCATTTCCACCTAATGTTAAAAAGGATGATGAGGTCATATATAGAGAGGTTCTTACCATTTTGTTTTCAGCAACCAATCTCTTTTGTTAAATTCTTTCCATTTATTTTCCTCAGGTTCCCCAAATATCAAGGAGGCAGGCAGAACAAGTTCTCAGTAACTGTGCTAGCCAGATTAAAAAGTATCTGACAGAAGCAGGGAAATTGTCGAGCGTCTCCTTAGCTAATCCCAGTGATGTAGTGGATTCAATATGTGGAAGGGCATTTGATGCTTTAAAGCAGGAAGATGTTGTTGCTAATGAAAAAGAAGTAAGCTCTCTCACATATACTAGTGCACTGTATCAAACTACCTTTATTGTTTGTAGATAATATACTTGCATCATGTGTCTCATACAGATGAAGGTGGTTTTTGAGTACCAATGGTTATGCAAGTCGTCTAGTTTCATTTGTTCTCTTACGGTTCTAAAAATTTGTGTATTCTGCAGGACCGTCAAGGCCCAAGAGAAGCGGCAGTAAAGGCATGCTTCTTTCTTCCTGAAACCAGCATTGAAACACTGAAATCTTTCATTTGTAAAAAGAAGATGAATGTCATCCTCGCTTATGTTGGAAGTAGATAGTTAATTGCAATCTTATTTTCCAATCAGCAGGAACAACAGAGAGCAGCAGAAGTTTCTACCCCTGAGCTAACTTGTGTACCTGAGAGGGGACTGAACCTGGAGCAGTCACTAAGTGTTTGTCCTCATGATTCATCTGTCAAATCAGCTATTTCTTCTATGAATGAGAATGGACACAAAATCCTTGAGATGGTTCAACAACCAGTGGCTGAAGAAGAGGATCTTGCAGAAACTAAGACTAAGACATACAAGCGAGCTCGAGTCGAAAGCTCCAGCGTTCATAAAGCTGATGGCGAGATGGAGAAGGAAGCTGCAGAAGGAGAACCCTCTTGCCGGTCCCACAAATCGAGTGCTGAGCCCGGAGACTTGCAGCCTAAGAACCTCCCTGAACCTTGCTCTGTCACACAACAGCTGGCTAAGGTCAAACAGAGCATTTTAGACACTGTAGCCAGTGTAAGACAGTTTCGCTGTGAGCTGGAAAGAAAGGAACAGAGCATTGCAGACACTTTAAGCATTGTACGACAGTTCCGATCTGAGATCGAGGAAAAGGAAGATATGCTAGAAGCTTCACTCCTGGAAATCGATGTGTTAGGTATGTGATATGAATGCTGATGAACACTTAAGAGTCTATTTTTCTTTTTGGTTATAGGTCTCTCTGATAATGTGATGTTTGGAACAAACAGGGGAGAAGATATCGGGAATCAACAAAATCCTCAACTGAAGATCATCAAGTGGATTGCAAACTCAACTGGTATCCTGAAACTAGTTGGACGATTGAGTAACGTAGTTGACAACCAGAGAGAAGTCATTTTTTTGTATAGCGTTATCACTCGCTCAAGTCTAAAGACAGTTGATTTTCTTAATGTCAAGTCAAAAACCAATAGTGGTTCTTATAGGCACCACTTTTTTGATGATTTAACAAAGTTCGAAGTTACCGCAATTGCTAATACTGATCGATTCAATCAAAAGAAAGCACCAAGAAACTGCATAGCCTCAATAACAGAAGTAAAAGAATCTCTCTTGTGTCCTAGTGGAACTACTCAATGAAACGATTTTTGCTCATTCCCATTCGTCAAAAAAGTCAAAAGAATCAAAACGCTGAAACTTTTTCTCTGTACAAAGAAAAAAAAAGAAAACATTAAACGACGACGTCGTGTTTTAGTTTCACCAAAACGCATCGTTTTATTTATATCGGACGAACCAGTAGAATTGTAGAAAGTAGAAGAGAGAATTCACTACATCGGCGGCGAATGGAGGAAGAGAGAGTGGCCGTGACCGGAGTAGGAACGACTCGATACGCGCTTAAACCGGGGCGTATAAAAAGCGAGGACATACTCATCTGTATCGATGTAGATGCAGAATCGATGGTGGAGATGAAGACCACTGGAACTAATGGTAGGCCTTTGATCAGGATGGAGTGCGTCAAGCAAGCCATTATTCTCTTCATTCACAATAAGCTGTCCATTAATCCTGATCATCGCTTTGCTTTCGCTACGCTCGCCAAATCAGCCGCTTGGGTATACTATTACTTTTCTCTCCGATTCTCTTTATGTGATTCAATTTGGGGGCTTTCTTTTGATTTTTGACTATGCTCCTCAATTTTGCATTTTTAGTTGAAAATTTTGAAATTCATGATAAGCTATACAGTATGCATCTTGGAGATTTGAATTTGCTTTGAACATATTCTGAACCTAATCCTCAATCTTAAACCTGGTTTTTCATGGATGCATGATTTGTTGAACATTCTTTACCTGATTGAAACTTGATGGTTTTTTCACCTGAGAATGGTGTTCTTGTTACTGTTTGTAGCTTCTAGATGTGTTGTGAGAATCACATTTGATGCTTTAACATAAGCTTCACTGGTGAATGTTGTGTGGGAAATAATGTCAAATTTGGTTCATGAAACTTTTGTTTAGATCCTCTCTACACTATTATCTGTGCTGATTGTTTCATTTGAAAATTGAACTTGAGGCCTTTTTATGTTTCAGCTTAAAAAGGAGTTCACAAGTGATGCTGAATCTGCTGTTGCTTCCCTTAGAGGATTGTCAGGTAATAAATCCTCTAGTCGAGCGGATCTCACACTTCTCTTCCGAGCAGCAGCTCAGGAAGCCAAAGTTTCCAGAGCACAGAACCGAATTTTCAGGGTGGTAAGGTTTATTTTGTGAAACTACAATCTCCTCTAGCCACAGCCTGAAAAATAAACGATGTTTTACTGATTTTGTTCATGTCGCCCTGCAGATTCTCATATACTGTAGGTCATCTATGAGACCAACCCATGAGTGGCCCTTAAACCAGAAGCTCTTCACGTTGGATGTTATGTACCTGCACGACAAGCCAAGTCCTGATAATTGTCCACAAGATGTGTATGACTCTCTTGTCGATGCAGTAGAACATGTTTCAGAGTATGAAGGTTACATATTTGAGAGCGGTCAAGGGCTTGCACGGTCTGTTTTCAAGCCAATGTCAATGCTGTTAACTCATCCTCAACAAAGATGTGCTCAAGATGATCTTGACATCCCCATGTCTCTTGCAAAGAAAGTGCCTGTGACTGAGGCGGCAAGTGCTGTAGATCCTCACAATGGGAACAATATTCAGATCATAAACTAATGAAACACTTTTTTTTTTTTCTTGTATCTTTTGGTCATGACATGGTTGTGAGTTTCGCATGTGAAAAAAATACTCAAAACCTGTAGTGACAACTTGTTCTAGATCCATCAAGTAAGAAACTCAAATGTCCAGATGAATATAAATGATTTTCTTATTTTAAGAGAAAATACCTCATCAAGTCCTCAAGGGCTCTCTAATAAAAGGTATTTGCAATATTGTTTCAGCTATTAATGATGAATTAAATGTCTAATATGAGCTAAATAAATTGAATTATGTAACTAGTCTTATCTTTTATCCCGATAACCATATCAGCAAACTTTTCATATGAATGAATACATAGATAATGCACAAATTAAAGTACGTCATTGTGTACATGGATATCTTAGTTTATGGAAATGTGTGGCTTTGAGAACGAGAAGCTAAGAAATATTACAAATTGCTTTGAATGTTGCAAAGTCAATACATCGATCAAGTTGATATTCAATGTTTTAATATATTGGGTAGATATTCATATTGGCGAGATCGTGATTGCATGATCTTCAATGTTTCTTTGGGAAGAAATTCATCAAAAATCCATTGGCTTATCCAAAAGAAAAATCTTCACGATTTCATGAAAATATATGCATGTAATTTAGTTTCGCTTTCCCTTAAGTTTATCCTTATAGCTAAAGCAACAGTCTAGTTCGTAAATTATGCCTCTCGGATAGGTAATAGCTAATGGACGATGTCACCACGACTTTAGGAAAACCTAAAATATATCTCAAAACAAAATAAAAATAACAAAATGTTGCCATGCATTTGGGTTTAGGAGATGACGATGCCAGCAACATGTACGGCATCCGTTCTCTATATATATATTAGATCCCATTCGTACGGCCTAACTTCTCTCTTTTCTCTTTTTCTTTTTATTATTATTACGGCCTAACTTTGATAGAAGAATATGAAAAACGAATTTAATAACGTTTGACTAAATTATTAAATTATGAATCCATAGATTGGAATCCTACAAGATGACACATCATGTGCCTTTCTAATTTAGTAGCGGGGTAGTCTATAAGAATAAAACTAATTTTAAAATTAATGTCGAATTGCTATGTGTATTGACATTTTACGTACATAAAATTTTTAGTCAACTAGTTTAATTTTTGGAGCCGATATTGATTAATCTTAGAATCTTACCAATGATTAGTAGTCTTAACTAAAAAATTCCAAAACTACATAATAAAGAGTAGGTAAATTAATTCACACCTAATCTAAGAAAACTAAAACTAAAATATGTCTTTTCAAAATAACGTATAGTACAATAAATGTATAATATAGTTCTGTACTTCTGAATAAAAGACCAACTAGATCATCAATATTTTAAAAGAAGTACAGAAAACTATTGATAAAAAGGATGTGATGTGAGAGTTGACCCTGTTGTATCGTTTGATATGTCCAAAAGGTCAGGAAAAGCTGGCTTAATTAGTAATTAGTAATTACAAAGTACTTACGTCACATTTGTTTATTATTACTCTTTTCTTTTCGTTTACAAAAATTTAGAAAAAATAATATTTATTTAATAATTGTAAAAGTATACTCCTCTTGCATTAATATGCAACATAACAATAACTGTTACATAGCATTTTGCAACATAAGAATAAGTGTTACATAAACATTTTTGGTAAAACTATATTAATGCAAGAGGAGTATTTTCTGTAAATTTTATGTAAGTGTTAGTTAACATAGAAAAAAAAAGGTTATTGGAGGAAATTAACTATGGTTTTGTGCTATGTATGTACCTTGGTGTCCCAACATAGTCTATTGTCAGATTAAAAACCGAATCAAACGTTATTAGATTGATCAAAAATAAACTCTATTAACGATAAAACCACTACACGAAATCAAAAATAAAAGAAGTTTTTTTTTATTTTTTGGTTTAAGGTACTCAAACTTTCAAGATCAAACGCATACCCTGACTACTAGTCTGCTAGATTAATCTCCATTTCATCAGTTCTCTTTCTTTTTCTATTTTAAAATTACATACTTAGTTAGCAAGCGGATGGATGAATTTTTCTTTAAATAATTAAATATTTGGTGAGTCTAAACTTGTTGGCAATGACAAAGAACAAGAATCCCGTTGGTAAAATCTATTGATAACTTCAAATTCTTATTTATATTCTGGAATAAATCAATTAGTAGTTTAAACAAGATACTAATCACACCACGTCATGTGCCCTTTCAAATGAATATTGGGATGGGATGGTCCAGATCATATTTTTAACTAATTAACTGTAAATTGTTATACGTTGTCACTGCCACCAGGAGCCACATAATTGCCTTACATTACAGCATAAGCTATATTAATTTCTTAATTTACTGGAGTATGTCAAATAATTCGGTTTCTCACTAGTCGACACATTTTACATATTCTTTATTTCTAATATAATTGGCGGAAACGACTCATTTATAATCAAGTATTCTAATTATCAAAAGGATTCAATTTTTTAAAAAAATGTTATGAAAAACAAAAATATTGATCGACCGCCTCGGAATTAAAAATCATTCTTTTTAAATGCCTAAAGATACAAGTCATCGAGATGAAAATAAAAGTATGTATTAATATATTCCTAAATAAGATTCACAAAGGGCTATATAACTGGTATATGCAATAAGTAAAGTCGTGTATCAAACTTTTTCATTTGTTGTATCATCTCCCTCTTACATATACAGAAAACAGCAAACCAAAAAAAAAAAAAAAAAAAAAAAAAAAAA
>Ga0041059_1001748_pt1 | contig 16952 bp, 15 predicted proteins | sample AraColnosormetaG_FD_56232 | JGI IMG/M metagenome (GOLD analysis project Ga0041059, IMG submission 56232) | Arabidopsis roots microbial communities from North Carolina, USA - Col MF nosort | ecosystem: Host-associated > Plants > Roots > Unclassified | place: USA: North Carolina | collected...
TTTTTTTTTCTTTTTTTTTTTCATTTTTAGATCCATTCAAAGAGTTTTGAAATATCCGCCAACAAGGACATTGAGTGGAGATGAAAGACAACTTCTTTGGAAGTTTCGTTTCTCTCTAATGTCTGAAAAGAGAGCTCTAACAAAGTTTCTTCGTTGTGTGGAGTGGAGTGATGTTCAGGTAAGTGTACAACTTTTACTTGTAGATCTATTTTCATGGTTCTTATTATTCATGTTGCATAAGCTTCCCGTGTTGGCAGGAAGCAAAGCAAGCAATTCAACTGATGTACAAATGGGAAATGATAGATGTATGTGATGCTTTGGAGCTATTGTCTCCTCTATTTGAGAGTGAAGAGGTACTACGAGTGTCCAATTTACTTTTCTTCTGCTCTTCTAATTCGCCACTCGATCTGCTTGGCTGTCATCTTGGTATATTTAAATGTAGGCTCATTCTTCACTACACTTACTGATAGGTTCGAGCTTATGCTGTGAGTGTCCTGGAAAGAGCTGATGATGAAGAGCTTCAGTGTTACTTGCTTCAACTGGTTCAGGCTCTTCGTTTTGAACGCTCTGATAGATCTTGCCTTTCTCAATTCCTTGTCCAGAGGGGTATGTGCTGAACATCTAGACATGAAATCATGTTGAGTTTTCTATGTAAAACTGGTTTATGTACTTGTTACATTGCTTGACTTCCGTTACATTTCTTTCAAATTTTTTAGCATTACAGAATATTGAGTTGGCCAGTTTTCTTCGGTGGTATGTTGCTGTGGAACTTCATGACCATGTCTATGCCAAGAGATTTTACAGTACATATGAGTTACTCGAGGAGAATATAATCAAGGTGTGGACCTAATTACTATATACTCCCTTTTCTTTCCCTGTTTTCTTTTCACTGAGTTAAATACATAGATCAATCTTCCTCCTGCCTCTGTTTTCTTTGTAATAGTCAGATTGCAAACCTTTTGAACCTGGGATATACATTGTTAACAGTGTCAGATTGTTCGGGTTTTGTCTCTTGAAAAGCTAATGTATGATGCAGTGAAGATAATACGATAGTCCTTACTTTTAGTTAGTGTTTGTCCAAGAATGATAAGCAAACTGCTGAAGGAATTGAGCTGCTTTCTACGTCAAGTGAGATCTGTTTAGCTGATCTAGACTGATATTTGCTTTGATGGCAGCTGCCGCCTGGTGTTAACGGCGAAGATGGATATCAATTGTGGCAAAGTTTGGTGCGCCAAACAGAACTGACTGCTCAGTTATGTTCCATTACACGAGAAGTGAGGAATGTACGTGGAAACACCCAGAAAAAAATTGAGAAGCTCAGGCAGCTTTTAGGTGGACTGCTTAGCGAACTTACCTACTTCGAAGAGGTACTTTCACTATGGTTTTAACTGGTAACTAATGCCTTTAAATGTGATGTTATCCAAGAATGTCTGAGTCAAGTTTCTCTAACCCTTGTGTATTAACTTTTGGATTTTGTTTTTCTTTCAGCCTATTCGATCACCGCTTACCCCTAATGTTCTCATAAAGGGGATTGTGGCAGGAGAATCATCACTCTTTAAAAGTGCATTGCATCCTCTGCGCCTTACTTTCCGAACACCAGAAGAAGGAGGAAGTTGCAAACTTATATTTAAGAAGGGAGATGATCTCCGGCAAGACCAACTGGTATATTCGGTTCATTACATCATATTATCTGTAATTTTTGTTTATGTTGTGATTTTTTTTCATTACTCGATAGGTTGTTCAAATGGTTTGGCTCATGGATAGACTACTTAAGCTGGAAAATCTTGATCTATGCCTAACGCCTTATAAGGTGTTAGCAACTGGACATGACGAAGGGATGTTGGAATTCATACCGTCCCGTTCTTTGGCTCAGGTACAGTATCAGTGCTTAAACCCATTGCCCCCATGCCTAAGTAATTTTGACCCTCTCTTATAATTTTGAGAGTAGCTAATCTCGTTATCCTGTGATATGTGCCTTTGCATGTTTAGATTCTCTCAGAGCACCGAAGCATAACAAGTTATCTGCAGAAGTTTCATCCTGATGAGCATGCACCTTTCGGGATAACAGCCACTTGTCTTGATACATTTATAAAAAGTTGTGCGGGCTATTCTGTGATCACATATATACTTGGCATTGGAGACAGGTATGGTGCAAAACATGATCTCGTTAAGGTTTTTGAGAATTTTTTTCAATTTGCTGTAAATTGTGATGATGGCCTGATTTTGATATGTAGACACCTGGACAACCTCCTCCTTACAGATGATGGTCGTCTGTTCCACGTTGATTTTGCTTTTATTCTCGGTAGAGATCCTAAACCATTCCCTCCACCTATGAAACTCTGCAAAGAAATGGTGGAAGCCATGGGCGGAGCAGAAAGGTACCTTAAAATGATATAATTCCATGAATATTTTGCTCTGAGAGTTGCAGCATATAAGACTTGAAAATGTTGGCTACTTTGTATTCTGTGTTGCAGCCAATACTACACAAGGTTCAAATCCTACTGTTGCGAAGCCTACAACATTCTCCGGAAATCGAGCAACCTTATTTTGAATCTGTTTCATCTCATGGCGGGTTCAACTATTCCCGATATAGCTTCAGACCCAGAAAAGGGCATTCTCAAAGTAAGTTTCTTTCACTTTCACCTAACCAAATGAAACCCACCATTCTTCTCCTAACCGGATTGGCTTTTGCTTGCTCCTTATTATTCTCGTAAATGGTGTCTTTTTATTCAGCTCCAAGAAAAGTTTAGGCTTGACATGGATGATGAAGCATGCATCCATTTCTTTCAAGACCTGATTAATGAAAGCGTAAGTGCGCTGTTCCCGCAAATGGTTGAAACCATACACAGATGGGCTCAATACTGGCGTTGAACCCACAGGGTTTAACAACACAACCATGTTAACTCCTCCAGTTTAGCCGAAAATTGTAGATGCATTATACTTTTCTCACGTTAATAACACTGAAATGTTTGATTACTGTTCTATGCTTTTACATCTGCGACATCTGCGGTGATAACATTATCTGTAAATAACGTTAACGTTGAAACTAGATACGTTTTATCTTCATTCATATATTTGCGAAATTACTCACAACTCTAACTATTTGCTAATTGTTCCAACACTTTGGGTATTTGCGAATTTGCCCCATTACCTTCTTTATTTACGAATTGGCCAAGAACTTTCTTTGTAAAAGTTAAGACAATGTAATAATCAGAGGTGGGTGGTAGTGAAAAAAATACATTACCTTTCGAGAGCAAATTTTCATTAGAAACCTCGTTGTCACGTTGATTTTGAAGCTTCTCTCTCGTTCAGATCCCTTGGTATCAAGTTCGAAAGGTATTATTTAGATCATTTTTATTAGCTTCTTACGATCTTATGGAATATGAATATACGTGCCGTGAAGAGATTCCGAATACAACATCATCGGGATCTTCTTTTTGATTGGTTTTCTCACTTTGGTGATCATTGTTCTTCAATACATTTTGGGATGCTCATATTTTGGTTGACTTTGATCTATTTGTATTTTGTTTCGTATAGTTTTCATGCTAAATCTTGAGTGAAATGTCTTCTCTGCAATATCACAAAAATGGGGCTTTCATTTGCAAAGCTTTTCAGCAGGCTTTTCGCCAAGAAGGAGATGCGCATCCTTATGGTGGGTCTTGATGCTGCTGGTAAGACCACCATTTTGTACAAGCTCAAGCTTGGTGAGATTGTCACCACCATCCCCACCATTGGTCAGTTCTCTTCTTCTAAACACAAATAATTGCTACATCATCTCATTTCCTCTGCTCTATCATCATTCATCAGTTGCATGATTGCTTATGGTAGCATGTACTAGTAATAATAACCTCTACTGAGTACTTTCTGTTTCCTAGTAGCAGACCATGTTGACCGCTGTTACCGCTGTTCTAAACAGACTTGTCTGAGTCTGATTAGCATGATCATCTAAGGCTCCTATATACTTGGCTGGCCTTATCAATGTTTCTACCTTGCAGGATGAGCTTCGTGATGCAGTACTGCTTGTGTTTGCCAACAAACAGGATCTTCCAAACGCAATGAATGCTGCTGAAATAACTGATAAGCTTGGACTCCACTCTCTCCGGCAGCGTCACTGGTAAGCATCATGATCTATCGACCTTTGTTGCTTTCCTTTGCTATTAGTCTAGCTCACAAACCAGAGAACCAACACTCTCCGATTGATCTCTTCAGGTACATACAGATCACGTGCGCCACCACCGGTGAGGGACTGTACGAAGGCCTGGACTGGCTCTCCAACAACATTGCTAACAAAGTAAGCACATTCTAAAATTATAAATATGGGAACAAAGGTTTATTAACATATCGGTTTTGAAACAGTCATAGATAGACCTTTTTCTCTATCTCCTAATCCACACTATGATAATAATATAACCAAAGTTTTGTAGTCATTTTGTGGTCATATTTTGATGTTGTTCTATGTTTTCTTGATGGCAGGCTTGAATTTTGCGATATCGGATTTAGAGAGAAGCATTATCTTTGTTCCTTGTTATATAACCTTCTTTTTTATTTGTTTTTGCTTATGGTTATTTGTTTTAGGATTGTGATATTAAGAAACTTATCATTTTACTACTCTAGATATAATAGACAACTGTAATGAGCTAATATTCTTAGACTGTTTTCAACTTATTCTCTCTCAAACCGTTTCTGCTATCTTTGATCGTTTGGCTCTTTCCGGATGTGAAACATTTTATTATATTTTTCCCTTCCCCTAAACCAAGTTTGCTTTCAAAGATAATTGGTTTTCTTAAGATTTAACTTTGGCAAGATTGTTCTCATATGCATCTTAATCATATTTCGAGTCTCCCATTGTAATGTTAATCATGATTGTTTACTACAAACGCTTAAAATAGCAAATATATGCGATTTTTTCTTTCTTTTCTAAACGTTTTCGATTTATAAGTATAGGTTATGAAGATTATACCATTTGCCACTTGTTATGAAATTTTGCCGGTCTCCTTAAGAAAATGAAAATGTAATTGTCCTTTTCATTTTTTTATAGAGACCAATAAAAATGGTAAAACTAGTCATACCAAATATACCCTAAACGCGTGTAATACGTGATGCCAATGTGTAGGGTCTAAATTATTTATTATCTTTCGTTATAATATAAATTAATTAAAGGATGTCGATAGGTAGAAAACAAAGTTCCAATTATTTTACCATTTTAAAGAGATTTTTTCAATTTAAAATTCCCTTATGAATATCTAGCTCATGACCGAAATCAGGCACTAATTTAGTAAGACAATGTAATTGGTGTTGTGAGCAAAGGAGTCTCTCGAAGCTTTTTTACACAAGAAAATAAATTATATAATTTTTGTTTCAATTTCTTTCATATAACTATAAAATATTCCAACGGTCTCTCTGGGATAAAATCGCTTATATACTTGGAAAGTGGTTTTAGTAAAAATATATAATGTGTTATTGTTGGGTGGTAACTAAAAATTTCTCGAATCGGTTAGTTGCTTAACAGTTATCTAAAATTCAACAATGGTCTACAAGATTTGGAAATTTTTAAAATTGACAAAAACCTCAAAAAATTTCAAAGACCTTTCCGAAACAAATCAAATCAAATTAAATTTTAGAGTATTCGGATTAGATCAAATTAAATTTAAATTCTAATCAAAAACCAGTAATCACATTTCAATAAAACATGGTTATCGGTTAACGAGATATGGTATTTCAAATAAATATGTCGAATTACATAGATTCTAATAAATTGTGATGTTTAGTGAATTAATAATAATTTTCTCGATTAACAAACAAAAAATATCAAAAGTTTAAGATTCAATCATGTGACGAATAGAATTTGGATAAATCGTATATTCTACTGTTATATTTATTATTATTATTATATAAAAATGCATGAAGTATATGATTAATAACGATAAGCGAAAAAAAATATTTTACACAGATTGTTACGACTCCTACTGAATAGTTAACATTTTTCACATACTTCAAAAAAATATAGTTTAACAGAAACTTTTTTCATATTTTTATCTTTTTTGTAATACAAATATTAAAACAAAATGTTTATAATAAACTGTATTATGTTACATATATAAATAATATCTTTAAAAATTTGCTCATTTGAGATAATCTAGTAAAATGGTTGAAAAAGTAATATTTTTATGTTAGAAAAAGTAAAATCTAAAAAAGCTACATGGCAGACTACTATACGTTTGCAATTATAAAATTAGGAGAGCCAACCGACATGAAAGAGCATTTATGTAAATAACAATATAATTGTGGAATATGGGCACATTGTTTTCATTTGTTAATTAAAAAAGACATAAAAGGTCACCTGATAAAAAAACTCTAATACCTACGCTTTTGTTTGTGTTCGATCTAAAGTACACATTTTCGTTCTATTTTATACAATCTTTTGGCAAAAGTCGCATAAACTAAAAACTCATAGAAGCTACAAATGTTTTCATTTGTATTTTCTTTTTTTAACTAGGAAATGTCGTACCAAAATTCATCATAACTAAGCTTTATTAATTTAGGCATATTAGCTGCTACTCTCGATGACTCGATCAATCGATTGTCTGAACTCCAAGACATAATTGCAGCCGAGTTATCAACCTTTGTTACAAATGTTTTCTTCATCAATTCATCAAATGAAGTGACATAAAATACCGACATGTCTCTTTATTCAGCTAGGTACTCTCATTGATTTCATGTACTTTCTTAAGTCGCACCCGTCAATTCCTCTTATAGTATGTGTGTTTCAAACAGTATACACGATATATAGAGAGAGAAAAGAACAGAAGATGACATGGAGAACAAACAACTTTATGCGGCTTCTCTTCTTTAAACCATTGCACTCTGAAGATACAGAACAACGACAAGCTAAGAGGATATGTTGCGAGAAATGTTTTCAACTAGATATTCCAAAATCACATACAAATAGTCTTTAGACTCTATTTTTTACTTCATTTTATATTCTCTAATTTTTTTCAAATTCAAACTCAACACATAAGGATGAAAGATGTGTATAATGTAACCATATTTTATGCTGAACAAATTTAACATTCATACAAAAAAAAGAAATAAATAGCTACTTATTTATATTTTCTTTTTTATGTGAAATAAATTAAATTTGATAAAGCAATTTACAGTAGTGAATTACCATTTTACTCTTTTGTACTTGTGTCGTTCTACTTTCTCGTTCTCATCAAATAGCTAACCATCAAAAATCTCTAGTTATACTGTATTTTCTAAACTTACAACATTAGTTTTAACTTTTAACAAACAGAAGTTGGATAAACAGAAAAAAAAAGGATTCAAAATAATTTTTAAATAAAGGATTATCAATTATCATTTAAGTGCACATTAATACCCGTTTAATAATTTATTCATGTAATTATTAATTGTTCTAACGTCTGAAAACATAATTGCCAACTGCCAAGTTCTTCTACACACATGCCACATCCTTGGAGCCTTAACGACCTTCCACGAGGAACTTCGTCCAATCTTATTATATTACTAACCCTTTTGAATCTGCCTTTTCGTTAAAATATTTTTATAATCTATGAAAACGATTTAAATTTATCTACTGAACAAACAAAAATTTGTCTTGATATTTTTTAATTCTACCGTTTTGTTTTCACTTTAACTATTAAATTTTCTTCTACATTTTGTTATTGTCAACCAAATACGGTCCATAATCGAAATCTACGGAACATATATACACAAAAGAAAAAATAAATTGTGAACATGAATTCAAGTTATACTATCAGTTTTAAAAAGTTTAAAATTCATGAACTATAAATAAAAATAAATCTTTGCAATCTTCTCTAGATACATCAAGAACTTCTCTAAAGCTATATTTGACTTTTCATTTCGTTAGTTACATCACCCATGGAAAAAAGCCAAAGGTTTAAATTTTCATATCTGAAAAGTAAAACTTATATAAAAATGCAATTAATAGAAGAACAATATCGAAAAAAGAAAAGTTATTCATAATTAATTTGTTCCGGATTTACCCTTCGCGCTACGCCTATTTAATCAAACGTTGTGGTAGCCTTCGTAGAAACTACTCACAAGCCAAAGACCAAAGTAACTAAAAAGTTTACAAGTCCATCAAACTGTTCTTTTACTTCTCAAACACTCAAGAAAACTTTTCAGTTATCTTCTATAACCTACCCCAATACTTTTTCTTTGCTCAAAATGGCCCCTGAGATTTCCGTAAACCCGATGTATTTATCCGAAAAGGCGCATCAAGCACCTCCAAGGAGAGCTTATGTGACGTTTTTGGCAGGAAATGGAGACTACGTGAAGGGAGTGGTGGGACTAGCAAAGGGTTTGCGTAAGGTCAAAAGTGCGTATCCTCTTGTTGTTGCTATGTTACCTGATGTGCCTGAGGAACATAGAGAGATCTTGAGGTCTCAAGGCTGTGTCGTGCGTGAGATCGAACCTGTTTATCCTCCAGACAACCAAGTTGAGTTTGCCATGGCTTATTACGTTCTCAACTACTCAAAACTTCGTATTTGGAACGTAAGTTACGTTCTTTACAATTATCTAACTTAAGATATGTTATGGTTAAAAGATCTTTGTGGTTTCTGACCTTTGAAACGTGTTGCAGTTTGAAGAGTACAGCAAGATGATATACCTTGACGCAGATATTCAAGTCTTTGACAATATCGATCACCTCTTTGATTTGTCTGATGCATATTTCTATGCCGTGATGGACTGTTTCTGTGAGAAAACATGGAGCCACTCGCTGCAGTATTCAATTGGGTATTGTCAACAGTGCCCGGAGAAGGTCACGTGGCCAGAAGATATGGAATCTCCACCTCCTCCTCTGTATTTCAACGCCGGTATGTTTGTGTTTGAGCCTAGTCCTTTGACTTATGAGAGTCTCCTTCAGACCCTGGAGATCACACCACCTTCACCGTTTGCAGAACAAGTGAGTAACATATTAGTTCATTGGTTTTGAAATGCTCCAAAATCCAAATCAAGACCTGATTTTTAATAAATTTTTGGATTTTGTAACTTTGATTGGACAGGATTTTCTCAATATGTTCTTTGAGAAAGTGTACAAACCGATCCCTTTGGTATACAATCTGGTTTTGGCTATGCTTTGGCGTCACCCGGAGAACGTGGAGCTGGAGAAAGTCAAAGTTGTTCACTACTGTGCAGCTGTAAGTAGTTCTGTCTTTGCTTTGAAACCCTGAGCCCCTTAAGCTTGTTGCTGAAATTTGATTCCTTTTTTCTGTTGATAGGGATCCAAGCCATGGAGATACACAGGAGAAGAAGCTAACATGGACAGAGAAGACATCAAGATGTTAGTTGATAAATGGTGGGATGTCTATAATGATGAATCTCTCGATTTCAAATCGAAAATCCCTGCAGATGCGGAAGAAACCGTTACAAAATCAAGCATCCTAGCTTCCGTTCTTGAACCAGAAATGACCTACTTTCCTGCTCCTTCTGCTGCTTGAGATATCTTGCAGGGAAGTCACAAGACTTGGTGTGTTCCTCTATCTGTTTTCTTTTGATATATGTATACATAGTTTGAAATAGTATTAACCAGAAAATAGAAACCTTGGTGAGTTTTTTCTCGACCCGAGAGGTTTTCAAATAGTATTGCTAAAGTGTGTAAGTGTTAAAGTACTAAGGAAATGAAGTGTTTGTATTGCTATATTTATGTACGGATCAGAAACATATCACTGTGAAGCTGTACAGAACAAATATACTACTAATGTTAAGCCTAGAATCAGAAAGTGCCCTATTGACTATTCCTGCAGCATAGTCGCCAGACATTTGAACTGTGTATAAGCTTTAGTTGCTGTAGCATCATATTCATGCGTGGAATTTTCTCGATCTGAATGTGATTGAAAAACAAATAGAGAAGTAAGTGATGCAAAATTGTGTTACTGGCTTTGGACAAACTAGCTCAAGAACACAACAAACTTGCAGATTCTTACAGATTTGATCATGTAAGGCTTTTATAAACAAGTCTATCCAAAACGATGAGAATTTGTAAGCAATAACATATGCAAATGCGTAACATATATTTTCACAATTTTACTATCTACTTGTCAGAAGCAGATGTATCATTCCAGGGAGCTAGAGTAATACTCACCTTCTACTTCCTCATCTTCAAAGAACGACGTCTCAGACTCGCCATCAAAAAACAGAAAAGGAGCAGCTTCTTGGTCTTTCTGGGGTTTCCTCTCATTCATTCCTATAACCGTCACGATCTTTCTCTGGATATAGTTCTCGACTGTGTCACGCTCAACTTCTTGTGTCTGAAATCCAAGAACAGATAGGCAATCTCCTTGGAAGTCTAAGTCAGTAGAGGAGAATATTAGGCCTGCTATTGATCTTGCAAGGTCAGGGACATAGCTGCAAATCTAAGAAAGATAAACAACAACAACAAAATCTTGGTCAAACCTGTATAAATTTAAGAGATTGACACAAACAACAAAGGAGAATAACCGAGAGAGCACCTTACGAGAATGTGAGCTTAGAAGAAAACCCTCATGTTTAGCCTTCAAATTGTCCAAAGCATTTTTTATTCCCTTCTTCAGAAGACTTATACCAGGCCCATTCTTCTGCCTTGTTGGATATTGATTGTGATACCAATGGAGGGCGATTTGTATTTGAACATATGAAGGGAAATTGTCCCACTCGAGAAACACATGTCCGTCTTGATCATTCACATTCGCCAGGATCAAACCATATTTTTTCCAGTCAATCTTTTTCAATGCGCTCAATGCCAAATGTGGAACAGGGGAAGGTAAGAAATTGTCAAAGTATAGAACCTGGGGAAATCCATTAGTTAAGATCAGCCAATCATACATCACATCTCAATATGAGCTTTTGTATTAGAGTGAGTTTAACAAACCTCTGTTTTGCCGTTGCATGATCTGCTGCAATGCTGAGTTGACTCTAGCAAGTCACTTATCACAATAACCACTTCCATCGTCCCTCCAACTCTCTTATGTTTGTCTTCCTGGCATACTGTTCCACTTCCAACTTTTAGATGCTCTCTGAAAGTAAATATACCAAGATTTGTCAGACTTAACTAGTGGAACTGGAAACAAGAATGGTGTTACATTTTATATAAGCCGAAGTAAGTTAAGTCGTAAGAGTACCAGAAACAAGAATGGTGTTACATTTTATATACCTATCAGAGAAGCAATAGTCACACATCGTATCCAAACAGTTAGCATGCCTTAAAACATAGTCCTCAAGACCAGACTTCAACCGTTCAAGATTGGAGGCAGTAAAGCATGGAGTTTTGTCAGCGTTCACTGCAAAGACGTATTGAGTTTGATTACCAGGAGAAGTCCCTTGTTTAACCATCAGATCCAATGTGACATTCTGAGAGGAAGAAAAGAATCAGCTTTGTAATTCCATGATTTGTTTGGTTCTCTTTCTAAATTACCATGTATAGGGAAACCAATTTTCTAGACAAAATTGTAAATCACCAAAGGGAGTCACTTGAACTTACAAGTATCTGTAGAACAATGATCTGCAAGAAAACAGGATACAAATATCATTACAGTGTAACTTAAGCAATCATGAGGGAACTAAGTTGACAAAATTGACTACACTCAAATGATAGGGCCAGAAGGCCAACAATACCAATTTAAAAGATATGCTAAATATAAACCACTAAACAAGCTTCGGTTATTCATGATACAGATTCATTGCTTGACCAAATTAAAGCAGTAGCTTAAACACTGGTTAACTAATGAGCGACCTTCAAACATAAACTTTCATTCCATTGGAATTCAGTACGGTTCTTCTTCCCTTAAAGATGTAATATTTTGGCTCTTTATCTTGGTTCTATAACAAGTGGTTAGCAGTGTTTTTGTAACGTTGTGTTCTGTACTTGAATCCAATTGAAATAAGTAGTTACAAGAGCAACAAGGTTGCAGAAGAGAAGGGAAGACCTTTTGAAAGAAGCCAATTATCGGTGCCACGAGAACATCCATACTTCCAAAAACACTCAGGGATACTTCAGTCCCACTGAAAACAACACAATCCGAATATATAATCAAGTCAAGGGCACTCACAGTGGCTTAGAAATCAGTGAAATAAGATATAAATTGAGGAACTTGCACACCTAAACTTTGCACCATTCTTAGCCTGAGAAGGTTGTCTTTTCAGTCTTTTGTTCGCTATATACTCATCCAGATTTATATGATAATAGTATACCTCATCGTCAGTAAAGCCTGCACTTCCATCACCACAGTGGAGGAAGAACAATAACAAGTTACTTAGTTTCGGTGACTCGAACTTAATGTAGACAACTAACAATCAATCATATAACCCAGAGAGGAAAACAAGATATGTTTCTCCATTGGACTTACAAGCAAAACCAGGAAAAAGGCTAAAGCATTTAAAACCATAAGCAAGATTTGAGGTCAATATAGCAAAACTTACAAGTCGTTTTGACGGAGAGTAACCCATCTGCAACACATCATTATCCACAGTCAGAATCGCATTAACGTATTACAAAGATAACAGAGAAGCGAACAAATTCAGCTCAATTTGTACAATTCTAAATAAAACTAAAATTTCATAGTTAACATTCAATAATCGAATACTGAAGATGCTAGTAATGTAACTGACCCCAAATCTTCGCTCCATTGAATTCTCTTGGGCACCTCAAATTCTGAAATTCCTCCAAATTGCATCCAATTCCCGTATCGGCAACTATACACAGCATCAAATAGACAGATAATGTGACCAATTTAGCGAAGACAGATTCGATTTTCATCGAGGGCGACGCAGAATCAAAAACAAAAGAGAGTGAAATTACTCGAAATACAAGTAATCGGAGGATCTCTTTCGGTGGATTGGTCAAGAAGAACTGATAATCTACAGAGATCTTCTGCTAAACGGCATCTTTGGAAAGCAGATGAGATTAACTACAGAATTTGAATTTCTCAGAACAGAAAAAATAGAAAAATCTATGAAAAACGGAGAAAGATCGATCAGAGAGTGGTGAAGATGATCGGTGACTTACTTGTAGAAGAAGCTTCGGAACCGGAGCATTGTTTTCCATGGCAGAGATTCTCCGCTTTCGAAATTGTCCCGCGTATAGCTAAAATTTTGAATTCCAAATCCTCAAGCACTGTGTCACTCTTCTACAAGTAGTCCAGTGAGTGTCAAAATAGATACAAGGATATCCACTAGAAAAATGATTTTGGGCAAAATATGATTCATAATTATTTTGATATAAAATTACTATTTTTTTATTAGACATATTTCTTAGAAATAATTATTTAATGTAAGCTCAAATCTGACTAAATCAATTTAGATTTCTGTTTAACACTTTAATTGTAGTCTTAAAAGTTATATAATGAATTATTTACTGAATTTTTTTTATAGTAATTTGATATAGTATATTTTCATAAATGGAGAAGAAAAAAAAGCCAAGAAACAAAAATATGGAGGAAATAGTTTGGTATTTTGTTTTGAACCCCATAATGAATTACTAGCTAGGCCATAAACTGATGGCATTCCGCTGTCAAATATATAGCCAATGAAAATCTAACTAATATAGAGAAATCATATTTTGAAGTACATTTTCATGAATCTAAATTCTTGTTGGTCTATTCCAATTAAAAAACTAATGAAGAAATATTGAAGAGGTAAATACTAAAATAGATAATCCTTTTCTTTTTTCTTACAGCAGTAAGCAGCTAATCTTATAGTAGCATAAACAAATAATATGGAACCCCGATCAATCAGACCAATCAATCAACCATATAATAACTGTAGAAACCATAAATGGGCTTACTGGAAAATATTCACGACTTACTGAAAATTTCTCATTGGTTCACTAACAAAGTATATGTGTTACAGAAAGGAGGTTGTGGAAGTCATGATCATTATTAAAAAGACGCTAAGCCTTTCCATTCGTGCGCCACACTATTCTTTTGTCTTCGTCGTTTGCTGACTTCTAGTTTTCAGCCAGGTATGAGATCGAGGAAGTCTTAGAAATGAGTTCTAATTCATTCACACAAAATGTCCTCGTGACTTTTTCCCAATTTCTTTATATACAGCTTCACTAGTAAGGTTTTAGTTGTTATTTTCTCCATTTTTATTTGACGGAGTTGTTATTTTCTTACCAGTCAAAGTCTTAATATTGTTAAATAATTAATATCGAGAATTTGGAAATGTGTTTTTATATGTATGTTTGTTCAAATGCTCTAACTTTGTTTATTTTGTATAGAACATGGTCGTATGGAAGTTCAGAAGAACGTGTAATAGAAAAATATACGAGTACGCTAGTCCAATAAACTCGGACGACTTGTATTCGACTTGTAAATCTATGAATAGGAAAATAGATTACAAATTCATTTAGGTATAGATATAACTTTAAATACTTAAGCTAGCTAAGAGCCTAGTATTTTATTTTTATATACGATGATGACCTATTCATAACGACCGGTACTGGTTAAACTGTAATCTTTAAATTTCCTATAAAATATTTATCATGTGTTTGTAATTTTTATTTGTATCATTTTACTTTTATAAAATACCGATACCTTATTGATCATTGACTAGGTTATAAACATTTATCACTATTTTTTGTGAAACATGCCTTGGTTGGTCCGTTGTTGAAGAGTTAAGTAAATTAAATAGACGGATGAATCTCATGCTAATAAAAAAAACAGACGCGTGGAAGTTTTGGAACACCGGTATGATGTTTTCGAAAAATAATACTCATATTTTGTAAAATAATTATTGGAAACTAGAAAAAAAAACAATCATATCACATAGTTAATAAATTATCTGTCTCGTTTAAATCGTTTTTAAAAACAGAACTGTTAAATCTACAAAAGTGATTTTCAACACGGTGTGATTCTTATAATATTTAGTCCAACGCTTCATGGAACGCAAGTACCACTTAGTATAATTAAAAGTCCTTCTCACCGAGATAAAAAACAAAATCTCGTAATTACATCATCCCACGATTAAGACAAACACAAAGAAGGGTTCCTTTCCTTTCAACAACACCGGTATTATATATAAACTCATAGTCCATTGGTGCTCTAACATGTCACAATTTGGGTTATAATATGAATTATGTTTAATGCATTCGAGTTCTAATAAAAAAATATGTAAGTGTATATAATGCATAAGAAAAAAATGAAACATAACCTTTATATCGTTTAACTTATGAGAAATCAGAATATAATAATGAAAGATTAATTCATTATGTTACATAAAAGTTACAATGTTAATAAACCGTAGTTAAAATTTCCAGGATTTACCTATCTCTTTCTACGCTTATTTAAGCAAAACGTTAGTGGTAGTTTTCAAATAAACTTTTTCAAAGCCAAGAGCCCAAGTAACCAAGTTGGCATATTCTCATTCTTCATCAGAAGTATCCTCCTCTTTTAATTTGAAAACCCACCTCTTCATTTTCCTTTGGCGCAAAATGACCCCTGAAACTCATGTGGACATGATCAATGCATCCGAGAAGGCTCCTAAGGAGAGAGCCTACGTGACGTTTTTGGCAGGAAATGGAGACTACGTGAAGGGAGTGGTGGGATTAGCAAAGGGTTTGCGGAAGGTCAAAAGTGCGTATCCTCTTGTTGTTGCTATGTTACCTGATGTGCCTGAAGAACATAGAGAGATCTTGAGGTCTCAAGGATGCATTGTGCGTGAGATCGAGCCTGTTCATCCTCCAGATAGCCAAGATGCATACGCAAGGGCTTATTACATTATTAACTACTCAAAACTGCGAATTTGGAATGTAAGTGTGTATATATATAGACTTCATGAAAACGAGAGCCTCCGTTTATTATCTTTAAATAATGTTTATATAAACATATTCAAAAGTATGTTTATTTTCAAGTGAATTTTAGTTCATAGTGTTTTAGTTATAAATTTTATGTAAATTTTCATTTCTCGTCATAGCTTCTACAATTTACAAAAAGTATTTTATAAGAAATTTCTTTATATATTTTTGAACTGAAAATATTTTCATATTTAAACGCAAACACAAATATTTGCTTTTGAATTTAGATTATAAAGTTATACTCCCTTAGTTATTTCATAATTAATATATTTTTGAAACAAATTCAGATTTTTGAACAAAGTTCAAGATCTATGCATATGATCTAAATTCTAATAGAAACAAATATATGATGTATTGGTGATGGGTTCGCTAGAATTTCTGAAATGACTTTTTAAGTGAAATAGAAAGAGTACTATGTGAAATCTTTTGTATATATCTAATATATTTTGGACTTATAAACTTTGTAGTTTGAAGAGTACAACAAGATGATCTACTTGGACGCAGATATTCAAGTCTTTGGCAATATCGATGACCTCTTTGATATGCAAGATGGCTATTTACATGGCGTGTTGAGTTGTTTCTGTGAGAAAATATGGAGTTACACTCCTCTCTACTCGATCGGCTATTGTCAATATTGTCCTGAGAAGGTCGTGTGGCCCGCCGAGATGGAATCTGCTCCTCCCTCTCCATACTTCAATGCCGGTATGTTTGTATTTGAGCCTAATCCTTTGACGTATGAGAGTCTCCTTCAGACCCTCCAGGTCACACCTCCTACACCATTTGCGGAGCAAGTGAGTGACATATATATACATCAATTATTCAATTAATCTTTAGGGTTTTGATCTATATAATGTTCAGATGTTCTGAATCGTTTTTGATGTATGACATATTTTGGTTTTTTTTTTTGTTGGATTTTGGTTGCCAGGATTTTCTCAATATGTTCTTTGGGAAGGTCTTTAAACCGGTATCTCCGGTATACAACCTGATTTTGTCTGTGCTTTGGCGCCATCCGGGGAAGGTTGACTTGGAGAGTGTCAAAGTTGTTCACTACTGTCCACCTGTAAGTACTTTTTCTTAAGCTCCAAAGATGGGAAATTAATTGGAATATAATATATGGTATATGACCAAAAAAAAAAAAAAA
>Ga0041059_1001749_pt1 | contig 16949 bp, 18 predicted proteins | sample AraColnosormetaG_FD_56232 | JGI IMG/M metagenome (GOLD analysis project Ga0041059, IMG submission 56232) | Arabidopsis roots microbial communities from North Carolina, USA - Col MF nosort | ecosystem: Host-associated > Plants > Roots > Unclassified | place: USA: North Carolina | collected...
ATCTTGAAATAAGATCATAGAACCTTTTAGTGCATAACTTTCTAATTTAATTTATCAAAAAAAAAAAAGCAAAATGAATTTAAGAAAATGTTGAAAATTTGAGAAATATTTTTCTCCACAAATACAAATTTCATTCTAACACTTCACGTTTCGTAAGCGCAATATCGAATTGCTTTATGATAAAAACTAAAAGGCAGACAAGTGCCAAAAATAAGAGGCCTTCGTTATGGTTATCTTTATAACTCCCCCTTTAAATTCTTCTTTTATTTCTTGATGGATGGCATATAATTTTCACATTTTATATATTAAGTACTATCTTATACTATCAAACGTGAAAGAAGAAAGTAACATTTCACTAATGTCAGTGGTCTCTCAATTCGAATAACCTAACATGTTAAATTCAAAAGCACTCCTCAATTCTCATCTTACGAACGTGACTTACTTTTTTTAAAATACTTTTCTGATATTAATTAACTAATTAGAATAAGATTTAACCATAACATATAAGTAACACATTTTTTTATATGGCTTTCTATTCAAAATTTTGACATATACCAAAGCTTAAGTATATAATCCGTGTGCAAATAAAACCCCAAATGCGAAAAAGGAAATTCCACTAAACAATGAGACTCCTATCATTTTCACTTTACGGATTCATATACATATATAGAAATTGTAGGGCTTGTAATCATGATTGTAATATGAATTGGACTGCCTGTAATCAATCCAGAGTCATTCTACTTGACTGTGATAGTTATAATAATGAGCAACCAACTTATAATCATCATAAATTTCCAAGTTAGCTGATTAATTTTAAAGTACTAGATGGTAGGAAGAAAAATGGAACTATCAATCTTTTACTTAGTTAGTGTAAAATTCGTTGTCATTTGCGGTAAAAATTTATGACTCAGTATAACTTTGTAAAAAAGATATTTCAAAACTTGCGGTGTACGTGGAGAGAGATTTCATACGGTTAAAAGCACTTTTTGCTTCGTTTATTTTCTTGAAATATTTGTTGTTGTTTGACCTAAATCCTAATGAATAATCAATGTAATATAAACAAAGTAAGTGATCTTTGGGATATATTCCAACAATACATGCAGTTTCAACATGTTACATATATACAGATAAACTATACTTAATAGTAGTATACAACAAAGTATCGCATGATTATTCTCCTAATCTTCGCATTTCGTTTCTACACAAAAGTCGCCGCAACATAACTCATGCAACGACAAAGCGGGATCGAGGGATAGAGAGAGCACACAACACAAAGAGCTGCCTTTGACTTTTTCAAACCCTAAACCAAATTGACCGTAACGTCCATCAACAACACGTCCCCTCAACGTCCATCGTGATTACCTTTATTATTTCTTACCAACAATATTTTTCTGTTTTTTTCTTTTTACAAACACTAATTCTATACATTATCTTACAAGATTTACACTGCCTAAAACAAACTAACAAAACATGTGTCTTCTAAGTGATAACAATGAAATTTTCTCACGTGTAACGTTTCATACTATAGTTTACGTACAAAAACAACTGAAATTGGCATAACAAATTGATTAGATATTTATTGGATCTATCATTCATCCACGAATTTTTGATAGTGAAGGTACTTAATTAACAAGTCGTTTTCAATAATAAACAAACAAAATGCCATAGCTCGTGAACAAAGAAGCACAAAAGAAGAGCGTACGTTTCATTTATTTTATTAAATTCAAAATTTTCAATTCAATTCATTAATTTATTATCTTTTCTTCTCCTTCATGTCTTCTCTAACCTCTCCTCCCACTATACATCGTCCTTAACTTTTCCTTTTTCTCGTTCAAATGAATCCAATTCCTATAAAGCTTTCTTTAATTTTTCTCTCCTATTTAACCCAAACCCATTTCATATAACGTCAAAAAAAACATTATTAGGTCTTCATTAACTCATCTCCAAGAAAACGAAAAAAAATGGTTTTTGTTAATGATCATCAAGATCGGTTCTGTTCTTCTACACGTAAGCAGCTTCCTCTGTTTTCATATCCAATGAATAACATTGCATATGAAACTACTCCGGGATTAGCTACACCTCCGGTTAACATCGCTGGATCTGTTCCTTTTCTTTGGGAAGAAGCTCCGGGAAAGCCTCGTCGTGTTAAAAAACCGGCGAGGTTGAATCAGAAAGGTGTCGTGAGAAGTCTTGAGCTTCCTCCGAGGTTAGTTTTACCCGGAGAATCAACGACGGTGAATGAGCCTTCTCCGACTACTGTTCTTGATGGTCCTTACGATTTACGTCGTCGTTCACTGTCGCTTCCGAGATCAGCGGCTGTTATTAGGAAGTTGAGAGGAGTTCCGGCGCCGGCGCCGGAGAAAGAAGAGAGATTGGTTGGTGGGTCTAGTAGATGGGGAAGTTTTGGGAATTGTAAAGAGGTGTCTGAGGGTATTTTCGACTTTTCACGTTTTAGAGATGACGGTTATGATTGCCGGCGGGATTGGGCCGGTGGAGGAGGAGTTGGTAACTTCGCCGGAGACGCAAAAGTGAAACTTTATAGGATTATAAAGAAAGGAAGCTTTTTTAATCTCTCTCATACAACAAAGTCAGATTTTTGGGTAAGTTTTTATCAAAAGTTTCATACTTTTTCCTAAATTTCTAACACTTTTTTTTAATTTTTGGTTTAACTTGATGATTAAGTAATGATCACATTTTATTGGATGTTTCCGGATTATGAAGATTAACCTTTTCATTGGAATGTTAATTTTTTTGCAACAACAAAAAGAAAAATTATTGTCAACATTTTTATAATAAGCGATTAAATTTTGTGTATAATATACTTTTTTTTGGGTACGTGAAGGAAGTAATAGTGTAACACAATTATTCCATAGTTAAAAATGCAGGCAAGGGTTTACGAAGGGTTTAAGCAAGTGATTCCATGGAAGCGTAAGCAAGAGAATCTGGAAAGAACAAACTCTTCCATTGTTTAAATATCGAATCTCTTTAATATATATAGTTTGACGATATATACTAATTAGTCTTCTATTGTGTATACTTTATTTTATACAATCTGTCAAGGAAACACTTTATATTATAATTTACAATGACAATTAGGGATTTCATGGTTGCACAAAAAAATTGTTTTTTATTTTATCTTCCATGCGTTTTCTTTTTATAAGTTGCTACTAAAATTGTATTGATACACGGATTTTTGTTAAAAAAGATGCAGAGATAATTTGTTTAAAGTAATAATATGAACAAGAAAATCAGCCAAACATTATCACTGATGTGAAAAGAGTAACAAAAATGAAACAGGGTTTTTATAATATATCTTTGTCTATATTTGACTTCGCTAGCTTGTGTAAATTTTGTCGAAGTTGTTAAAAAATGGCAGTTCAATTATAGAGTACACACTTTAATACAATCATTCTATTAATGCGTTTGTGAAATTCAATTTTATGCAAATTTATAACTTTATTCAACTCATCATTACTAATTCCATTCATCAAAAATAATTGATAAACAAGTTCAATGAGGAAAACCTAAAGAAACATTCCCTAGATAATCTAGATTGACCAATTGGGTCAACAAGATTAAAAAAAAACATCAGTCTAAAAGAAAATGAAATCAATAATAATCATCACCAAGTGATTTTCTTCTCTTATAATTGGCTTTGAAACAAGCTTGCCTTAGCTTCTTGGTTCCATCACTGAGTTCTGCATCAGGTTCTTGTTCAATAAGAAACCTATGTTCCTCCAAGTTCTTCACTTCCTCTTCCATTCCAACATTCTATCACCAAAAACATGAACAAACTATTAACCTTTCGAAATCAAGAACGTAATATAATAAAACCTAAAACGCTACTCGTGAATCACAAGCAAATGCTATTAATAAATTAATGTTGTTGCACCTTGAGATTCTTTATAAGAGAGTTTAGACTCTTGAGCTTCCGGTGAGGCCACCGGTAAATTCCTAATTCCCTGCATCGCTTCTTCAACACAGTGAGTCCCACGTTCAGTTCTTTAGCCGCTTTCATGATCGGCCTATCGAAAAATTGTTTGATCTCAGACATCTCCAATTTGTCTTGCCTCTTTTTCTTAAGGTTCCTCTTCTTCTTAACTGTTACCTTTTCAACTTTCACGTTGGAAATGAGACCGTCGTTTTGGATAGCCAATGGTGAAGAGGAAGAGGAGTCACTTGAGAAGTAGGGCTCTTGTGTCAACAAGTGAATATCAGATGGAATTGTGTTATCCACTTCAATGTTTTCGAAGAAATCTTCAAAGCTATTGTAATGGAACTGAAAGTGCAACCCTGCATTTGGTTTCAAATCTTCCATATCTAGGAGAGAATCAAGCGGAGGCAACCTGTAGACCAAAAACGAATGAGAAAAAACAGTAAAGAAAAGAGAGATAACTTGTTTAGCAAGAAAAAGTATCAAAGGGTTTCCAACTTACTTATCTAACATGTCGTATAACGAATCTGGTTCATACTCGTTTTCGATTTTTGGAGAATCGAGATGATGAAGAGAGTTCTGATCCATTTGTTGAAGAAACAGTGATAGAAACAGAGCAGAATAGTTAAAAACAGAGGAATGTTTTGACGAACTCATATATAGTCTCTGTAAAAACAAAGATGAATGTTCATAGGGATTGCAATGTAATGGGAGTTACGAGTCCCAAAGCGTATTAGAAATCATTAAATGTTAATCTTAATTAATTACCGTGTGACTTTAATTAAGTATATATGATCACGGGGGCTGAATTGTGTGTAGGTTAGTTGCTTCTTTAATGATGATGACGATTATTTTTTTCTACTTCCTCTAGTCAAAGTCAATGCATGAAAGTTGATAAGATCATATTGCTAAAAATTCACAATCGATATTAAATGAATTGAGTTTTTGTGTATTATCGCATTAGATGATGCACGTGTTATATGTTACGATGATAGATACATTTGATGTTGAAGATGATTAAGAGATAATGAGAGTCTCCACTAAGTGATAATTTACTTAGTAAATGAAACAAAGAAAACGTAGTCAAATCAAAAGCTTTAAATGTAACCATCTTTTTTTCACTTCTCAAATCGAGTTCGCACTACATAATAATACTCCCAATAATAATCTTGGGAGTACATTGTTTGAATAAATCTGTGAAAACCCCAAGATGATTTGAGCTCGAAGAAGAAACACCAAAACACAATGTAATTTTGAGTTCTTGAAGAGTAATGAGAAAGAATCAAGCTTTTTTCTCTTCATATTGGTGTTTTACTTTTGACCAAATTCTTGAATTGTTCTTGTGGCCAGTGTAAGAACGTCTACAAATGCAGAGAACGAAGCGCGAAGCAGCCTTGCCTCTATTGCTTCAAAGTGCCTGTAAAATTATCCAGTGAGAAAAGATCAAAACTAGTGTAAGAAGTAAGCTAAAAGGTTCTATGGACAAGAGATGTCTAACTAAAGCCAGTTTCAAATCGATAAGTGATTCAACGACGAAGAAGGACTTGAAGAAACTCACACAGAAAGCTTGTTGTTTGATACTGACATAACTCTTCTCACCTTATCAGGCTGCAACTGCATTAATGTTCACAACAGAAGAAACTCTAACATCAGTGAAAAGCTTGTTGGAAATTAGATTGTATTCATATGTTGGAAGTGAATTGAGAAATTTCAAACCTCTTTATCAACAGCCAATGATGTATAAGCAATCAAAGCATGTTCTTCTGATTCAAAACTCACATCCAAATTACTGCACATTACCAAAAGCTCTGTTACATCAATCTCTAACAACTCTCATTGAAAAGATACCAAATTTATTAAAGTCTATAACAGTGTAATCCTCAATATCGTTGTCCAACACTAAGCCAAGCACTACAAAGGATGCTTAGAAGTTCAAATTAACCTAATTGAGCTGAGCAATGGAACTAACTAGGTCGTATTCCTGGTTTATGTGGGCAAAGATCGAGACTTTCGAGTCTATTCCTTCAAATGTATCAGACCCAAGATTTTTATTATCGAATCCGTATGTTCTAATTTCAGATTCAGAACAAACACGTTACGAACAATTGAAACAAAGAGCTGAATCATTAGAGAGAAGAATCGAAATTTTCCCAAATCAGAGAAGCAAAGTAAGAGAATTTACAGAACATACCAACTAAAATCCCATGTTTGATCAGAACGAGTAGTTGCAGGAACAGTGGCAGCCATATTTGCTCCTTCCTTCCTTCCTGCGTCAATGGAGGTTTTGGGGAAAACCTTAAGCAGAGAAGCAGAATTTGAGTGGGCTACAAAACGGGCCTCATTTTTTGAAGCCCAAGGGCCAAGACTTTTCATAGCGAGACGAATTGACGAGAATGTCCTTTTCCGGAAACAAAGGTATGAGAAGGGTATATTCGGAGAGTATATCTTGCATGAAGGAATATTACTTTGAGCCTAAACTAGAATCTCGTCTACTCATTTCGCTATCTCTTCTCTATCTCTAATTCTGAAGATTAAACAATTCAGCTACATAACATCATTCAGACATTCACCCAAAGAAAAGCTTTAAGCTGTGGTTTCAGACAGAAGCAGTACCACTGTACCAGGCTCCAGGCATGTCCTCTTCTCATCTCTTTCTTATAATTCTGTGTTTGTTTCTGAATTAGCTCGCTTGTTCATGATCTTGTAATAAATATTGTTTCGTAACTAGAAGCTATCCTTCATGAATGTCTTTGATACATTAAAAACATGTTGAAAGATTCATGGAATCTGGAATGTTTGTTTTCCAAGTTGTATATGACTTGTAATTCTTGATTTTAGGCTAGACAAAACAGTTATATATGTTCCATAGGTACACAAAAACATACGAGTCTATATTTGAGATTTCGATGTCTTATCTTTACATATTATGTTCGTAGAACAAATGTTTGACATGGAGTGTGACGTTGTAATGATCCTCTACACGTGTATATATCAACAGTTTGTATCACCTATCCATGTAAAAGCACTGTCTCCTTCTCTTAGCCTCTATTTGCAGCAATAATATCTTTAAGCCCTTATGTCTCATCAGCTTGATCATTGAAGAACTGGCTCATTGCTTGTATGAAAATATCTGTCGAACGACGTCAGATTGTGATAGATCTAGTTGTTAATGTTCTATCTTTGATATAATTAAGCAGTGAGGAGCTTACTTGGTCGACAAATTGATATGTGAAGGGTTGTTGTTATGTTAGAGAAGGTCCAACTTTGACGGGGTTTACAGCCCTGAAAGCTCTTCTTGAATACTCAAATGCCAAAACCAGAAGCCCGAAGAGGAAAAGTAGAAAGCCATGGAACTTTTCCGCTATGAAATGTGCAGGAGAGGCGACATTCTTGCCTTCCGTTGAGCTTCTAATCAATGTTAGTCTCCTCTTGAAATAACCTAATAATTCGAAGAGCAAGCAAATAACGGAATGTTGATGTTAGTCTCAGAACGATCTTCAAAGAAGAAGAATGGTCTAAAAGAATGGAAATTGGGTATTTCTATACCAGGTGTTTCCATGGTGAGGTTAGTCCAATCAGTTGATATTTTCTTCATTTCTGACGCCTTGATTAACTCGAGCAGAGCTTTATTAACCTGAAATTGATTGACCAGAAGGTATGTTATTCGAGGTTCTGAGAATACCAACATGAGTAAGGAAAATGTGATCCCTCTTCCACATTGTAGCAATGTTGTTCCTTAAAGACTTCAAAGCCTGTAAGTCTTTATAGTTTTCTTCTATCATAAGTAAAAATGAGATATAAGTAACGGTATAATCGCTTACAATGTTCGATCAGTTGCTACAGCAGTCAAGTGTTTTTCCAAATAGGTTTGCCTTTAAAACGTTTCTCCATATACGATTAAATCAGTTCATCATATTCATAGTCAACTTATTCTTATTTTCAGAATAGTCTGATTCTCTTTCGGTCTTATATTGTTCCTGTTAAGTTACAGTAATCTGAGTATGACATTCATTAACATTTACTGCAGGTTGGATGAGATTAAAGAGCGACAAAGACTTTAGTTATTAAGTCTTACATTCATCAGACGCAAGAGAGACAGAGAAGTTAAGACCTAGCTAAATAAGACAGAAGTACCTCTTCTGTTCTCTCGTGGCTTACAAGATGACCTCCATGAAGATCCACCATTCTAGCGACTGGATATAGCCTCTGTGCCAGTCTTCTTGCGTAACATATCTGAGCAATCACATCATGTCTGCATATAACCCAACACATTCTCACATTAACTACTGTGTAAAGGTAAAGATGCTTTACAAGATCAACAAACTCAAGACTGAGTGCACAAGGTGACTTTGATTCTAATTTCTTTGGTGTTCCGTACCTTCCATGAATGACTGAGACAAGAAATCCAGCCGAGCGGATTAGTTCAATCTCTACTTTTGTGATTTTGTGTAACCAACAAGCGTTAATTTGGCCATCAAACCCGTACTTGGACTGCATTCCAGTTTCTGATATTCCTTTTACATATTGCTGTATTGCATCACTCAAATATAAGTCACCTTAAATCGTTCACTAGTGATATGCTTATATGTCATTTTCTTCGCATAATAACCAGTAAACCCACCTGATATAAAATTGCCCGTCTTGTATTAGTTCCTACAGATTCTTCTAGGTAATCCTGCATATATAAACAGCATGAGAACATAATCACTCACAAGTTTCATCTGGACAGTAATACGCCAGCCTTAGATTTTGTTACCAAATTACTCTACTACCATAATTCTTCAAGACCAATGAGTTGATCTCTCAAGTCTCAACCAATTCTAAAGAACATAAATCTTCAAGACCAATGACTTGATTTCTCTACCAACTTTGTTATAACCGAATAGAGAAAACAGCACCAAACTTTGCAATATAGAACGAAAGTTTCAAATGAAACACAGATTCAACAAATGCATGCCATATTTCAAACTCCAGTCGTTGCTCTATTAACTATAGTTCTAAGCCAATTTTGTTCTTAGTATTTCAGTACATCGAAGAGCAAACTGAAAGTCCCCACCTTTGAATAATGTGTGTCCAAATCAACAGCTGCCCTTTGTTCAGGGGTCTTTGCTTTCAGAAAACGTATCGCAATGGAAAGCGATTTCCGGTCAAGCTGAAGCACATAAAAACAACAGTGCATGGTACTCAGAATTTTGTATCCAAGTGAAACATCACCTTGTGACAAATCATGACAAATAAGAAAACAATAGTTTGTCTTCATGATAAGAAACCAACCGATATACACGTATGAACAAGTCATTGCTACCAAAGAAAGAAGATTCAACAACAACGCCACGTATATCATTCAAGTACCTTAGGGAAGCATTCAAAACCTCCACCTGTAACATTAAGCAACGCCAAAGAAAGAACCCGTTCAGGCGCCATTGCAGCTAACTTGCAAGCTATCATTGCTCCTGTTAATCAAAAAGCCAAGAGAGACTAAATAATTTGGCTCAGAAAAACAATCAATAGTCACTTGAGTGATCAAACATATTACCCATAGAATGACCAATTATGTGAGCTTTCTTCCAACCCAAATGATCCAACAAACTAATTGAATCATTTGCCATTATCGTTGTTCTGTACCAAAACAAAACCCAAATTGAGTGAAGAAGCTAACAAAACCAATTTCACAGGAAATTGTTAAAACCGAGATTAAGAACACAAAGCAGAGAATTTTAAGTTCTTCAGTAATGAAATTGGCTCACGTGTACTCAGATTTGTGGGTAGGCACAGAGCTTCGACCCATACCACGATTATCGAAAGCGCAAACCTCGATGCCGGAATCATCGGAAACAATTCCTCCGTCGTCGTCATCATCGTCGTTGGGTTTATCCGTTCCCGTCAATCCCATGATTTGAGGACCCCATGACTCATGGGTTCCGGCTAAACCTGAACAAAATTAGAAAAACCCAATTGAAATCAAGCTCGGAATTGCTAAGGAAACTAATCAAATGGGAAAGATGGAGATTACAACAGACCTATGATGAGAAGAGCTTTGATAGGACCATGACCGTACGTTCTGTAGAAGATTTTGATTGCGGCATTGTTAAGCGTCGTCTCTGGGCCGACATCTTCTTTCACGACCTCGCAAAACGGCATCGCTTTTTTTGTTCTCAAACTCTGATATCTGGGTGGGATCAGATTTTGAATAACCGGAGAGGAGAAGAGGAGAAGAAAGGAAAGGACTTTTCTATCGGAAGAGAGAGAGATTGGGTCTGTGGTGTGGTTCGGTTCGGTTTTTTGGGTGGAGGTTAGGACTGCCACGTAGGATTGGTCGGCTGGATTTTATTGGCGGGTAATATCTAACAAAGGTCAACGGTCAAATTTTTTACACGAGAAAACTATGTTGTATAGAAATATAGCACGTGAAAAACGCTAGAAGTAGAAGTAGTACTACGTCAATGGAATTCATATGCATCATATATAAGAGAAGCGATAATGGGTCTGAACACAAGTGGAGCATTAACCTAAAACAATAGCAACTTAGACCATTTGTTGAAGTAGTCACTACACTATTTTAATCTCCGGTTCAATTTGTTGAACTTTATAATGTTTTGCTATTTTGATCCGCGTTGCTTTATATTATATTGGTGTGGTTTCAGGAGAAGACAGATCGAGACACAAAACAAGGCAAGATCGTTACTGACATTTTATGCTGGACACTAGATAATTGTTCACCAGGACATGTGATAATAAAACCTCCATGACTTCGTGGCTGCTTTTTCATTATATATAGTTTAGGTCACCATCTTGTCGTAGCACAACCTGAAAACGCAATACCTTCTCCTGAAACGGAAAATATTTGTTGGGAAGACCTATCATTTGGAAAGTACTTATGCCCGTCAAGGCTCACAATTTAGACGAAACGATCCACCAACAACTTAAGCTTTGAGTCTTTGACCATAAGTGCGAGACGATTTTCTTGTATTGTTAATTTGTTATTGCTTGTTTTTGTGAACTGATCCTTAGTTTTTTTTTTCATCAAAAGTGATCATTTAGTTAAAGACTTAAAGTGCAATGAGAGTTTGGTTTCTTTATTTTTAAACTCTTGAAAAATTAATTTTGTCAATGAAGCAATACAAATTAAATTGCTGAAAAGGGATAGTAAATCGTTTTTTGTCCTTACGGATTGGTGATGAAAATGGTATTCAACGGATGCAATACTTAGATGCACCAAATGATTTTTACCATATGCTAAACTTTAACACTAAACCAATTATACTTTACCTGGTAAATATTAAAAGGATTTTTTGTTTTCCAAAAACAGTTTTAGTATATGTACTTAATTACATAATACCGCGGTTAATAAATAGTTAAAAATTAAATTAGAAAAAAACACATACGTGTCTACAGTTTTAGTCTCGTACATAACACGAAAAATCATCTAATTGGTTACGTATTAATCATATCATTTTTACCTATTAGAAAAAAATTATTTATACATTTTTAGTATCTACTAATACGTTACGTGAGCACAAAAATTCATCTTCATCAGTGCTAATAACTATGCGAAAATCTGATGACGATTCATTTGTCTAACAATTTATTTAGCTTAATACGAGTTTTTAAAGATGAAGCATACCCAAATTTCCCAAGAGACCAAAACGACAACGTTTGGGAGTAGCTAATATCGTAGTTAGCGCACGCCACTAACATCACCCATTGCACGGTCTCTCTCTACTCTCAAACTTCAAAAAGCTTTGGCTTTTTAGATTCACAGGAAAGAACCCTCAAAACACACAAAAAGCTGGTGATTTTTGCATTGCACCGATTCGCCTCCATCGATTTTGGACATTCTTGAATTCTCCCTCCAAGTATTCCTGTGAAATTGACCGGAAAGTTCCTTCCTTTTTCAATTTCCGGTAAAAAGGAAAGTAATTGGGTACTGTAGACTTCCTTCTAGGGCTTGTGAACTTTCTAATCCTTCAGAAAACCCTCGAATTCGAAAAATTTGCTGCGAGATTGATAAATGACTAGTTAAAGATTTGAACTTTGATTTCTGGGTTTGCGATTTTATTCAAATGGAGAGATCTAGATCCAAGAGAAACTACCACTATGACCAAGACTATGACGGAGATTCCATGCCTAGGTCTAAACCTCGCTACAACAATAATTACCACTTTGGTGGTGGCGGCGGAGGAAATAACAGATACCGTGGCGGCGGCGGTGGTGGAGGTGGAAATGGCCGGCCATCGAAGTCTCATCCTGAAACGATGGCAACAACGACTTATCGAATCCTCTGTCACGACGCTAAAGCAGGAGGTGTTATTGGTAAATCCGGGACAATTATCAAATCTATAAGGCAACACACCGGCGCGTGGATTAACGTGCACGAGCTAGTTCCTGGAGATGCAGAGCGTATCATTGAGATTTCTGATAATCGTAGGCGTGACCCTGATGGGAGAATGCCGTCTTTCTCTCCTGCTCAAGAGGCTTTGTTTAGTGTTCATGACAGGATTTTGGAGAGTGAAGCTCAGTTTGGTTATGGTGGACCTCCGCCGGAAGAGGAGGAGGATTACGGTGGAGTTAGACCTGGTGGAGGGAGAGTTGTGACTAGATTAGTGGTTTCTAGGATGCATGTTGGTTGTTTGTTGGGTAAAGGTGGGAAGATTATTGAGCAGATGAGGATTGAAACTAAGACTCATATTCGGATTCTTCCAAGAGAAAGTAACTTACCTCGTTGTGTTTCACTCTCTGAAGAGATTGTTCAGGTCTGAAAAATTGCTATTTTGAGAACATATTTGAAATGGTGAATCTTGTTGAGATTTTGATATGAAATGTAGTCAGTTTATTGAAATGCTAGATAATTTAAATGTGTGATTGTGAGGTTGAGGTTGTTGACAAGAGTTGAATCACTCTTATGTAGTTAGCTTGGTCATTATTTGTTATGTTTAAGCTTTCTTTGGTGTTTTCTACCTATGGGAAATGCATTTATAATGTTGGTTCTTTCAGATTGTAGGTGAACTAAATGCAGTGAAAAACGCTTTAGCCATTGTATCATCTCGTCTAAGGGAGAGTCAGCATCGTGATCGGAGTAATTTCCAAGGGCGTTCACATTCACCAGAACGGTCGTTTGCAGCTGCGGGGGATGATTACATGCCACAGCTAAGAAGACAATCATCCGATAGGTTTCCTCGTGGTAATTTTAGAAATAACAACTTCAGTTCTCGCCAGTCCAACTATGCAGAAGAAGCTCCAGCAGTTCCAGTTGGTGAGAATGTCTACTCCGAAGAGCTTGTGTTCCAGATTCTCTGCCCAGCTGACAAGATTGTTCGGGTTGTTGGGGAATCGCAAGGAATAATTGATTTGCTTCAGAACGAGATCGGCGTGGACGTTAGAGTATCTGACCCAGTTGCTGGATCTGATGAACAGATAATCACCATTTCTTCGGAAGAGGTACTCTAAATACCCTCAGATCTTCTTCAATATTATCTGTTACATTTACAATTGTGAACTTGAAGTTTTGTATTCTTACTTTGCTTAGGCACCTGATGATCCATTTTTCCCTGCTCAAGAAGCCTTGTTGCACATTCAAACTCAGATCATAGATCTTATTCCGGATAAAGATAATTTAATAACAACAAGATTACTTGTCCCATCTAGAGACTCTATATGTTTGGAAGGGAAAGCAGGATCAGTATCTGAGATATCACGATTAACTGGAACAAGCGTACAAATTCTAGCTAGGGAAGAAATTCCCCGATGTGCTTCTATCAATGATGTTGTTATACAGGTATGTTTGTCTATTTTTGAGGAGTCGAGCATTTTCTAAACAACTTCTGGTCTCAAAAGAGAATTCTTATGTGAATGTCGATGTAGATTACTGGCGAGATCAGAGCTGCTCGGGAAGCACTTGTTGAATTAACATTACTATTGAGGAGTCATATGTTCAAGGAGCTCTCTCAAAAGGAGACACCACCAGCTTCCACATCCACAACTGGCCCTCTCGAAGGTGTTGCAGGAGTAATGGAGGTAGCTTCATCAAATAACACAATTCAATCTCGTGAAGGTCCTACTAGTTCGAATCTGAACTTGCAGCAAGTTAGCACAATCTTGCCACAGTTTAAGGTTTTTGTTCTCATCAACAATCTTTTCAATATAAAGGCATCTGTAATCAGTTAGGGTCAGACTTATTTTTGCCATCGAAACAATGTAATATTACTATCAGGCTATGCATAATTACCTGAATACTTGGAAAGTAGTCTATGGTTCTTGTCCATTCGTGCAATGTCCCTATATTTACATATATTTTTCTCTTGGTTTTTATAGGAAGGTTTCGGATCAGTTGCAAAGGCGGGTGAAAGTGAACACCGGGAAGAGGTTCCTGTCACGACAAGCAGGTAGAGAAACTCCCAAATTTGATATATTTTCCCAAAACCGTACAAGTGCTTGTTTCACACCTTTCCTTCCTGCTTTTTGTTTTTTTCTCTAGAATGGCGGTACCACTTGTTACTAGAAGCACTCTTGAAGTTGTCTTACCAGAGGCGGTTGTTCCTAAGCTCGTTACGAAATCAAGAAACAAGCTTGCACAAATCAGTGAGGTAGAACTCTTTTTAACTGGAACTAGATTGGTGCAAATCATGACTCTAATCAAAATCTTTGACGCTTTGTCTTATCTCTTTCCCACTTGATCACAGTGGTCTGGAGCTAGTGTAACCATAGTTGAAGACAGACCAGAAGAAACACAGAATATCATTCGAATTTCGGGTACACCCGAGCAAGCAGAGAGAGCTCAGAGTTTGCTTCAAGGCTTCATTTTGAGCAGTAAGTTTCTCTCTTTCCAAACTTTTATATCCGTATTGTACTGATCTATAAGTCTGATTTCCGTTCCTTGTTTGGTGCAGTACAAGAGGATGGACCGTGAACTTGGACCAGATCATCAGTCAACACAGAGATGAAGATCAAGAAACTGAGAAATGTGGAGTTATGTATGACTTGTTGAATATTAGGATTTCAGTAAGCAGTAGTTTAGATGAACATTCCACATTTTGACCATCACTCTTTGGTTTCTATGTTGTCTATTAGTCTTCTTTGTTTACATTGTTCTGTAACTTATTTAAAAAAGTCATTAAAGTTTAATCCGAATGACTAATCATTAAAGACTCATCTTTAATTCACACCACCCCTATGTATATTGGAAGAACTTAAACGCTGCGTTTCACTTGAGTTAACATCATTGAGATTGGGGTGTTTTTGCCCTAGATAAAGTTTAGGGTGAAAACATAGATAAATCTTAAGTCGTATTTTACAAAAATAGCCACTGCTAAAACCTCACCTGCGGCTTCACCTTTCTTCGAGTTCGTGAAAAAGAGACGTCGCATCGCACCGCCGTCGCCATTTCCACCGTCGTAGCATTGCCGCTTCACTGGTGATTGATTCTTCCTTAACTTCTCTTTTTGTTTTCTCTGTTCTCTTATATCCGTCGTTTTCTAGGGTTTTCTCACTCCTTGTTGTGGAATCTCTCTTTGTAGACTGTCGCACTGAATATTGTTGAATCGAGAAAATGGCTTATGTTGGGCAAAGTAGAAACGTGATTCGGCATGTAGTCTCGAGAGGAACAGCTTATCACAAGTATGAAAATGCGATTCATCATCCTCTCCTTTTCGCTTGTCAAGGAGTTCGATACAGAAAATTAGAAGTTATTCTTACAACGGTGAGGTTTAATGATTCTGAAAGGCATGATTTTTATCGTTTGATTTTGAAATTTCCTTCACATTTCGTTGGGTTGAATTGAAATCAGATGGTGGGTTTGTTTTGATTTGTCTTGATCTTTATCTGATCTGGTTTTGTTAGGGCATTGAGAAGCTTGGCAAAGCTGGTGAGACTGTGAAGGTAGCTCCTGGATACTTCAGGAATCACCTTATGCCAAAACTTCTTGCTGTGCCTAACATTGACAAGTATGCTTATCTCATCCGAGAGCAACGCAAGGTACTAGGCTCTTAATTTTGCAAAATAGATTTAGTCTGATATTAGGTCGTACAATGCTAGTGGTTTTCTCCTCTTGTTGTTGTGGTATCTAGGTTGTGATCTTGATGATGTTTAGTTCTTGATGTTAAGGGTAAAACAGATACTTTTGACATAATGTGATAGTGATATGGTATTGAAACTATTTTGGTTTAGTGTTAGTGGCTTCTCCTTTAATTTGATTTCGTGATGGGAATGTCTTCAGATGTAAAGGGAACTGCAGATAGTTTTGACTTTCCCTGATAATCATTATGGTATCACAGTTAACTTGGTAAAGTGTTTGATTTCTTGATGGGAATATATTCAGATGTATAATCATGAAGAAGTAAAGGAGGAGGTTAAGGTGGTTCATAAAACTTCTGAAGTCCAGACAAAAGAGTATGAAAAGGCTGCAAAGCGTCTGGCGAATGCTAATTTGGTAAGTTTAGCTAACCCTCTTTATTCGCACTATTCAGCATTCTTGTTCTTGTTGAATATTTAAAATGGTGTAAATATGGGATCTATTTGTTTGATTAACAGGTATTGAGGAAGTTAGTTGACAAGGAAAAGTTCAAAAACCGCTCCTCAAAAGACGACAAACCTGATGTTCAAACTCCTATCACAAAGGAAGAGATAGTCTCTGAGGCAAGTGTTCTTTCCTTTTAAGTGACTACTAGTTTTGTAAGTAGGTCTTATAATCATTGGTTGTTGTGTCGGTTTATGAAGGTGGCGAGGCAGCTCTGTGTGAAGATTGATCCAGACAATGTGGTTTTAGCGGCGCCTTTGGAAACTTTTGGCGAGTACGAGGTGCCTCTTAAATTCCCCAAGACAATTCCTTTGCCACAAGGAACTGTTCAATGGATTCTCAAAGTCAAAGTCCGTGGCCATTAAATCTTCCACCTTTGAAAGTCCTCCTTCAGTGATAGTTCTCTTCTTCAATATGTTTCAATATAGTTTTGGAATTGCAGAAACATAAGCAAACACAAATCAGTTACATTTCCCTTGACTCAGTTTTTTTTTTTTTTTTTTT
>Ga0041059_1001750_pt1 | contig 16945 bp, 17 predicted proteins | sample AraColnosormetaG_FD_56232 | JGI IMG/M metagenome (GOLD analysis project Ga0041059, IMG submission 56232) | Arabidopsis roots microbial communities from North Carolina, USA - Col MF nosort | ecosystem: Host-associated > Plants > Roots > Unclassified | place: USA: North Carolina | collected...
TTTTTTTTTTTTTTTTTTTAATTTATAGATGAAGTCTTGGTCTCTTTGATCCTTCGATTCAGTGTTCATATTGCATAGTCTAATATCGGTTGAACCTGATATATACAAGTTCTCTTTACCAACATCCTTAGAAGTATATTGTGATAGTTGCTTGATGCTTTTGATGTCCCTGTTGATTCTCCTACGTTCGTTTCTTCTTTCCTTGTTCTATCTCATCCTTTCGAATAGTGGTTCCTGCTTGTTCTTTAGGCTTTAGCCAGCCTATGGAAATGAGAATATTGAACCAACCAAACAATGTTGCCATAGTGCCATTGTATTGATGATGTCTATGACATTGAGTTATTGTTTTTGTTTGCACTCTGGTAGTAGCTTTATGTATTTGGTCACCTTAGATTGGTGACAACAATGGTGGTGTTTAGTTTAAGCTAGCTATCTTCTTTGAATAAAAAAAAATAAAAAAAAAATTATAAATTGGTATGAAAACAAAAATAAACATTAGATAAGAGGACTTGTATTTTGTGGGGGCTTTTGGTAACCACTATATAAATTTTGTTTTGTCTTTGTTTATAACTCTTTAATTGACAAGTTAGGTATAAAGTGTTTTGACGATTTTTTCCCCTCTACTTTCTTGTGTTCTGATAAACTTTATTACATGTCTTCATTCAAATCTTTGGTTCGCTCTGGCTTACCAATTTACACGTTTTGTTAAAGGAAGTTTGATCAGCTTCGGTTTAGGCCGTGTGATTAAGAATTTAAGATAAACCTTAACACTTATGAAAGTAATCAAGCACTATCCGGTAGTGAAAGTTAATATAACATATAGGATTATAGTTTGGCCAATATCATAACAACTAGGATATAATTTTATGAATGTACAATATGCAGGACAAAGTACTTTGTATCTTTTGATAGAGTTACATGCACTATAAGAGAATTAAACATATTAGAAAAAAGACTAGATTATGTAAAATGTCATAATCATATTACTATAAGACTAGCTAGACTGAGGTCAAATCAATGCATAAATTTAAATCATTATCTCTTTTGAATTCGATTATCTCCCTCACATTTTTCAAATTTCTCTACTCACTTTTTCTATAAAGCGGAAACAGTAATCGGCGGTTCATATGTAGTCGGCCATTACGGACCCATTTAATTAGATAAATTATTCTTAGCCGTCAGTTTCATATTTCGTCTCATTCTAATTTTGTAATGTTTCTCTAACCTTTTTGTAACTATAAAATCATACTCTAATAGCAAGAGGTCTAAAAGAGTAATGGATATTTCCCCTCAATAATGTGTTATATGTCACTGTCCCGTTTTAACATTTTGTACATATCAACAGAAAAAAGTTTTTATGATATATCCATTCCACTGATGTCAAAAAAGCAATAGCTTTAATAAAACCAAATTCAAAATTTCGTTTTTATTCTATTCTTCTGTTTTGATATCACAAAGATATTAAAAACATAGTACGAAGATTAGTTTTATATGTGTACTAATGAATCTTCTTTGTGGTTGCTTCATTATCACGTTTTAACATTTGTCACGCGTGCCCTGATTTCATTACAGCCTTTTCTACAAAACACATGCATTGTTCTTCTTCTTACATTACTACATTACACTACACAAAGAATTTCATATTAATTATAACAACATTTTTTTTTTTTTGCTATACTATATAGTTTTTTGTTATTCAATTGGTATTTTACCGGCAATGCTTCACTGGTTTCCGACTCAACGCATGTGGTGGTCAGTGGGCTTGGCCCACTTATCTCTTTCACCTTTTTTTTTCTTTATACGAAAAATTAAAGCAAAGCTATAGTAATAGTACTTATTATTATTACCACGTCATCACCCAACTCTCTTATACTACGCATATCACGCTAAGCTACGCGTCGACGGCGCAATATAGAAGAATATGTAATAATCGCGCCTTTAATCAGACTCCACTGAGACGTGTCGCTATTTCGAGTTGTCCACGTCACTGTTTCTTTTGTCTCTTATCTTCTTCTTCGTCTCTTTACTTTTTTCCCATTTCTAGGGTTTCTTCAATTTCACTCTCTCTCTTGAGTTTATTCTTCTCTGCTGTATCAATCAAATCAACGGAGTTTGAGTTTCTTTTCCGATTCCGGCGATGGGGTCAGTCCCCGATCCAGGCGAGTTAACTGAGTTAGCTCAGCCGAGTTTCGAGGAGTTTCAGAAACAGACGTCGTTGATGACTAGCTGTACTCTTCTATGGCAAGAGCTCTCCGATCACTTCACTTCTCTAGAGCAGAATCTGATGAAGAAATCTGAAGCGTTGAAGCAGATGATTGAAACTCTAGATAACCAGACTCAGACCTCGCTCGAGTCTCTGAAGCGTAGAGAGGTAACAATCGACCATAGCGTTGAGATCGTAGCTGGGAAAGTAGGTGAACGAGCTAGAGCTGCTCTTGAATCGTTAGAGAAAGCTAGAGATGGTTGTGGTGATGGTTCTAATGATGATTCCGGTGATGTTGACGATGAAGAAGGTCTTCTTTCTGCTTTGAAATCTCTTTGTCTTAAAATGGATGCGAGAGGTTTTTGGAACTTTGTGACGGCGAGGAAGAAGGAGTTGGAGAATCTCCGGTCAAAGATTCCGGCGGCGTTGGTTGATTGTGTAGATCCGGCGATGTTAGTGCTTGAAGCGATATCTGAGGTTTTTCCGGTGGATACAAGAGGAGATAAAGTTAGCAATGATTATGGATGGGCTTGTGTTGTGATTCTTGAGAGTTTAACACCTGTAATTGTTGATCCAGTGATTGGGAAATCGAGGTTGCTTGTTACTCCGAGTGTTAAGGAGAAAGCTAAGGAGATTGCTGAGACGTGGAAGAAGAGTTTGGAAGAGAGAGGAAGGATAGAGAATGTGAAGACTCCTGATGTTCATACGTTTTTGCAGCATCTTGTTACATTTGGAATTGTTAAAAGTGAAGATCTTGCTTTGTATAGAAAGCTTGTTGTTGGATCTGCGTGGCGTAAACAGATGCCTAAGCTTGCGGTTTCTGTTGGTTTGGGTGATCAAATGCCTGGTAATCCTCTTAAGCTCTTATCTTCTACCTATTAGTTTTTTATCCTGGCATGCTCATTGTAACTTGTGAGATCATATATGGTTTTGAAATTGGCTAGTTTACTAATAGTTTAACCCATCTAGATGTATAGTTTTGGTAGGTTACAAATAGTTTACGAGTTGATTAGTCGAATATTAAGTTTGTGTGGCAAACATTGTATGGCATAGATTGTGGTGAAGTCTGAGACATTAGTGGTACAAGGTGTTATTGACCACAGACTGTGTGAAGTTGAAGCCTTTTTCTCTGTATCTCGTTTTATAATATCTGAACTTACAAGTTGTTGCGCTGTCCACAGACATGATTGAAGAATTAATCAGCAGGGGACAACAGCTTGATGCTGTTCATTTTACTTATGAAGTTGGGCTTGTGGATAAGTTCCCTCCTGTTCCTTTGCTCAAAGCTTATCTAAGGGACGCAAAGAAGTCAGCAGCTTCTATCATGGAGGACTCTAGCAATACTGGCCGAGCTACGGTATCTACTCATTGCATCTACTCATTTCTATCGCAGCTAAATATTTTTATCTGTGCGTCCCTGAAAGTTAATATCTTCCTTGTTATGTTTTCTTCCTAAGCATCTCGTGGCGCGCAAGGAGCAATCAGCACTTAAGGCGGTTTTAAAATGCATAGAAGAGTACAAACTCGAGGAAGAGTTCCCTCCAGAGAACCTCAAGAAACGGTTGGATCAGCTAGAGAAGACCAAAACCGAGAAGAGAAAGCCAGCAGCTGTTCCTGCCAACAAAAGAACCCGAGCCAGCTACAACGGTCCAATGCCACCAGCCAAAGCCGGGCGTATCACAAACGCATACGTCTCTTCCTTCCCGTTCATCAGATCACCCTCTCACTCTCCTCAATACGCTTCACCAGCAGCTTACCCATCCCCACCTACAACAGTCTACAGCAACAGAAGCCCACCTTATCCATACTCTCCGGAGATCATCCCAGGCTCATACCAAGGCTCTCCTATCGGTTACCCAGCGTACAACGGTTATTGTAATGGTCCAGTTCCTGCTCCAGCTCCTCCAGTTTACCACCCACACCATCATCAACACCACCAATTCCACCATCAGCAACATTACTACTGAATTAGAAGACAGTGTGACAACAAAACAAGGAAGAAGATTGGTAATAACCAACAAATCACTGATACTGTGACAACTGCTACTACTCTGGTGTTCTCTCTCTCTGGGTCTATTGTCTTCCTACGTCGTCGTTTTTGTCTGTAATATCTCTTTCTCAGCCTAACTCTCTTAGTAACTTAGCTTATATCCTCTGGTGTGTTTATTATTAATCGCATATAAAACAAAACTCAAGCTTTTGTAATGTCTAATATTCAGTCAACAAACTTATATTTCTGTACTCTGTTAATCGAATGACAAACTTCTCTTCGTCACCAACTATCTCCGATCAAATCTAACATCGGAGGTCGTTGCTTTGAAGACATACCCACCAGTTCTCTGTTGAATTGCATTTCTTCTTCATTGAGCAAAGTGGTGATTCAATTTCGGTACAAGACACAAAGCCAGTGGTGAGAAATTTCTCTTTACCAACCTTGCACACCAGATGTTCGACGATATGTCTCTTTGAAATCTTACCGTTTAGTTTTCACGTGCGTTTTCAGAATTGGTCTCTTTTCCTTCAATGGCTTTGATGGTTTTGAGAAGAAAGTGTCTCCGTTTGCCAGATTTTATCTCCGTTTTTCGACCTGCACCGCGTTGCTTCTCCTCGAGATTTTCCAACAGTGAAAGTGGTAAAGTTACAGTGACTGGTTTGAGTGGTTGTGGTATAGAAACTGTGGATGATGATGTTTGGCATGTTTCATCATCTTTATCCCAAGCTTGGAGACAGTTCCAAGCAGACACTGCAAAAAACTCTCCCGTTACAATACAAGGAGTAAGAGAAACAATACTCGATGATGAAGATCCCGATCACGATGAAATCGATAACATGAGAATTCGCGGTGATCTTTTCTTCAAGCTCGATCGAGGTTCAAAAGAATTCGAGGAATACAACTATGACTTCCACCGCAAGAATCAACACAAGAACGCTAAAAAGGAGCAAAACCAAGAAGAAGAAACAAAGATAAAGAAGGATAACAAGAAGGAAGTTCGTGACGAATACAAGAAGAGAAATGACTCTTTCACAGGTGAGACGGATCATCCTAATGAAGCTGTGAAGAAGAGAGAAAGAACATTTACGTTTAACCAACTCACGGCGCCATTTCACTACCCGTTTTGCTTAGACATATACATCTCGAAAGAGTCTGTACGAGCATGTGTGATTCACAGGGTGACTAGTAAGGTTGTAACTGTGGCTCATTCGATTTCAAAAGACATGAAATTCGATCTTGGTTCGAGAAGAAACGTTGCAGCTTGCGCTGCGGTTGGGGCAGTTCTTGCTCAAAGAAGTTTGGAAGATGACATACATGATGTTATATACACTCCTAGGAAAGGAGATAAAATTGAAGGTAAGCTTCAGGTCGTGCTTCAAGCTCTTATTGACAATGGTGTTAATGTTAAAGTGAAGCTTAAGCAGAGGAAACTTAAGAAGAAGACTAGTCATCTAATGATGGCCTAGAGGACTGAAATTTTCTAGTTTGTAATATGGGCCCAGAAGATATGTTTCTGTGTGGGGCCCAAAAAATGTTATCCGTTTCATTTCTACGTTTCTTGTCGGGTCAAAGTGTTGACTTTCTAACAATGATATCATCGTTTTCTTATACGTAACTTCTCTGCTCTTCCATAGCCGATCGACCTTTGTTCACAATTCCCACCGATTTTTATTTGCTAGATCGATATATTTTCAGGTATGATGATATATATATCATGGTTTGTTTATTCATCTGGAAAGTTTTTGATGCATCATGATCAGGACAAAGTTGGCGTGAAATGAAAAGTTTTAAATAAGTTTTTTTTTTTTGTTGTTGTTGTAAACCTATAATCAGATGATGAGATGATCCTATATTAATCGAATATTTTGATTAATTATACATGATATTTAACAATTGCATTCATCTTTTTTCTTTTGTGAAATCTAAGCAGTGAGCTTGAAACATGGCTTCAGTGGCTCCTAAAATCGCTAAAGATGTAACTGAAGTAAGTAACCTCCAAGATTATGTCTTTCTTCAACTATGTCTTGTCAGTAAATGTTTTTTTTTTAATTGATATTTTTTATTATTTGGGAGCAGCTAATAGGGAACACTCCATTAGTGTATCTAAACAAAGTAGCTAAAGATTGTGTTGGTCATGTTGCTGCTAAGCTTGAGATGATGGAACCATGTTCTAGCGTCAAAGACAGGTGCTTCCGAAAAGTTTAAAAGCTCTGTTTTCTAGTTTCTCTGTTAGTGACAAAAGAAACAAATACTTGTACTTTGTTCTTTTTTGTTGCAGGATTGGTTATAGTATGATTGCTGATGCAGAAGCTAAAGGACTTATTAAACCGGGAGAGGTCTGTTTTTTTTTTTAAATGGAAGCTATTAGTCAGATTCTTCATTTGTTAGTTTTTGAGATTTTTAACTTTTGAGTTTTTTCTTTAGAGTGTGTTGATTGAGCCAACAAGTGGGAACACTGGAGTTGGTTTAGCATTTACTGCAGCTGCAAAGGGCTATAAGCTTGTTATAACAATGCCAGCTTCAATGAGTATAGAGAGAAGAATCATTCTCTTAGCTTTTGGAGCTGAGTTGATTCTTACTGATCCGGCTAAAGGTATGAAAGGTGCTGTTGCAAAGGCGGAGGAGATTTTGGCGAAAACACCTAATGGTTATATGCTTCAACAGTTTGAGAATCCTGCTAATCCAAAGGTAATTACTATTTAGTTTAAGTGCCTTAGTGGATTTGAAGTCAGATACTTATAACATAGTATTGTGTTCATTGCAGATCCATTATGAGACTACTGGACCTGAGATATGGAAAGGTTCTGGTGGAAAAGTGGATGGCTTTGTTTCTGGTATTGGTACTGGTGGTACCTGAACAGGTGCTGGGAAGTATCTCAAGGAACAGAACACAAACATAAAGGTGAATTTCATTTACTTATACAATCAGACTCTTTCTTAGTAAACTCAAAACTTGTCTCATTTGTTTTCTCATCTTATAGCTGTATGGTGTCGAGCCTGTTGAAAGCCCTATTCTGTCCGGTGGAAAGCCAGGTTTGTCCTCAATAAGGAACTCTTTGGCACACTTTTTCTTCTTTTACTTTGCTCACATGTTAGTCTTGAGTGTTCATTATGAGGTCCTTCTAACTTTTGGTGTTCATATCAAGATTCATTGAATTTCAGCCTAACACATTGGTAAAAATGCTCAGGTCCCCACAAAATTCAAGGTATAGGTGCTGGTTTTATTCCAGGCATTTTGGATGTTGATCTTATAGATGAAGTTGTTCAGGTAAGGTTTCATACCAATATCATCTTGCTGACTCCAAAACACACCTTACATTTCTTAGTTGCCTCTTATAGTTTTGTAACGCTTACGCAGGTTTCAAGTGAAGAATCCATTGACATGGCAAGGCTTCTTGCTAGGGAAGAGGGTCTGTTAGTAAGTGCTTCACATTTTGCCTCATCAGATTTTTCTGTTAAGCCAAAAATGTCTTGATTCAGCTTTATCCTCACCATTATGATTCAAACCTCACCATGAAAATAAAAACAGGTCCTTGATCGTTATCACATTTGTCTCCTCCTATGTACTGTAGGTGGGAATCTCATCTGGAGCAGCAGCTACTGCAGCAATCAAACTTGCAAAGAGGCCAGAAAATGCTGGGAAGCTTATAGTGGTACGTTTTTTCCAAAGCTAAAGAACAAACAGTGAACTCATGGAAGCTTAAGAGTCGATCTTATAATAAGAGATGTGAAACTGAATGTTTCAGGCGGTGTTTCCGAGTTTCGGGGAAAGATATCTATCGACTGTACTGTTTGATGCAGCAAGGAAAGAGGCAGAGACTATGACCTTTGAGCCCTGAATCTGTTCCCCTTTCTTCTTGGTGATACAAATAAATGATCTTTCTTCCAACATATATATCTTCAGATTCTGTCTGTATCTTGTCATTTGTGAGAACTCAAAAGTAGTTTGTCTGCTACTATGAACAATCCATTTCTAGAAAGTTTCTGGTTGAGTTTTTGCTCTCTCTATTTGAAATCTTGTGTGATCAAAAACAGTGACGAGAGGACAACTACATCTACTTTATAAATAGCCCCAAGCTTGGTACAATATTTTAGTGATTTGGAATTACAAACAAAAATATTTTCTTTATCTCTTGTAGATCAGATTAGACAATCAAGAAAGCATATCCAAAAAGCTTTTATCCAATCTACGATCTGATAACATATCAATAACCATCTTTATGGTGGAAGAATCTGCAGAGAACCCACACACCTTCATTTCTTCTATGAGTTCAACTGAAGAGATTAGACCACTACCTCCAAGATGTGCCCTGATAAGAATGTTGTACGTAAAATCATCCGGAGTACACCCATCCTCCTTCATTTTTCTAAACAGCATATCGGCTTCAGACAACGAGCCTTTCTTACATAGTCCTCCAATCATTACATTGTATGTCACGACATCAGGTTTCACTCCTTTGTCAGAGAGGCTACAGAATAAACTCCAAGCATCATCGACCTTACTAGCATTGCACATCCCGTGAATGATGATATTATAGATACCAATACCAAGAGTCATCCTACTCTTCTGCATTTTCTCAAATATCTCCAATGCTTTATTTAGTTCACCATTGTCACACAAACCATCCAGCAAAATACCATAAGTTACAACACTTGGTGGCACACCACGAGAAACCATCTCTTGGAAGAGTTCTTTGGCGGCGTTAAGTTTTCCCGATTGACAAAACCCTAGGACAAGAGTGTTATAAGTGATTGTATTAGGAATCAATCCTTTCGAAGAAATCTCACGAAAAAGTCTCATACCATCATCAACTCTCTTAGCTTTGCAGTAGCTATTTATGAGAATACTATAAGTCACGATGTCAGGTTCGCACCCTTTGCTAACCATCAGATCAAACATCTGATTAGCCTCATGTAAGCAATTCTCCTTACAAAACCCATCAATTAATGAATTATATGTAATGGTGTCAGGAGCTATACCTCTTGTGATCATCTCATTGTACAACTCTTTAGCCTCTAGAAGCTTCCCCTCTTTCACAAAAACATCAATCAAAGCACTAAATGTGACAACATCGGGAATGATATTCCTTCCAATCATCTCCCTCAACATCTTTGCACCATCATCCCATTTACCGTCGTTACAAAGACCTCCTATAAGAGAACTATACGTAACAACATCAGCTTTAATCCCTTTCATCTCCATCTCATTGAAAAGGCTAAGCGCATCGTCAAAGCTCCCATCTTTACAAAGACTATCAATAACAATACTATACTGAACAACACTAGCTTTGATATTTCTTTCTTCCATCTTTCTAAACAAATCCAAAGCCAAAGCAGAGTTCCCTGACTTACACAGTCTATTCAAAACCGGTCCATAAGTAACCTCATCAGGTTGAAAACCATACTCAACCATCCTATCAATCAAAACCAAAGCTTCAGACACTCTACCCTTTAGACAAAGTCCATTGATCAGAGTGCTAACGGTTACAAGATCCGGTCTTTGCTTCATTTCCACCATCCGATCAACTAACGCAACCGCTTCAGAAACTCTACCCTCGAGGCAAAACCCGTTAACCAAAGTCGAAAACGTGATTGTATCAGGCTCATACCCAAGCTTCCAAGCTCTCCCAAGAACAGAAAATGCGAAAAGAAGTTTCTTTTTTCTACAATAGCAATTGATCATAATGGTCATAGTATACATGTCATGCTCAATCCCATTCAACTCCATTCCCTTGCAGAAACCTAACACTAAATCATACTGTTTCGTTCTAGCAACAGCACTACACAATCTATTGAAATCGATTGGAGTAGGTAAAGGACGAGATTGAATCATGGATTCGAAGAGATCAATAGCATCATTAACCTTAATATCAACAATCCCATTCCTTAATCTCTCTTTATAAGAAAGCTTCGCTTCGGTGATACTAGAATAGTGTAATAAAGAAGTACCTTTCTCAAGAATCTGAGTAAAGTTCGAAGCTTTTCGATTTAGAGGAATCAATCTCTGTATCATCTTCTTCAATGAATGAATCGTTGGTCCTTTGTGCTGTGTGAGAGAGAAGAGAAGAAGAAGGAAATGAAAATTCCGGTTTTGATTCATTCATATATTTAAACCCGGTTCAATGTTTTGATTTAAAAATCAAAGCGGTTTTAATTGGGAAAGGTACGAGTTAAACCCAACCTTGTTTCTTCATCTTCCTCACTCTCTGCGCCGCGTTTGCTTCCATCGTTCTCTCGATTGTTTCCTCTCAAGCGAAGCTTCTTCTTCTTCGATCTTCTTCCTCGTGTGTGGATTCGTTTCTGAAAGTAAGTATTTTTGTTAGTTGTTGATTTTTTTTTGTGGTTCAAATGGTCTTAAGATTTGTGTCGATATCGATCTCGGAGTAAACAGAATCTAGCTCTGGAATCGTAGAAATTTTCACTGAGACTTCTTAGATCCCAATCAAGCTTCGTTAATGTTAGAAAATTAGCTTAGATCATGGAATATATGTGTTGAGAGTTGATATAAGTAGACGTTGAAACCCTAGTTTGGAGAAATAGCCCTGATTGTTGAAAAGGATGTTAAATTGGTTGTTGTTATCGTTTCTATGTTTGAGTCTCTGTTGCCATAGTTTGAGATTGGAGTATTATGTAGGAGATGATACACTGTTAGTGAACTCATATACGTCTACTTTGTGGAATGTTCTGTGTTGGTTGCTTCTACTTGTATAAGTGTATTTGATGCTATGAGACTGATGGATTCTGAAGGATAAGCTATGTCATTGGTTTAGATGTGGCTGTTGTAGTATTTAGATCTATTTGATGGAAAAGGGCGTGATTGTTCGTGACAAGATAGTGATGGAATGATTGTAGGATTGATCTTGATCTGGTAAAAGCCTTATGCTTCACCATGTTTTGTATTTTATAACTTCTGAGAGAATAATGAATTAAGTATGAATCATTCTTGAGGTAAGATAGTTCTCTGCATTGGTTAAGTGATTAGTATTCTTTCCAATGTGCTTGGAATTGTTTTGTAACAATTGTGTTTTTCGGTTCGTAGTTGTGTCAGATGCAAATGTTTCTCTGAGTGTTGTTGTTTGAGTTTCTTTATTGATTTACTCTCATTTTTTGCTTCAACTATGCAATTCGTGATTTCTTGGATCTAATTTCTGTAGTAGGATCGAAGTAATGGCCAGCAAATCTGGAAGCGGTGGCCTAAGAGAACCGCCGAATGAGCAAGCTGTTTTGAACATGTATGAAGGCAAGAGATCAGAGCTAAGCCAAATCTACTCCAACATAACCGACCTCGAGATGCAAGTGAGCGAACATTCTCTGGTCATTAACGCCATTCAGCCTCTCGACCAATCGAGGAAATGCTTCCGCATGATAGGAGGCGTTCTTGTCGAAAGAACCATCAAAGAGGTACTACCAGCTGTCCAACGTAACAAGGACGGACTTGAAGAGGTTGTGAGGAAGCTATACGAGACATTGGAGAAAAAGAAGAAAGATCTTACAGAGTTTGAAGCTAAGTATAAGATCAGGATAACGAAACAAGAAGATAACAAGGAAGGAGGTAACAAGAAGGAAGGTAATGCTCAAGGTGTTCTTGTTGGAGCTGCCAGTTCAAGCCAGTAAAACTCTATATTTGGCAGTTTGTTTTACTGTTGTATCTCTTTTTTGGATCTTATGGTTAAAAGCCGTAAACTTTGCTGGAAAAAATCAACATGTTTTGAATGTCACAAAACTAGTAGACTGGAGAAATGCCATATTTATGTAGATCCGTTGTGCTAGAGAAAGATTTCAACTTTATAACCGGAAAGTGACCATTTTTTTACATTATGACTGAACTTTTTTGAACAACAGAACCAAAACATCTCCCTCTCGCAGGATTTTTCATATATCAGCTCTCTCGTTAAGCCTAGCGGCGGCAGTAATAGAAGCCGCTACACCACCAGGGTGAGTAGACAAATTAGGATTGTTCCTCAGCTCAGCGCTCACCACTCCCTCTGCGTCCTGCCTGGTCACAGCTTTATCTGCGGCTAACTTCCCGGTCGCACCCTAATAAGCCATCCGGTTCAAACACATTTAGACAATCTTAAAACTAAAACATTAAGACATTGAAGATGTTTTTAAAATTGGGGTTTAACCGCCAAAACATCAATGAGCTTGATTTTATCCTCATCACGGTCTATGGTAGCGTTGTGATTTGCTGCTGATTGAGCAGAAGCGGCGATTCCACCAGGAGCAATCACATTAGTGCCACAAGCTCTAACCTCTGCCGCTTGAATCGCTGCTGCGTCGCTTTGATCCACCGGTTTGTTTCCAGCGGTTTGCACAGTCGCTTCCAATGCTTCTCCAATCGTTATTGCACTTTGTAAACTCAAACCCACAACTTCTGCTTCCATAGCTGCCGCAGTCGCCACTGGCCTAGGCTCGACGTATTGTCCAACGACCTATGACAAATATATCTTCACCATTATAAAACATGATCGTAAGAAAAAAGATGTAATTCTGGATTTGAGTTATGACCTGTCCACCGACGAATTCTGTTGTGACACGTGCACCAGGGACGTCAGTTTGCGCCACTGTGACGCCTCGTTCAGCGGCGAGATCAGTTGTGTCACCTGGATGGACAAAGCCACCGCGTTTATTAGCAGTGGCTGCAGACTGCATGACTGCCGCTGCACCGCCTTTCTGAGTGTGGCCAAACACACGTGTCTCCGCTGCTTGCATCATGTTTGCATCCTCCGGCGCTATAGGCTTATCAGCGAGTTCACCGGAGACTTCAAAAACGTCACCGTAAGTGACTGGCTCTTGTGGCCGCTTTGGTTGTTCTTCTTGACTCATCTCTCTGTTTTGTTATGTTATGTTCCGTTTTGTGTTACATACAAAAGTGACAACAACTCCTATAAAGATAAGAGAGGTGCATGAGTGTGAGAGCAACATTATGAGATTTTGACACTTGTCATTTTGTCAATGACGTGACTAAGAGGCAGGTGTCAGTTTCCAAGTTTATAGCAACCTTAGCAAGATGATGATTCAGACCGACTGAGATAGAGTTTTGTCATTTAGGTTTAAATACTTTTTTCCATGTTTCGTACAACATTGGCCACGTTTCAATATTGAGACAACATAACAACAATGAGCAAAGCTGTTCTGAACATTTCTGAAGCCATGAGATGAGAGCTAATACATACCTACTCCAACATGGCAACATATATAATATAACTGAACTCGAGGTGCAAGTGAGCGAATACTCTCTGGTCATCAACGCCATTAAACCTTTCAACCAATCGAGGAAATGCTCCTGCATGAGAGGAGGCTAGGCGTTGGTCGAGAGAACCGTCAGAGACGTACTCCCACATGTGCAACGCATAAAGGAAGGGATCGAAGAGTTTGTGAAGAAGCTATATATCCGAGACATTGGACAAGAAGAAGAAAGATCGTACAGAATCTGAAGCTAAGTATAACCATCAGGATAAGGAAGCAGGATGATAACAAGGAAGAGGGTAATAAGAAGGAAGGTAATGCTCAAGGTGTTCCAGTAAAAACGCTCTTCTCTTTTGGATTTTTGTTTTACTGTTGTATCTGTATTTGTGGTTTTTTTTGGTTAAAACTCAGATATTTTTAATTGTCACAAACCCCATTGGACTGGAGGAATATCCCATTTATATAGATCAGTAGTGGTAAGTGTTAACTCTCTTAGGAATTATTAGTTCAAAGCAAATCAGCTAAAGAATGGATTTTAACTTCAAACTAAAAAGTCCCCATTATTCATTCCAACATCATCCTTGGGAAGTTTTTAAGCAGTAAGATACAAAAAAGAACAAAAAAGCTAGTCGATTAAATGTCACAAGCTTGTGAACACCATCCTCTCCCCGCCGGATTTTCTAACATATCGGCTAAAGGACCAAAAGCTGTAGACGATTTTACATAACAAGTTTCCTAAGTTGTGAAAGAGAGACGAACAAACAAACAAACAAACAAAAAAAAGAAAGATCATCGATCCTCTCGCCGGATTTGTCTTGTCATATATCAACTCTCTCGTTAAGCCTAGCAGCGACGGTAAGAGAAGCCGCTACACCACCAGGGTGAGTACACAATTTAGGGTTATTCCTCATCTCTGCGCTCACCACTCCCTCGGCATCTTCCCTCGTCACAGCTCTGTCTGCCGATAACTTCCCTGCTGCACCCTATATAATTCATTCGGTTCGAAAACATTTAGCCACTACTTTAAAAGGAAAACATCAAAAACATTGATGAAAATGTTTTGAAAATTAGGGTTTAACCGTCAAAACATCACGAAGCTTGATTTTCCTCTCGTCACGATCTACGGTAGCGTTGTGATCCGCTGCAGATTGAGCTGAAGCGGCGACTCCAGCTAGAGCAATGACGTTGGTACCGGAAGCTCTCATCTCTGCCGCTTGAATCGCTGCGGCGTCGCTTTGATCCACAGGTTTGTTTCCAGCTGTCTTCACAGTTGCTTCCAGTGCTTCTCCAATCGTTATTGTACTTTGCAAAGCTTCTTCGTCCGTACGCGCAGCAGCGACTACACGCCTCGGTTCAACGTGTTGTCCAACGACCTAAAGCTTCACCATTACTCCAAAACAAAAAACGGATATATGAAAAGAAGTACTAGTACTTTTCGAAACAACTTGTGACCTGTCCACCGACGAATTCGGTTGTGACAGTTGCAGCAGGGACCGTTTGCTCCACTGTGGCGCCTCGTTCAGCGACAAGCTCAGTTTTGTCATCTGGATGGACAAAGCCACCGCGTATATTGGTGGTGGCTGCAGATTGCATGACCGCAGCTGGACCGCCTTTCTGAGTATGGCCGAACACATGTGTCTCCGCGGATTGCATCATCTTTGCATCCTCAGGTGCTATGGGCTTATCAGCGAGTTCACCGGAGACTTCAAAAACGTCCCCGTATTTGACTGGCTCTCTTGGCCTCCTTGGTTGCTCTTGGCTCATCTTTGTTTTGTTACGTTAATGTTCTGTTACAAACTACGATAACTCCTACCTGAATTGAGTGTCTATTATATAAAGAGAGGTGCATGAGTATGGGATCAACGTTCTGAGATTTTGACACTTACTCGTAGATGAGGTGACTAGGACACTCGTGTCAGTTTGCGAGTTTGTAGCTAAAAAGATAAAGCTTAGATTGAGATAGGGATTTTACTTTTCTTTTTGTAAATTTGTCATTTAGTTTTAAGAGTGAATGAAAAAGGACATGTTTCCAACGTTACCACATATGAGTCGTATAACATTGGACACGTTTGTTTCAATATTTGTTTTTGTTCTTGTAGACACGTTTCAATTTTAAGACAAACATAACAGAAAAGTCAAATGTTGGAAACAAAGGTCACCAATATGTCGGAAGTCAAATAACAAATCTTTGTCGGTCTAACAAAACTCATAAACTTCCCCTAACTCTTCGGATCTCTCTAGATCCTTGTTTTTCGTTGCCTTAATTATCTTTCTCTTCTCTTATTTCATGTTAGAAAACAGAGTATACAACAGAAAACACAATCGTTTATTTTTGTTCTCTGTGTTCCCATACACAAAATCTTCCAGCTTCTGTTTCTCCGTTTTGTTCAACGGAGTTACAAAGCGGAAGAACCTTTGCCTTCGGCCTGAAAGACCAAAGATATGGGAACTGGTGGAATAACGTCCAACGCTCACGTGGTCTCTCCCACGTGGCATCACAAGCACGTGCCTCCTATGGATGACGACTCTGTTCTTCAAAGAGACATCGGAGAGCTTCTTTCACGGTGGGGCGGGCTTCAAATGGCCGTAAAGAACCAGTGGGGAGGCCATGATTCTCTCAAGAAATCTCAAGAGCTAGCTCACAATCTTTTTCATCTCATCTCTCAATCAAATGGTTCGATTTTCTTTTTACTTCTTTAGATTTTATGTTATGATCATGAATATATTGATAGTTTGATTCCAACATTATGATATGAGCAGTGATTACGGTGGAAGAAATAGAGAATTTGCTACATGAAAGCTTGCTTCTTTCTTTCAACACAGAGATTGAAGATGGCAGCATTGAAGAGGTACGTACTATTTCTTGAAAATGTAGACGATCAATTTACTTGTGAATTATGTCGACTAATCTTTCATCGTGTGATTTCGTCAGGTAGCTGAACAATTGATGATACTCCATGAAGAACATTTACGTGGGACTCTTTAAGCAGTAGCTTGAACGATTTATATCATTTTTGGTGTATAATTAGATCAATGTAAGATACAAAGAATTGAAAATTGGGTGGACAACAAAATATTATTCATCAGAAATCATAGAATATAGGAATACGTATCAAAATCTATGTTTATTTGATGTAATCATTTTGTAGTTGTGATGAACAGTTTTTCCTAATGTAATTTCAAATTAACCAGTAAGACACTCCATCATGATTAATGTGGGGAATATGGACCGAGTGACCGATACCACGTAGAAAATATATATCTAAATTTTCCAATATAATGCAACAAAATTCATATTGAAGCAAAAACTCCATGTAATTTGGATTCTTGACAATTTTATTATGGTCAAATCATGTGTGTAATATGCAAATAAAAACTAGAGAGATGGCAATAACATCATTAGTATGAACCACTAGGCTATAAATTGGTCAAAGTAGAAATGGTGCAAATGAAAGACTAATTTACGTGAGTGCGATTACGGTAAAATCGGTCATTAAAGACAAAAAGACTTACCGTACAACAAGTCATTTACATGAAAACCAAAAAAAAAAAAAAAAAAA
>Ga0041059_1001751_pt1 | contig 16944 bp, 24 predicted proteins | sample AraColnosormetaG_FD_56232 | JGI IMG/M metagenome (GOLD analysis project Ga0041059, IMG submission 56232) | Arabidopsis roots microbial communities from North Carolina, USA - Col MF nosort | ecosystem: Host-associated > Plants > Roots > Unclassified | place: USA: North Carolina | collected...
TTCATAAATCTATTTTTTTTTAATTAATTAATGCTATGAATGATTTTTTTTTTTTTAAATTTTGTTTTGGTTTACTTGATTTTAATGTTTGAATATTTACATTTATAACTAAATCTAAAAATGAGGTTTTTGTATTTCATGGTACATAGTTTAATCAAGCCAAAATAATGTTCAGAGATGATCCAAGTATCGATGGAGGTTGGAAATTTGACCATGTTTGGGATATTGTTAAGAACTTTGAAAAGTTTAAAGATGGTGTTCCCCGTCCTTAAGGTATATCTATCCCAGTTCGTTTTGAGCATACAACTTTAGAATCAGAAAATCATACCTTTCATTCTCCTACCCAAGCATCTCCACATTTATCTGCTTCTTCACTAAATTTAAATGATGATGATGAGACTATTGTTGGATCTCCCTCTCCACGACCACTAGGGGTAAAAAAATCAAAAATGAAAAGAAAAATTAATGATCAAACAACATCGATTATCAATACCTTGGAAGGAGGAAACAAGAATTTTATGGAGCAATTGAAGAGGAGCAAAGACAACAACAGTTGGATATTCAAAGTAAAAATTATGCTTTAAAAGAGCTGAAAGAAGAAAACAAAAATTTATTTTGTGATTTAAATACCATTGATCCAAATGTCCGTAAATATTTTCGGGCCAAGCAAGCACGTATTTTACAAAAACGGAGTGATCAACAACAAAACCAACAAGCTCCTCCTCCATCTACTTCATTTGGTTTGTTTGGACAATATTTCAACGATATTGGTGGATCCAGAGATAATTTACCAGAGTATTTATTAATTTAGTCTTTGTTGTATTAAAAATAATTATTGTGGAATAATTTATTTTTCTTTATTTATAAGATTTTATATAATTTCTCTTTTTTAAAATAGTAATCTCAAATTGTAAAATAGATATTTAAACCAAATCCTCTAAAATCAATTCAAACTATTAGTTTTATTCATTTTAATCAGAAATAAAGAAAAATAAAAATTAAGGGACCACTCTGCAAATAAAAAAGTTTGTCTCTATTTATAAAGGAAAAAATACAGCACCTCTATATATAGAGAAAAAATAGAGATCTCTTTAATAGAGATGAGAATAGAGATGGGTTGGAGTGAAATAGAGACAAAAATAGAGTTTAGAGACAAAAATAGGGATGGGTTGGAGATGCCCTAAGGACATAAACAAAAATAAAACAATAAACATGCAACAATAAACATGTTCAACAGTTGTACCAAGTTTTCAACTACCAACACATTTATACCTAAAAAAAACAAAACACTAATTCATGACACATAAAACAAACAATTAAAAGTGCTTAAACATTCTTTGTCTTTGTCTTTGCATTTCTCGAGAGTATAGGACTCCGATACACCGGCTTCGCATTCGTCCTCGACTTTGTCATCTTCTTTACCACCTTCAGCTTTTTAACGCCCCCTTCACTAGGATCATCTCCATCATCATGAGACTTTCTTCTCTTATTACTTGGATCATCTCCATCATCATGAGACATTTCTCTCTTCTTACTAGGCTCAGCAGCCTTACCTCCATCCATCTTATCATCTTGAAGCACCCTTTTGTCCTTCTCCATCTCCCTATTACTACCACCCACATCACTCTTATTTTGAACCATCTCTTTGTCCTTCTCCATCTCCTTATTCCCACCACCCACATCAATCTAATTTTCAGCAATCTCTTTGTCTTTCTCTATCTCCCTATTACCACCACCCACATCAATCTCATTTTCAGCCACCTCTTTGTCCATCTCCATCTCCTTATTACCACCACCCACATCACTCTCATCTTCAGCCAGCTCTTTGTCCATCTCCATCTCGTTGTTACCACCACCCACATCACTCTCATCTTCAGAACCATCTTTTTCTATCTTAGTCTCTTTTTCTCCAACCTCACTCCCCTTCTCACCACCATTTGCATCACTCCCTTCCTCCGCCTCGTTTTCTCCATCTTTCGTCCCCATCTCTTTTTCTCTAACATCATTCTCCTTTGAACTATAAATATCATTAGTTCTAGTATTAGATTGGATTGATTTGATTGCCGCTTCCATCAGTTTGAAACTTTTATCTTGTTCTTCATACGTCTTACTGCAATCTTTCATCTTCTTACTTATATCCTTAAATCCATTCTCCATCAAAGTCTTCAATCCGCTTACAACCTCAGTCAAACCATCATTACTTGCAATAGTCGGAGTCTGAGCCACTTTTACCTTGCTTTTTTTCCACACCGGCTTTTCTGAGAGCCTTGACCACAGTAGTCGGAGCTATATTAGCCACAAATGTCTTGTTGACTACATCTTCATTGAACAACGGTTCAAAATATAGTCTTCTGCTCATCAACTAGACGCTTCTTCCAGCCATCAACTATTACATCATCAACATCATTCACTCCACACTCCACATCCATAGTTCTTTCCAAAAGTAGTTTCTCATCAGCAGTTGGAGTCAAGATACTCTGAATGTTTTGTGCATGATAAGAAAATCCAATTAATACAACATCCATGGTATTTGATAGGTAATTAATAAACATGTTATCACTAACCTTCGTTTTACCAAGTTTGTCATACACATCTGACATTGAAAACCCTTTCATAGTACTTAATTTAAACATCATTTTACACATCCAGGGACACTGAGGATCTACGGATTCAATATCTTCGCAGAAATTGTTCCTGAGAATTGGAATCGACTCAAATGCTAAATACTACCAAAAAATAAAAAACAGGATCATTCAAACAAAGTTGTATAACTGCTAATAAAAACCAAGTTGTACACAGTTTCACTTTCTTACAAAATTAAGAGATGAATAATGAAATCACATACCTCCAAGGCAGAACAATACTAGGAAACACCTTTTGTGAACTAACTTTTCCATTGCATTTGGCCATCAAATAGAAAATATTTTTCAGATTTTCAGCAAATGCATATTTTCCCCACGGAAATGTTTTGCACAACTGTAGATCGGCCACGGCCCTAAGGAAAAACTTCTCCACCTTGGTGCCCTTTCTCATGTCTTACACTTTCCAATGATTACACTACTTAAGAAATAGAGCACAACTATTCTCAGGCAAGCCTCAGTTGGTTTTTTCATTAACAGTAACTTTGCCTCCACTATTGGATATTGAATTGTTGCTCCAAGTCCAAAATGCTTGCCAACAAGTGGTAATGCCCAAGGTGTCCAAGGGTTTCGTATAATTATGATAGTATAATCCTGACATGAATGCAAATTCTTAGAATCGGAATGCCATTAACGATAAACCATACTTCCTTCTTCTTCTCTAAACATGTTGTGCAAAGAAATAACAGCCACATACCCATCACCTTATGATTTGGGTCCTTATGCATGTGAAAGAAGTGTTTGAACTGTGTGATCCAAAAACCACTTCAATTAGGAGTCTTTAAGATGAGTCTCCAATAATCCCACTGCCTTATGAAGATAACACTTTGTTGTAATCTTGTATGACTTTGTATACTCACTCGGACTGAAGTACATTTGTAACGCCCGTCTCCCTCAACCTTGAGACGGCACCCTTTTTCTTTATGATTAAATTTTATTGATAACCATCTTAAATATAATATCAAAATATTTGAAAACATCTTAGGTAAAACTTAATTGAAAACAAGTTGATAATAATAAAATACCGTTGAAATTTAATAAAACCAAGTTTCCTGAAATACACCGTACAAAAGACAGCTACTCAACATTCTCATCCTCACCTGGGGAAAAGGAGAAAAGGGGGATGAGTAATTAATTACTCAGTGAGGCGGTCAAAACTGCCCATTGAAGCACAATATCACATTTATACTTTCACACAACTTCCATTCATAAGCATAGAATCAAACAACAAGCATATAGCTTACGTTTTCGTAGCAAGCTATAACAGTCAAGCAGTTTTAACAAAAGAGGTGATTCTTGCTCAACAAGCAATCGACGTGGCAGATAGGGTATACCTTTCCTTGTGACGACGAAGGGTCCTGTGGCTTCCCGAACACTTTCTCTATCGGTATCCACCGTCGAATTGTTCTTAAATAATTAGAGTTAACCAGAATACGTTCCCCAAAATGCCAACTTGAATCTGAAATCTGATACTTAGTTATTTCTGGGTTCAGAAACTATGATCCTTGTCCAACTTTCAACTAGAATTTCGGGTGGAGTTTACCTCGTAACGAAGATTCGTTTGTTTCTGTGTATTCCTCAGTGTGAGATCTATCCAACAATACCAAATTCGTATCTGTTCCTTCAGATTGGACGGGAAAATGTTCACCAATAGCTCTACCTAAACTAATATCTTTCTTCCTCTTCTTCACTAAAAATCCAAAAAGATTGAATGGTAAACCATTAATCCTCAAGAAACTACACTGATAAAGAAAAACTGTATCTCACTCAAATTCAATCGAACAAGTTACAGCAATTGAATCGTCGTTCATAAAACGAGAATCCAAATCTCATGTGATAAAGCTTAGAAGTAGAAACAGCTCTATCAACAATGAAATATCAAACCTTAAGAGTTTACACAGAGAATTGAAGAAGAAAAAGAAGAAGATTACACAAATTGATATTTTTTGGTTAATTTTCTATATAGCTCCAACTCTCTATCTCCACGTCAGCTGCCAACGCATCATTTTTTACGTCTTCACCAATCATCTTCCTCTATTCTTCCACGTCAGCTACTCTTTCATTTTCCTGTATCAAATCTCCCTCGTTCGAGAAACCTTGACCTCAAGGTTTTGTAAAGAAGTCAAACCAATGTGCAAGTAAAATGCCATTCTACACTCCATTTGAAGGTTAGAGAGCATCTGGCTTCTCATAGTTGTAAACAGCCCCTACTCATAAGAATTATTAGTCATGAAGAGAAACAAAGAGGACTCCTATGTCGCTTTTCTCCATAGTTCCCGAGTCCAGTTGATTAAAACCATTGAAGCAACTCTACTTGGAATATGAGTTTTTAGATCGCTTGTGATTCCAGGGTCAAAGGTTTGGCTCTGTGTGACTTCAAGCCTTCGTTTTACTTTGGCAAATCCAATGGTAACATCTCGAACCACACATTGATACCTCACGACCACCAACTCACACCAGAACTTGGTGGATATCAATTTGCAGTCTTGTGAGCTGGTTTTAAATTTGAACTTCGAGGATTTGGTAGACTTACCAGGCTTCTTCTGGACATGGACAGTAGCACTTCCACAACTAGAGTGTAATTCATCAACAACAAATCCAATTGATGACAGCATTTGATTCATTCTTGCATCGACTTTATCAAAGTCCTTAAGGTTTGAACTAACCTTCTGAGGTTGTGAGACACCTTCTATGTCTGTGGAGTGAAACGCGACTTGATCTTGAATCAACGGATTATGTTCCATCCATGAATCTGTTTCACACTCTTCTATGTTGGATTCAAGCACTTCCCCAGCAACCGAGATTTGATTATCATCACTAGACTCTGCACCATTAACTTTTAGCAAGTCTTTTTTAATCTCATTCTCTACCAAATTGCTCCAAGAAGTCTCTGCAGCTTTTTCTGAAACATGTAAAGGTTGAACTCTATATTGATAATCATCAATCCCTTCTCGGCTAATCATTCTCATCTTATTAAGCTTTAATGCCTTCACGTCTCTGACGGAACCTTGCCTAATACCTTGAAGAAGAACCTTTTTATGTCCTATATGGAACTGCATCTCTAACTTCTTAAAATCACAAGTTACTAGCCCCAAACATCCTAACATTCACTTGAGTATCAGTTCTCAAACCTTCCAAGTAAAAACTAACCAAGTAATCTTCACCGAAGTTCACTCTAGTGCTAATCAACTCAAATCGAGCATGATACTCCTCTATTCCTTCAGTCTCCTGCAATTGTGTCAATTTTGCAATTGAATCATCAACATGCTCATTATATCTCACTTGCAACAATAGTTTGTAACTCCACCAATCATGCCTAACATGCTCCCACATAACTGAATGTGAAATTGATTGGTGCCAAGCATTAGCGAGCCCATCAAAATGGATAGATACTAAACATACTTTGAACTCATCTGGTGTTTGATATATCTCAAAGAATTGCTCAACTAGCAATAACCACTCTTGAATCTTATCACCGTTAAACCGAGGAAAGTCTAACTTCTCAGGCTGTGTAGCATCAGCATAAGTATTAGAAATAACCTGATTGATTCTCAAAAAAATTTGGATCTGAAGAGAAACTAGCAGATGCTTGTGAGGATCGAAATTGATTATGCACATCGATGTTATGAGATGGACCAAACCTTAATAACATAGGCATCGTTGCAAATCGCTTATGTATCTTCAAATTTTGATTCTCAATTTTAACTTCCAATTTCTCAACACACGAAGACAGATCCTCATCCACCATCCCCGTGATCTGATGCTGCTGCGCTTGAGCTTTAGTCGCCATACGTGAGCTTCGAGGTTTGTCTTGGCTCTGAATCGCTGGAAAAGCAGCAACATGTAGATTCTCCACCTCCGAGTTCTCTAATTGTTGATGTTGATGGCCACGCAGTCGAATCGCTTCCAACAGTTTAGCAATCATCTTGTCCATCTCTTGATTTTGTTCGGCAATCATTTGTTCAAATCGTGATCTAGTTCCTGCCATTGATTCCGAGGAAACGAATGGCTCTGATACCTTTGCTAAAGAAAAATTGTATCTCACTCAAATTCAATCGAACAAGTTACATCAATTGAATCGTCGTTCATAAAACGAGAATCCAAATCTCATGTGATAAAGCTTAGAAGTAGAAACAGCTCTATCAACAATGAAATATCAAACCTTAAGAGTTAACAGAGAGAATTGAAGAAGAAGAAAAAGATTAGACAAATTAATATTTTCTGGTTAATTTTCTGCAAATGATCGATAATTCTCTATATAGCTCCAACTCTCTATCTCCACGTTAGCTGCCAACGCATCATTCACGTCTCCAACAATTATCTTCCTCTATTCTTCCACGTCACCTACTCTTCCATTTTCCTGTATCATACACAGACTATCATGAAAAGAGATCAACATAAGGTAAGGTTTCCTTTCCTTACCCAAAAACAATGAGAACGAATCACGACTCCGGTGAACGTAGAGATCGATGGTGATGAGTGATGGCTCACAACATGACAACAACAATGAACGAGTGCTGCTGACTCACAAGTGATCCACAACAAGGAACGATTGTTGTTGCTTCTCTCAGGTTTTGATATGGATACAAGGATGTGATGGCATAACGAAGAAGAGGATATAAGCACCTATATATATACATACGTATGCACACACACTTTCACGATTAGGTTTTTGATATTAGAGAAATTGGGCTGTTATTGGGCCTCATTAGAGAGATGGGTCTCACAATTCTCCCCCACTGAAAGTGAAATCGTCCCCGAATTCAATACTTCTTATTCGACTATATTCTCCACTCATGCATTTAGAAAAACTTTGTTAATTCCCAACACAAATTTAAAACAATTCAATTGACCATTAAAAAAATGAATAAAAATGTTTAAGCATAAGCCAACAACTGAAACTCTAATATAAAAAAAATAGAATGAATTCCTAAAAGAAATTGTCACTTAAAACGATTAGACCGCCTACTCCAACATGAACTTGTACGACCTTGGAATTTGAATTTCAAACTTTATCTTTCTCAACATCAATCCTTTGGTCTCCTATAGCGTACACACGAGATCTTAAAGCTTGTATCTTAGGGAGTGGTTGGTCCCCCTCATTTTCGTTCTACTGATTCCCTTCAACTAGAAACGTAGTGCACTCCCTTGCATAATGGCCAGGCTTTTCACATCTCTTGCAATTATTGTCTCTCCCTGGACAATTCGACCATGTATGACCATTTTGTCTACAATTGTAGCATATCCCAGTATTACTCCAACAAGCCCCGCTGTGCCTCTTACCACATGTGGCACACTGCTGACCATTCTGCCCTGGTCCCGCACCACGATTATCCCAAGTGCGCTTCTGAGATTCAACAGCTTTTGTTACCTTTGCTGGAGCCCTCTTGAGATCCATAGCTTCCTCCACAAGTCATCTCTCCAACCTAGCAGCCTCCTCAACTAACTCAACCAGGCTAGTGCACCCTCGAATGGAGGTACGAGTACGAATATCATCCCTGAGCCCTCTCATGAATCTCTGAATCATATCCTGCTCTCCAAAATTCTTCATAGAGAACCTCCTTAAACGATTGAACTCCTCATCATACTCTCGAACAATCTTCGTGCCCTGACAAAGCTCCATAGACACATATCCAACAGGCAAGCCCCTCTCAAAAAATTTCCACCAATGATCTGCTTCCCCCCTCAAGTAATGCACTGCAAGATCCTTCTTAAACTCCTCCGGACACCTCGTTGTCCTAAAATTTTTCTCCAACATCTGTCTCCAATCATCAGCGCAAATTCGACCAAATCCACCACTGAAGTACTATGTTCCCATGGTACCCACAAGCTTCATTGTCCCAAATAGTTGGTTCGTGCAAGCGGTGTTGGTGGCTGATAGTAATGAGGTAATTTAACCCTAGGTGCCAGTGGTGGTGGTTAATGGTGCTAAGGTGCAGCAACTCCAGATGTCGGTGGCAGTGGTGGGGGTGCATACGCAGGTCGAGTCAAAATCTCACGCATCATGTTTTAGAGTTCTTGCATCTCGGTACGATTCGCTGCAATCTCTGCTGCATGAGCTGCATTAGCTGTCTGATCTGCCTGAGCTGGCAGAGCTACCACAGGTGGCTGATCTTGGTCAACAACTGGTGCATTCGTTACTCGGTTTCCGTGAGGGTTCGCAGGACGTTTTGATCTTCTTGACAACATTTTCTGTTTATAGAAGACTGAACATTAGAACCCCTACGACAACTGACACTTTACTCAACAACTTTTAAACACAAGTCTCGCTCATTTGGTGCTTTTTGTATCCTTTAGAAAAATCCCCTTCCCGTTTATCAAGTACTAAAAAGTTATTATTATTTTCTAAAACATTTTTCTAAAAAATTGATTATAAAAATCTTTTCTTTAAAAAGAAAAAATTAGTCTTCCGGGTCAGCACCGTCTTAACTATAACCTCCGTTCTGATACTATTTGTAACGCTCGTTTCCCTCAACCTTGAGACGGCGCGCTTTTTCTTTATTATTAAATCTTATTGATAATCATCTTAAATATAATATCAAAATACTTGAGAAACCTCTGGTAAAACTTAATTGAAAACAAGTTGATAATAATAAAATAACGCTGAAATTTAATAAAACCGAGTTTCTGAAATACACTATAAACGAGACAGCTACTCAACATTCTCATCCTCACCCGGGAAAATGGAGAAAAAGGGGTGAGTAATTAATTACTTAGTGAGGCGGTCAAAACTGCCCCCCGAAGCACAATATCACATTTATACTTTCACACAACTTCCATTCATAAGCATATAATCAAACAACAAGCATATAGCTTATGTTTTCGTAGCAAGCTATAACAGTCAAACATTCGTCTTGCACACCGCAAGATATTTTACTTTCATTTTTCAGTTTAGGTAGTTTACTTATGGCTACTCAAGCCTCATTTAACTCATCATGGCTACTCAAGCCTCTTATGGAAGACCACGCCCTTAGTTTGATCCTTCCTCTTATTGCATATCACGCTAACAACCTATCGCATAATATCACACAACACGTATTATAATATTTTAAATATAATTCCTAACATTTTAACAATCTGCACCCAATGTCTAATCCTATACAAATGAACTTCAGAAGTACAAAAGTAGAAAGGTGATGCTATGTTTCCACAGGTCCTGCCCTCACCTTGGCAACTCGAAATAGAACGCAAACTTGAAGAAAGATGTTGAAGATGCCTAGACAAAATCTGAAACTTGCAGCAGAAGAAAACATCACAAAGACAAATTAGGGTTTCTGCAGTTTTAACAAAAGAGGTGATTCTTCCTCAATAAGCAATCAACGTGGCAGGTAGGGTATACCTTTCCTTGTGACGATGAAGGGTCCTGTGGCTTTCCTAACACTTTCTCTATCGGTATCCACCGTCGACTTGTCATTAAGTAATTAGAGTTAACCGGAATCTGTTCCCGAAAATGCCAACTTGAATCTAAAATCTGATACTTTGTTATTTTGGGTTAAGAAACTGTGACTTTTGTCCAACTTTCAACTAGAATTTGCGGGTGGAGTTTACCTCGTAACGACGTAACGAAGATTCGTTTGTTTCTGTGTATTCATCACTGTGAAATCTATCCAACAACATTAAATTCGTGATCTGGTTCCTTCATATTGGACAGGAAAATGCTCACGAATAGGTCTACCTGAACTGATATCTTTCTTCCTCTTCTTCACTAAAAATCCAAATAGATTGAATAGTAAATCATTAATCCTCAAGGAACTACACAGACTATCATGAAAAGAGATCAACATAAGGTTAGGTTTCCTTTCCTAACCCAAAAACAATGAGAACAAATCATGACTCCGGTGAACGTAGAGATCGATGGTGATGAGCGATGGCTCACAACGTGACAACAACAATGAACGAGTGCTGCTGACTTACAAGTGACACAACAAGGAACGATTGTTGTTGCTTCTCTCAGGTTTTGATATGGATACATGGAGGTGACGGCATAACGAAGAAGGAGATATAAGCACATATATATATACATACGTATGCACACACACTTTCACGATTAGGTTTTTGATATTAGAGAAGTTGGGCTGTTATTGGACCTCATTAGAGAGCCGGGTCTCACAACATTTTAAGAGGTTGAAGGCAACATAGATATACCTAATTTATACATAGATATACCTAATTTATACATAGATATACCTTTTAGTTTCTAAAATTTCTAAGTTATATTCAAACATAGATATACCTAGTTTATACATATATACCTTTTAGTTGTGAAAATTTTTAAGTTACATTCCAAAATAGATATACCTAGTTTATACATAGATATACATTTTATTTTCAAAAATAGATATACTTTTAGTTTCATATAAATTTTAAGGTAAAAATCAACATAGATATATCTAATTAATACATAGATATACCGTTTAGTCTCTAAAAATTCTAAGTTATATTCGAACATAGATATACCTAGTTATTACATAGATATACCTTTTAGTTTAGAATTTTTTTAAGTTAGATTCCAAAATAGATATACCTAGTTTATACATAGATATACATTTTAGTTTCGAAATTTTTTTAAGTTAGATTCAAACATAGATAAACCTAATTTATACATAGATATACTTTTTAGAATCATATAATTTTAAGGTAGAAATCAGTATAGACATACCTAGTTAATACATAGTTATACTTCTTAGTTTCAGAATTTTCTAAGTTACAATATCAACAAAGATATACCTAATTCATACGTAGTTATACTTCTTTAGTTTCAGAATTTTGTAAGTTACAAAATCAACAAATTTCTACCATAATCTGCTAGTTGTGTAAAGTTTAAAGTTCATAACGTTGAATCATCGTTAGAAATTGAATTTGTTGCTTCAGAATAACCTCCAGCCGACAGTACTACTACTTCATCATTCATTTTGTCTGAAACCACCTCCGCCGCCGCTGGCACACATGCGTTCTTTGTTCGAGCCATTACTCCAGACCTACAAACAAAATCATTTGGATTAGCACTTCGAGTTACTCTACTTTAATTAATTTCAATCACAAAACCCAAAATGAAATAACTCGAATTTTAACTTACCCAATATCTTAGTTTTCGACAAATATTACCAAGATCGACTTTGAAGAAATATAAGAGAAATGAATATAGATCTGTTTTTGTCAAATGGCATTGACGAAGATTGACGATATGTTTTACCTAGGTTTTCTCTAAAAGAAGAAGGAAGAAAGGGAAAAAAAAAAGTCGTCGATCTGTTTTACCATAGAGAAAAAGTGAGAAAGTGTTTTATTTAGGTTTTATTAGATATGACCCGAATAAAATGGGCTTGTGTAATTTTGCGATCCGTTTAGGTTGGTTGGGTCATAATTATTCGATATGTTTAAAGCTTTTTGAGTCATTTACTTCTTTTACCGATAAAAAAATCATAAAGAAATTTCTTTTTTAGACCATCTCCAATGGTGCTTTAAATTTCACATTTTTCTTCATTTTGAAGTAAAAGATAGAGAAATCTTCTCCAATGGTGCTTCATTTTTATCTTCAAAATGAAGAATTCAATAGTGTATCTTCATATTTGAAGGTATACTATTCACATCTTCATATTTTGAATGAACTTTTTTATTTACAAAATGGTCCTTAAAATTATAACAAAGTATATTTTTTTATTAAACAAACTATTTATTTTTATTTAATCCAATCAAACTAAAATACAAAAAATAATTTATATTAAATGGAAAAACAACGTACTTTAAATAAATGTTATGGAATGTGATTTTTTTATAATAATGTATTCTAAATGAAATCAAATAAATAGGTCAAAATTCATATGTTTAGAAAGTAAAGGGTATTATTCATAATTAATTATAAAATAGAGATAGAATATACTTAAAATATTATTTTTGAAGTAGAAAATAAAGGAAACCATTGAAAAAAATTTGTTTCGTTTTTGAATAGCTCTCATGTTCCCTTTAAACACAACAAAACTTCTTAAATCTCTTTCTACTCTACATATCCCTTTCTCTTTTAATGATTAGTGAGAATACTATTTTACCCTTATGAATAATTGAAATTGAATTAAAATTAAAAAGGAAAAAAAGAGTAAAAAAAAAAAAGAATCAAGAAATTATTCGATATGTTTAAAGCTCCTTCTTCTCCAACGACTTCGAGCTCCGACACCTCTCTCTCGCTGCTGCATTGTTGTCGTTTATTCTCTTCCTGCAAGCTGCATCGAGATACGGAGTTCATGTATGTTTCTAGAACTACAAAGAGCTTTCACTTAGGATTTGAGGATTTTGAGATTCAATCCAATTAGATTTGGGTTATTGTGTTTTAGTACCTACATTAGAAGTTTAAGTATAGTTTTAGGGTCGATTTGGTCTGCAAATGGATAAGAATTTGATTTCACATGCTGATTCGTACTGAATTGAACTTGAATCCAATCTTTGTTCTTGCCGCGAAAATAATACTGGTCTAACTAGGCATAGTTGTACCTAAACAATTGGTTTTTATATATAGATAGTATGTTTTAATAGAATTAGTATTACTTATACATATAGTATTTCATTTATGTATTAGTATTACTGACACATGTAGTATTTCATAATTAGGACTAGTATTAATGAAAATGTAGTAGAGCCGGTAATATTAGTAATATTGACTGAGTATGTGTATTGTTTTGGCAGGATACAATGAGAGAGAACTTGATCATCTATTTTAAGGTCGCATGTATAGTTTGATGATGAAGACATTAGGGGAGAAGATAACTATCTCCATATTAGAAGATAGGATATTGACGAAGCTTGGATTATATGGAAATAAGGTTAAATTGCATATGAGGTACAACCCACCGTTGTTCGGAGTAGGGAAAGAGATGAACATTTATGATGATGAGGATGTCCTTACTTATGTAACATCCGCAAAAAAAAACGCAAGAACTGTTTTTGTTGTGGAGGAGATCTTTAAATCGCCGGAGCAATTGCCCGAACAATTGTCTAGAGTTTACGAGCGTCAAATATCTGTAATACAGATATTCTTCTCGATTAGAAGGTACAATAAGATGCAAATTTGCACTCGGCTAAGTAAAGATAGTAGTAGGATCAGGAAAAGGAAAGGCAATCAACAATTAGTCGCAACTCTTCTTCATGATCATTTTTCGGGACAATTGGAAACTCAGGTTTCAAGGGTTATCATGAAGCTGGTTAAGACGAAATTAGGTGTGAAAGTATCATATTCGACGGGGGAAATATAATGCGGTTTGTGATTTAAAAGGTAGCCCGGAAGAAAGCTAAAAAGATATCAATAGTTATTTGTACATGTTGAAGAAGGTAAATGATGGTACAATAACATATTTGAAATTGGATGAGAATGATAAATTTTAGTACCTAGTCATAGCTTTGGGAGCTAGCATTGAAGGCTTTAAAGTGATGAGGAAAGTTATAATTGTGGATGCAACACATTTGAATGGTGGTGTGCTAGTATTTGCCTCGGCTCAAGACCCTAACCATTACCATTACATCATAGCGTTTGGCGTACTCAAAGGTGAAAATGATGCTAGTTGGGATTGGTTTTTGGAGAAGCTAAAAACGGTTGTACCCGATACTTCTGAATTGGTCTTCATGAACGATAGAAATGCAAGCCTCATAAAGGGAATACGGAACGTGTATACCGCGGCTCATCACGGGTAGGCCTGGGCAAAAAACCCATACCCGAAAACCCGAACCGAAATCGACCCGAAAAAAAACAGTTCGAGGTGGGTATGGGTATTAGCTATTTACCCTATTGGGTCTTAGATTGTCGTACCCGTGGGTATAGGGTAAAACACGATCTGAACCCGATACCCGAAAGAGTATCCGCTTACCCGAAATTACATATACTTATTCATAGATTTATACATATAAAAGTTTATTTTATATTTAATATTTGAACCAAATACATTTATGTCCTCGTGTTTGCTCCTCTTCTCCTCCACGGGTTTTTCCACTAAGACGTCCTCGTCTCTCTCCTCCTCCATTGAGACCGCCTCGTGTCTCTCCTCCTCCACGATAGTGGCATTACAGACGTCCTCTTGTCTCTCCTCGTCCACGGAGAAATGATCTCATAACTCCCTTTCTGCAAACAACAAATCTCTCAACTCCTCTTACTATCTCTATATCCCTTTCTCTTTTAATGAGATGTGTATAGACCAATTTACCCCTCCTCCTTCTTTCTCTAATTTTCATTTTAAAATTAAATAATTTTAGAAAGAAAAAAAAATTGAAACCGGAAAAAAAAACAGAATCCGTGAAACTCTCTCTCTCTCCTCTCCTCTCTCTCTCTCTCTCTCCTCTAAAGCTCGAGCTCACTCTCTCTCCTCGCTCACTCATTGCTCTCTTGCCGGAATTCGATTTACATCACCATTGTTGCCATATCCTTATCTTCGGTGAGCTTCGTCGACGTAGAAAGAAAAGGTATGTTTTTCGAGCTGAATAGAGCTTAAAATTGAAGATTAGAACTAAGAGATTTTGTCAATTAGATTTAAGATTAAGCAAATTGTGTTTGGGTATGCACATTGGAAGTTTATGCATACTGTATAGGTTGAATAGATCTGTAAATGGATAAGAAATAGATTACAACAACTGAATCATAGTGAATTATAGTTTTGAACCCGAAACCATTCAATTTGAGCTCTTGTCGGGAAATACATCTGGTAGAACTGAGTATAACTGCACATGATTCAATTGAAAATATATATGTAGTATGACTTTGTTGCACTAGTATTAACCATTTACATGTAGTATTTATTTGGTACAGTTGTATTACCAATTTTCATGTAGTATTATTAGTTATACATGTATTATACAGATAGGTGTAGTATGACTAGTTATACTTGTGTTACCCAGAGTTGTAGTATAACTAGTATAACTGACAGAGTTTTTGTATTGTTGTCTTAGGATACAATGGTGGAGAAGGTGATCATATATTTTAGATGGAAAGATCGAGCGTACAGCTTGATGATGAATACACCAGGAGGGAAAATAACTCTCTCCATGTTAGAAAGTAGGATTTGCTCGAAGCTTGGATTAGATGAAAGTAAGGTTAAATTGCAAATGAAGTACAATGCAGCGATGTTGGGACCAACTCAAGAGATACACATTAGTGATGATGAGGATGTCGGTGTCTATATATCTTCAGGTGAAACGGTTAGTAGATATTCTTTGACTGTTGACGTCATCACTCCACCGAAATTGTTCGAGGAACTGTCGAGAGTGGAGGCCATCAATAAAAGTTTTATTGGTAAGAACTATGCTGATTTGGGTTCAAATGAGGATTAAATGAGAGATAATGCAACCATCGTGATGGGCGAATTGGAGGGACAAGGAACAGAACAAAATGAGGCAATAGCGGAGGTTGATGATACTCAAGATCCTGAGATTGGATCACGTGATGATAGGGATGATGATGATACTGGTGATGAATACGTTGAGCCACCACCTGTTGTAGAATCTAGTCAGTTTAAGAAAGAATGGGAAGACGGTATCGGTTTGACTTTGCGACAAGAATTTCCAAGCAGGGCAGCATGTAACCGAAAGAATACCTCCCCCACTAAAAATTCCTACAAAACTTGAGATCACTCACAGCCTTGAGGCAAAATTCATCCACTTGAGGTGCCTTATCCCTGGTCTTGATAGGCGCTATGATAATGCTGCTTAAGAAATACAAGACCATCATTCTCAACCTTTCTTTTTATCTTTCACCCGCTAGTACCATTCCTATGAGCTTCTCTATCACGTCTTCGCGTTTCACAACAGTATTCTTGAAATGCTTCTTCTTGAAATCCAAATTCCTCGTATTTTTATATCCAAGTGTATAGTTCTTGCAATTGAAGCTCGATATCAATGTGTGTTCCAATATACCATATCGGATTGGAACGCTATTGACGATGAACCACGCTTCTTTCTTCATTTCAATGCGCGCCGTGCGAAGAAGGAACATCCACATCCCCATAAGTCGGTGGTTTGGGACTCTTGGCATGTGGAAGATGTGTTGGAAACTTGGATGGTTCTCAAACCATGCCCTCTTGGACTTGCTCATCTCCGGCTCCAACTTATCGAATGTAGTCAACACTTCGTGAATATAGCACCGAGTTCATTGCTTGATTTTCTTCACATATTCCGAGGGCGGGAAATACATACTCAGCGGTGGTATTTGATAATAGGTTTTTAAGTCAATTAAACCTAAAGCACTATCATGTCGTTGTAGTACTGAAGGTTGTCAATCCAAATGAGTGTGATGCTAACAATCAAGATGTGATCAGAAGTCACTAAGTCAAGCCAA
>Ga0041059_1001752_pt1 | contig 16937 bp, 15 predicted proteins | sample AraColnosormetaG_FD_56232 | JGI IMG/M metagenome (GOLD analysis project Ga0041059, IMG submission 56232) | Arabidopsis roots microbial communities from North Carolina, USA - Col MF nosort | ecosystem: Host-associated > Plants > Roots > Unclassified | place: USA: North Carolina | collected...
ATCGTGTGGGCCGATGGCCCACATATCAGATATTAAACTGATAAGAACAGATACTACACTTGATCTTAGCCAAAAGGCCGAGAAAGGTATGAATTGTTCGTGGCCGTGGCCTCGTTATTTATACTACTCGTCTTGTCTTCACCTCTTAAATTGTTAGCGATGTGGGACTTTGGAACGAGTTAAAAGTTATTTAAAATAAAACAAACCGCCTGTTTCTTTTAGTGGGCTTTGCACGACTCCCCCTAATCGGATTTTTAATCCACACGTAGCCCAGATAATATCAGATTTTGGTTTAGCGTAACCGGACCAAGATTTATATTCAAATTACATGTATATTGCATAGCAATCACATTGTTTTTTTTTGTAGCAATGACATTCTTAAGTTCATAAATTTAACATTTACAACGTCAAAGGTAGAAAAGAAGTATGAACAGTTTATAAGTACTCAATTTTATTGCCTCATTTTTCAATGGATGCTCCTTGGCTGTCATATGTATTAGAGATGTTGATGACACTAGCCTTTATCGAACATTCAGGATGTACTTAAACTTGCCAAAAAGAATCAGAAACTATGGACATTTCTTAATCCGAAGCTTAAAAGTTACTTAGTCTTTCTGCTATTGTCCTCAATCACTAGTCTTTATCACTAGGAAAGTAATCTGTCACACTTGGTCGATCTAAAAATGATAATTATAAGTCAATAAAAATGATATATAATACAGTTTTAAAATCAAAGTTTGACAATATATAAATGTCATAAAAAGAAATGAGAGAAAACAAAAAAGGGTCTCACTCAGCACCTGTAAATTCAAATCAATACACCATGACCATGGATGACAAAGCTCTTCTCAAACTTCCCATCAGCTCGTCGTAGTATTGACTCAAAGCCGAGGATGCCCTGATGAGTCCCGTAAAGAAACACATAAGTGAGAACTGGCGAAAAATGCAGACACAAAACATAAAATGCTTGAATGGGTCATGCAAGCAAAATTGTGTGTACCTTTATGGAGCTATACAAGGAGAGTTTTTTTTTGTTTTCAAGAACGAGGAGCAGCCATTTGCTGTTTCTTTATCCTCTCGTGCGACTTCACCATGCTGTAAAAGAGCACAAGAGATAAAGAGTTTCATCCAAGTTATTCACTTCACAGACTGAGTTCCATGGTTTTTGAAATTGATCGGTTGGTTACCTGATATCATGAGGGGTGATGAACATCCACTGCGATCCTTCTCCAATTGCAAAATCCACCAGTGCGTCCAAGCTAATTTTCCGACTGACTGCATCCTATATTTCAGAATCAGAAAGTTAAAAATGTTAGTCTCATCCCAACGTAAAGCTCGTAAAAGAGAGAATTCTTAAAAGGACATAATACCATAAACACATCAAACTCATCCATTGCTCGAAACGGGGCTTCTGTCATCTCGTGAAGAGCTAGTGCAAAACATAAAGTTGAGAAAGAACGTTCTCCGCCTAGTATAATGAGAAGAGCGTTACACATAGGAAATGTCTTTATATGGCAATGAATCAGATGTATGATTTTTAAGAGTGTGGAAGGATGCAGTACCTGAAAGACCTTTGGTGTCTCGAACGACATTGCTTGTTGCGTCTTGAGGCATTTTAACCTGTCATAAAGAACGATATCAATCAGATGACGTAATAATATGGGCACGCTAGTAGCAAAAACCGTACCATGGCAGTGTCAATTACCTCTATGGACAAAGTTTTATTTTCATAACTGACTTTGATGTGTCCGCTGATACCTTTCTTTCCCAAGTGAGCGTTGAATCTGCTTAGAAGATTAACGTCAAAGAAAGCTCCATATGGAAAAAAAAATCATACTAATCTCAAGAGACAACCGAACTACAGATTTATCTATGTAGGTGGCAATGGGGAAAGCGACTCTTACTGCCATGTTAACTGGCGCCGAAGAAGAGATGCATTTCTTTGAAATTTGGCCCACCGTGAATCTAGAGCATTTTTGCAGGCCTGATCAAATAGTGATGAATACATTAAACGATAATACGATAACAACACAAAGAGCTTTAACATAAACAGATCTGCAGACTCAACCATGAGTTTTTCTCGATGGTCTTGATAGGATTTGCGCTTCTTTGCAATCTTTCGTTCTAGGCTCTCATACATCATCCTAAGGTCATCAATTGATTCAGAAAACCTGCACGAACAAAATTGAAGCACGTAATTTACTGTCACAGGTCGTTTCTGTGTGAAGGAAAAAAGCTGAAAGGCAATATTAAAATACGCACTGCTGATTCTCTCGATGAAGTCTCTGATTCATTCTGGTAATCTGAGCACTGAGTTGCTCAGGAGTACTCCCATCCCAGGGACCCAAAGATTCTATCTCACTCTCAGGACAAATTTCAGAGGCCTTCTGGTCACTTTCCTGAAATTTCAGCACATGCAATTCATAACCACAGAAAAATGAACCCTGGGCAATAATAACCTACAAGATAAAAAAATTCTACAGCTAATACACATTACTCCAGTAGCTAAGTTCCATAGACTAGACAACATGTCATACCGGGTTTCAAACTGGCCATTTCCTTAGAGAGGGTTTACAAGAGATTAAGAGAGGTATCTATATATATATATATATATATATTGTGTGTGTGTGTGTTGTATAGAACGGAAAGAAGTTGCAAATGTCATTTCGAAAAATTTCTGAGTAATTGCTTATTATATGTACCTTTCGCTTATTTTTAAGCTCCTCGTAGTTAGCCTCAGCATTCTTAATATCAGGTAGGACCTTGTTTTTCATTATGTTCTCGTAATGGATTTTCTCCTGAAACAGAATCAAGCTTACATTCTACATGCAAACCAAGTAAAAAAAATCTTCACGTCGAAAAAAGAAGGGGTACCGCTTCGGCAGACTGAAGGTCTTTCTCAATCTTCTTTAGCTCATTCTCTGCTTCCTCAAAGGCATCAATTTCACCCTTGGCTGACTCTACATGCACGTTTTGAGAAAAAGTAAGAATAGAGTCGGCCACTCAATCAAGAAGATCTATTCATGTTCGACCACACCACAAGAAAAAGATACAGGTGTTTCAGAAACAGTGGTCTATCACACACATACCACGCATGTTCTCAAATAAAGCTGTAAGTTTATTAGCCTTTAGCTCAGCTTCTTTCAAGCAGTTTTGGAGCTTCTCAAGGAAAGCTTCTTTCTCATCTATCTCTTCTAGGTCTTTCTGGCATATTAATTAGAAAAGAAGAAAAAATACATGAGGAGAAGGCGAAAACAGTAACAATAAAGAAAAATTCCAACAAACTAACCATGATTTCACGTTGAAGCTCATTAACACTTGAAGAAGGTAATGCTTCGATCTCAGCAGCGACTGTATTCTTCAAATCGTGCATCTCAAGTTCCTTTGTCGTCAAAACCTTCTCTGCTTGGCTGCGGTGCTTCTGCACAAGCCGAACAAAGAAAAATATGGAAACGGTTATGGATACTAGCGAACTAAAGCTTTGTAAATTCAAGCTAATCATTTCAGTTAAGATATATAAAGACTGGGAACTCTAGTTTCTACTGGATTAATCAATGAGACAATACCTTCAGTTGGCGCACTTTCAACTCAAGTTCCTCAAGATTCTCCTCTGCCTCCCTCTTACGTCTCATGCATTGATTTATCTCGTTTTGTTCTTTTGAAGCCTCTATTTCAAGATCCTTGATCTGGTCATCAAAAGAAGCACAGAGTCGCGAAGGTCTACGAGAAAGAGGAGGAAGAGTAGTCTGAACTGGCCCACGAAAAAACCTGGGGTAAGAGTAGATAAATTAGTGTTATGATTGAGGAGGATATTCCTATATCCCTTAGATGCTCTCAAGTCAATCCCTTTTAACTAAAAATGACTCTTATTTTACACGACTAAGATATTGTAGATGTTGTAGATGCAAGACAGTCGGATATCTCATATTCTGGTCCCTTCAAGATAAGTTGAAGGGATTTTGAAAATGAAATATATCAAACAAAAAGCTTCTATTGTTTGAAGCTTTTTGTTTGTCTTATGGTGGAAAATTGATATTGGAGAAATCCAGAGCCAGGATACAGAAAGAGGGGTGCATGTCATTGTTCAAAATTCTATTTCAAAAGAAAAGATTATCCCCCGCCATGCAAAGGATTTGTTTTTGTTTGCAAGGGGAGAGATATAGCGGGATTGTCCATGCCAAATCTAACAAATTACTTACATTTTGTATCCGTCTAAAGTGTAAACCTCCTTCAGATTTGAGAGCCTTTTCCCAAATGCAACCGCCTTTCCCTCCTCATAATTTTCTGCAAGCACTTGCCTCTCAACACCACTCTGAAATATTCAGAAAACAAGACTAAAATATGAACACCGTCATAAAAGGCTGTAAGAATGAAGAAATTTAGTAAGTGGAGGGAAAATTTGAAAGTACAAACCTGATCCACCAAGACATTAAGGACGGTTGGGTTATCAGAGTCTATGACAGAGAATATAGTTGGGTGTTCTGTCTGAGGCACCATGTGCCTTGGTATATTTAACCTGCATAAATGAAGAGATAGCAAATATTTGCGTTATAAAGCTACCCATTCATCAATGCAGATGGTTAAAAGGAAATATGAAAATGCTTATTTCGAGTTTGAACCTTGGTCTCGAAAAGTCATAGATGATAATCTTAAGATTTCTATAGTTAGCTTCATTCGCACAGCCTCTTAGAGTGAGAGAATCTTTGTGATCAGTCACAATGAAGGCATTTAATAGGGTTCCAAGAGCTTGTTCAACTGAAGAAGCCCATTTATTGCCATTGACTAAAGTCTGCAGAACATCACACCATTAGAAGAGACTTTTTAACCCACAAAATGTTCACATCAAAAGATTGTTACAGCAACAGTTGCACATGTCAATATAAGATAACAAGTGAAATAGTTTGTTTGGTGCACAGATTGCAAACGAAACGAGTAGAAACTTACCACATGGGAGCCAATAGGACCAATTGGTGGTTTTCTAAATCTACGATGATTTCTCTCAATAGCCTGCAGAAGATTAATGACTCTGTCCCCTCCAAATGCAGTAACCTGGTGAGCATGTATGTATTTGTATGCCTCTTAGATATTTCCGAAAGAGGCTTGACAAGATCCAGTTGAAACACTATATTTTGTGATGAAATAACTATGATGCACCTTATTTGTTTGATGTTTCTTCAGATCATTAATGTTCGAGGTTATGAATCTTTGCCTCTTTTGATGGTTTTTAATCTAGAAGCAAAAAAAGGACAACGAAAAGATTGAGGTGTTAATTGCAATTGTAAACAACCTGCATATGAAACTGATTGAAAAAAAAGACTTCAGATTCATGTGTAAGTAATAGGTATAGTTGTACCATATCCTCGATGTGTTCCATCTTTTTCCTCCCTTCAAACGCTTTTTCCAAGAAGCAGTTCTCTTCCTCTTTCAATCTAAAGTATCAATCTTTAAAACATGTTTAAAGACGAGAGAGAAGACTCCGAAATGCTAAGCAGACGAAAAGGAAACAGAAAACTTAAGATCATAACCTGGAACGCAATGTTTCAACTTTCTCAACCTCCTGCTCCAAATATTTTAGTTTCTCCTCGATTTCAGATTGTTCAGCCTACATAATTATCAACCTATGAGAAATATGCACAAGTATATCTGTCCATGTATACACACCTTCACAATATCTTGATCGTTAAGCCAAGACACTCAGCACAAAAGAAACATGACATAGTTTTTCCTTTTTAAGATATGTGACTGATATTGGGGACCTGTGTGTTCTTCATTGTCTGTTCATTGATATCTCCAACTTGCCGTTCAAGCCTTCTAACACGATCCTTAATCTTTTGAACATAATTGCACTTATGATTGAATTCTTCTTGTAGAGCAATTTTTTCTCGTACAGCCTAAAATAAGAACACACAAAGATCTATCAAGAACACACATACAAGATGTGGACAATTACTTATACCGAAAGCAACTTTTCAAAACTAATCTAAACTAATAATAAGCATATTAGAGCCTTGCAGCCCATTTGCCAAAATCCAGTATTTTTATTTGCTTCACCCTCTTACAAACACTGAACAAGAAAATATATTTTGTTAAATAAGGGAAGATAATTTGTCAATTCTTTAGGCAAAATTCCACCCACTAGATCCCTCTTAAAACTAAGTTTACAAACCGTCTTGGCTGATTGGTGAAAACTCTCTATCTCTCTCTTCATTGCAGTTGATTCATCCATCAGACACGCAACTTGAGCTTTCTTCTTGGTCAACGTATCCCTTAATGATTCCACTTTTCCCTACAAAAAGGTCAATGATAATCAACCAGTCTGAGCTCGAAACATGAATTAAGCAATCATTCACTCATCAGTAGACCCCTACAGTAAGGCAGGCGAAGGTTTGCGCTCTAAGAAAATTGAACATGTTAGAGGCAAAACCTCACATAAACATATGGAACCAATATGGCACACATTAACTATGCCCAATGAGAAAGTTTTACGTTGGGAATACCACAAGACTCTACATAATCAAACTCTCTCTTTTATACAGCTAAAAACTCCATTTTTATCTTATGATGGCCAGGTAGGATATCAGAGAGAAGTTACAACTTGTAATGCACCCAGCATCTTTACCTTTCGATTTTTGTAGCCATCCAAATTTCGGATGAAGGAAAGTATGTATTACTTACCAGTTCCCAATCTATTTTAGCTTGGCAAGTCGGTATACGTTCTTTAAGCTTCACAATCTTCTCAGTCTGTTCCTGGAGCTGCCTATCCACATCATATACCCATGACCAAGCCAGTTTCTTCTTCAACTGCTGCAACCTTTGAGCTATTTCTTCAACTTGTTCCATATTCTTTATCTTTCCACGCAACTCACTGATCTCCTTTTCTATTGGTTTAATTGTGTTCTCCAATTCATCGACTATAGCAGTTGCTTTTGTCAAGTGTTCGTAGATACTTTGGAGAAGATCATTGACTTGCTGAAGAAGGGTTGCCTTAAAAAAGAACTAGATAGCGAAAATTTTCAGCCATAATAACAACATGGTTGACTTTGATATATATATCAATTCACGTGACATACCTTGAATTTATCTTTGTCATTTCCAGAATGTAAGAACTCCCTGCTTTTGTCTTGACTCATTACCACACACGGATTTTCAACATCAATCTACACATGTAAAATATAATAAGAATACAGTACTGAGTATGCCAAGTATCTGATATCACTTAATACTTTCTAAAATTTTGAATGAACGGCCAAAACTCACATTAAAATGTTCAACAAGTTCCCGTAGCTCGTCCCTTTTGTTACTTACTTTTTTTCCTGCAGAAAATAAGAAATCAGAAAAACATTTTAAATCAATAGTTTTATATATATGCACATAACACAAAGATAGAGTTGTTGGAGAAGAAAATAAGAACGGAGACAGGCATCACAACAAACACGGGGGCTATGAGATAAACTGTAAGTCAAACTATAAATTATTATAGAGAGTACAATGAATTAACCTAGATAATCTTTGAGAACAGTAGCTGTAGCAGACTCAGTTATCCTGCGTTCGATAATTATAACGCCACCATAAATTTCAGGCTTAAAAGCATCCTCTCCACTGTTTTTCATTTCTACTTGGACAACGGCATAGCTGCAAAGAAATCCAACCAAATTGGAAAGGAATTTCAGTCACTCTTATCATTAGTCATCTCCTAATCAATGACAAGAGACAATCTAAAAAATTTAAGAAAGAAGAATAAGCGCCACTAAACATGTCCTATTTTCACTTCCAATCTGCAAATCTGATATTTAGACAAAACACAGTGCAAGTGTACAAAACCTGCATCCAGTTTTAATGAAATCCTTTAGAGTGGCAGCACGCTGAGTCCCTCTCGCTCGACATCCAAATGCAACACATAGTGCAGTCAGTATTGCACTCTTACCACCTAAGATTTTTAATCAAAAGTCCAGATTAAAACTCTTGGTCATGACTGTGAGAAACCAATTCTAAATAAATAAAAAAGACATTTCCACTACCTCCTAACCTGAATAGTGAACACAATTGAATCAAATTGAAAAATCTGGATATCAAAATTAGGCGAAACCCAATTCCCAATAAGGCATGCGTGATTAAATTCAGTCAATCAGAGCTCTAAAAAACATTTTTTTAAACAGAAGGAGAAGACTTACTTCCGTTTTGGCCGGTGATGAAATTAACCCACTCGCCAAACTCAATCTGGAGATTACTATGGCACATGAAATTCTCAACTTTGATCCTCAGAATCGAACCCGACCCAGAACGTTGTTTGATGAATGAATCACTGGCTCGAGCACCAGATTTTACCATGGCTTTTCGCGTTCTAGGGTTTCTTCTCTCACTCGGTTGAAACAAATTAGAATAGAGCAAGTTCCATTGATGCGACTGCTTAGGGCGGGAAAGAGATTGCTATTGTACGTCGCGTGTACTATATTCCGCTGTCTTTACCGTACGATGATGATGATCTCGAGATCTTATGACCGAACACAAATGGGCCTTAAAGTTCCCCCTAATATGGCCCATTAGCTACAGTTGTTTTTAGCCCAATAGACCCTTTTTCTTTTGGTCAACAGTAGTGTTCACTGTAAGAAAGAAAAAAAATTAAAATCTTAACTAAATTAAAATAATTTTATACTACAAAAGTGTATTTGTTTTACGGTGTGATTAAATAGATTTTCAGATATTGTGCATAATTTTCCGGAAATATCATGCACATTCCTATCATGTTCACGTTGTTCGATTCAAATACATTCGATTATAATTTATACGTTAAATTATCTATAGTTATTTGTATAAAACACGAAAAAACTACTGTTACTTTTTTTATATACTTTTTCTGTTTTAATTTGATTGTCTTTCTAACACTAAAATTTTATTTCGTAATAATCGTCATTTTAGATTTTCAATATAAATATTTGATAAAACTTTCAATAATATCCTTATTGTTCAATGTCGTAACCAATAAAAATAAATAAAAAATTTAATTGTTTTCTTAACTTTTATGTAAAAATCCTAAACGACGACTATTTTAAAAAAAAGAGAGTAAGAAAATAAAAGATTAGCTTGTATATAATTGTTGACTTTGTTTTTTTTGACCAGAATAAAATATGCTTGTAACTAAATGTGAGAACATAATGAACAAACACTTATGTTAAGTGGTTAACTCCTTTTGAACAGAAATTGTGTTCCTCCCTCTCATGCATCTATATATATATATGAGTATCTCCACTGATTCAAAATCACATAATATTCACAAACACTTTTCGCATTAAAAAGCAATCAAAATCTTTAACGCCTAAAAATTTTGTAGTTTTTTTTTTGTGTTTTTCATCGTCAAAATGTATTCACTTCTCAAGAAAACAAAAATCTGTCAGGTGTGCAAGAAATCATTTTCAAACGGGAAAGCTCTTGGTGGTCACATGAGAGCTCACACTTTGAAATTTTTCCCTGGATCATCTTCATCAACTGGCTCGATCACTCCATCACTACGATCATGCAACAACCTTGGAGCAAGCTTTAGAAGACCTAATGAAACAGTTCTGGCGAGATTTGTCCACACCAGTGAAGTTGTTGGTGGTCCAAAGCCAGATCTAAACAAAGAAGCTGAGCAACGAACAACTGTCAAGAAAAAGATCGTCGTGGATTTGGAAGAGGAAAATTCGATAGAGTCTGAAAGCGATATAACTATTGAAGAAAGTGCTTTATGTCTTTTACAAATGAAGGATGACAACATGTCAGAATATCTTCAGAATCTGAAATCGATTGATAGTTTGGTATCAACTCGAAAAAGAAAAGATACTGAAAACTATATCGAAATAGATTCTGATGAAAATCACGAAGATAGTGATGATGAGTACGTTGTTGAAGATGAAGATGAAGACAATGAAGATGACGATGTTAAGTCTCTCACTTCAGATGTGGAAAACCTAATAGGAGACAGCGATGAAGATGATGATGATTATGGTGATGAAAACGCATATTACGGTGGAAAAAGGAAAAGGGGTAAGAAACAAAGTAAATATACGTGTGATACTTGTGGAAAAGTTTTACGTTCGTATCAGGCATTAGGTGGTCATCGAACGAGCCACAAATACAAGCGATTGAAGATTTCCGACAAGAATTATTTCGGGGAAGATGGGCCAATAGTTCGACGACAATACGAGTGTCAAATTTGTAACAGAATGTTTGCATCTGGTCAAGCACTTGGTGGTCACAAAAAGATTCACTATATGTTCCTAGCTCCAGCCAAGTAACTTGTCGATTTCCACCAAGTGACCATAGAATCTATGAAGCGTACCTAGATTTGGGTGACTAGTTGAGATAAACAAATAATAAAAAGAAACATGCTTTCTTTTCTTTCTGTTTTCCGACTAATAAAACATGTTCTATGTTTTTATGTTGTTAACCCTTTTTAAGTTTATTTTCCTACATCAATAAAAGTTGTTTTAAATTTTACTCTGAAATATATTTCTCCAATATTTTATTCGTAAAAATTAAACTAAATTTTTTTTTATCAAAAATAAGTTTTGTTTGACTAGCTATAGGCAAAGATATATAATCCAAATATGTCAACTGATTAAATATTAACAATATAATAAGAAACATAAATTCTTAACATATAAACTTTAATGTAGATGCAAGGAAAAATATCTATATGTCAATGCATGTTAGTTTTTTTTTTGTTTTATGCATGTTAGTTTGCTCCAAAATAGGACAATGATATACAGTATACCACATTGGTGCAATCGATGCAAAGAATACACATGCTGATGATAGGGCCAAGATAATGGACGCCAACTCTCTTTAAATATAAATCTCTTACTCTTAAGCCCAAAAAATGTAGTTGCATGATCGATCTTCCTCAAAGCAAAATTCGAAACATTCCGATATTCATATAACGAAAAGAAACAAAAATACACTCATATCATATATACTAGTAACACCCTTAAAAAAAACCTACAATTACATTAAAAACTCCAAATACAAAAAAAATATATATATATAAACAATCACACCCCAATCCTTTGACATTTAACATCATGACCAACATCAACACTACAAACATCTTCGAAATTGACATCATTAACATCACCAACGACGATCACATTATCCCCTACTGTCTTCCTCTTTGGCTTTGCCTCTTGAAGAATCAACAACACATCTCTCATCGGCGGTCTGTCTGTCGGACTCCGGCTTGTACACAACAACGCAATTCTCAACATTTGTTTCATCTCTTCTCTTATAAGACTACACGACCTACCCATGCTTTTGTCTAGAACTTCTTCTACATCTTCTTTCGTCTTCAACTTTGATCTAACCCAATCCACGATACTGTTACCTTCTCCAAATTCCGGTTCCACCGATCTTTTTCCGGTGATTATCTCTAATAAAATCACTCCATAGCTATAGATATCACTCTTTTTATCCACTTGTAAAGTGTAAGCATATTCTGTAACCAAAACAAACAAAATTAAAATTTTAGTCATATTTGTCAGATGTTGTCATCCCAACAAAAAGAATGTTTAACAAACGGACAAAATTCGAATAATAAAAACAAAGGGACAAAAAAGTACAAAATTTAAAATTTGGGGAAAGTAAAGAATAATCAAAAAAAGTTAAGGGTACCTGGTGCAATGTAACCGTACGAACCGGCGACGACGGACATGGATTCGTCGGTTTGAATAAGCTTCGCGACGCCGAAGTCCGCCACACGCGCCTCGAAATCGGCGTCGAGGAGGATATTGCTAGGTTTCAGGTCACGGTGTACAATCACCGGATCACAATCATGGTGGAGATAACAGATCCCTTGAGCCACTCCAATCGCGATCTGATACAAAGCCGTCCATTCCGCCGCCGCGGTCATCGTCTTATCCCCACCGTGAAGAAGATCGTCTAAGCTTCCATTAGGCATGTATTCGTATAAAAGCATCGTGCAATCTCGATTCGTGCAACATCCAAGGAGACGAACGATGTTCCGGTGACGTACGTTCCCTAGAACATCAACCTCCGCCAATACGCCGCTCTTCCGCCGCCGGATTTTGCCGTTCTCTTTGTTTTTTCCCCAAAGTTTTTTCACGGCGATTATTTCTCCATTAGGCATCTCTGCTTTGTACACTGTTCCTGTTGATCCCATTCCGAGGATGTTATCAGTCTTTGAGAGACACTCAACCACATCATCCGCCGTGAAGTTTAGTCTCTGAAAAGCCGTTAGCTTCCACGGTCCTATATCTCCGCCGTTTCTTCCACCACCGTCGACTCTGTTTCCGTAGCTTTTCTGGAAGCATCTAGTGGCGGCTACAAGGACGAAGAATCCAACCCCAATCGCCGCCGCCAATATCCAAACAATAGCTCCGGCTGTTTTCTTAGGTCGTTCCTCTTTATGATGACCGTCTATATCTGCATTTCCGGCGTTAAACCTATCAGAATTGCAAGGTTTTCCGACGAGATCTCCACAGAGTCCTTCGTTTGAGGAGAAGAACGACGGATTCAGATGAGCGAAAGAACCACTTGGAATCGGACCGATTAGCTGATTATACGAAACGTTGAAGGTTGTGATCGTCTTAGAGCTTCCGAAATCGGAAGGGATTGTTCCGGTTAAGAGATTATGAGAAAGATCTACGTCGGCGATTGACGGAAGAGTTGAAATCTCCCATGGAATGATTCCGTTGAGATGATTTTGGCTGAGATTCAAACAGAGAAGCTTCTCGCAATGTCCGATGTCCCATGGAATCGTTCCGTTGAGTGAGTTTCCTTGTAGTTCAATCCTGTAGAAGCTTTTGCATCCAACGTAATTTGGGATTTCACCGATCAAATTGCTGAAACTCGCTGAGAAGATCTGTAGATTCGGAGCTTTCCATATGTTTTCCGGTAGTTTCCTGTGGAAGAAATTGGTTGAGAGATTCAAGTACTGAAGAACAGGAGCGGTGGCGAAATCCGCCGGAATTTGATCGGTGAATCTGTTGTTGCTTAAATCAACGAAAGTGAGGTTACGTAGAGAGCCGAATCCGATCGGAATTGTGCCGTTTAATCGATTGTTTTGACTCCGAAACCGCCATAGAGATTCGCAACGAGTCAAGCTCTTTGGTAGCTCACCTTCAAACATGTTGGAGAAGAGGATGAGTTTGTATAGCTTGTTTCCATGGCAGAGAGAAGAAGGGATTGTTCCGGTGAATGAATTGTTAGAGACGTCCATTGTCTCAAGTTTACCGTTTGATCCAAGCTTGTGTGGCAAAACTCCGGTGAAGTTATTGTTCCATAGAAACAATGTAGTAAGCTCAGGGAGTTCACCGATTCCTTCAGGTACTTCACCTGAGAGGTTATTGCTGATTAAGCTTAGCCATGTGAGGTTCTTCAAGGTCGAGAAGCCTGATGGGATACTACCAGAAAGCTGATTACTCGAAAAATCGAGAAGCTTGAGGGATTTCAAGTTGCTATAACTCTCTGGGATTTCACCGGTGAAACCGTTTTGGAATAGAAATAAAGTCTCTAGGTTTGAGAGATTCCCGAGTTCTTGAGGCAGAGAACCAGAGAGGCTGCAATTGGAAACGTCAAAGTACTTGAGATTTGAGAGTAAGGCAAACTCCGAAGGTATGTTTCCGTTGAAGTGATTATAACCGATTTCCATGTGTTGGAGCTCTGTTAAGAGTCCTAATCTAGGAGGTAGTTTACCTCCGAGGACATTTCCAGCTAAATGAATAAACTTCAATCTCTGTAAACCACCGTAAGCTGCTGGAATCTCTCCTTCAAAGTAACTTCCACCAAAGTTAAGCTCTTCCAAGAAACGAAGACGAGACACGTCACTAGGTAATAGACCTTCGAAGTTGTTGCTGAACGCATTGAAGACTTTTAAGAACTTAAGCTTGGAGATTCCGGGAGGAAAACTCGAGTCGAACGAGTTACGGCTGATGTCGAGGGTAGTGAGCTTGGTGAGATCAAAGATAGAAGTTGGAAACGAACCTTCCAAAGAATTCCCACTGAGATTTAAGTAGAGTAAGCTCGACAAGTAACGAATCTGTATAGGAATACGACCAGAGAGGTTCCGGTGAGAGAGGTCGAGGGAAATGACTTGAGCCGTTACATTATCACAGACTACACCGGACCAAGAACACCAAACGGCGTCGTTTTGACCGTTAACGGGGACTTTCCAGTCTTGAAAGGCAGAGGGAGGGCCAGAGAGAGATGTTTTAAGGGAAAGGAGAGACAAGAGTTGAGGTGAAAACTTGAGAGCTAAGGAATTGAAAGCAAAGAAAGGAAGTAGAAGAAGGAGAAGGGGATGAAGAACAAGAGAAGGAGAAATGTTCTTCTTTTTCATCGTAGCTTTTAGAAAGAAATTAAAGTGAAGTTGTTTGAGGAAGTGTGGTGATATTGTTGAGAAAGGTGTTAGTGTTGACAATGGTGGATTTAAGGGTTTGAAGAAGAAGAAGATGGAAGAAGAGAAGAGAAGAAGAAGTCATGATGAAGGTGATGATTGTGGAGTGCGTCTAATGGTCTGGCTTTTGTTGGTTAAGGCATTATGGTTTTTGTGTGGGGAAGAAAACAAAAGCAAAGAGAAAAAAAAAACTCAATCCATTTTCCACTCTTCTTTTACTTTTCTTACTTTTTTCAAATTACTGTACTTCGTATACTAGTACTTTTTTCTGTTTGTTACCTTTATTAAGTATGAACCAAAATAAAACGTATATACTATAATTGTAGATTTTGTTTTTGTTTTGCCATCATACAAGTATTGGGTAAAATCAGAAACCAAATCACACAATGCCACTCATATTAAAAACCGATTAATTAGATTTGCTAGTATCTTTTCTTTGTCCTTTAATTTCTTCTCCTCATTAAAATTCTTTTTTTTCCACTATGGTATTCTTTTTAAAAAACCTTTTGCATACAAATTGAATGTTCAATGGAATGTATACGCATGCAGATGTACAAGTACATAGATACACAATAAGCGAAAGTGGACTGTATTTATCCCAGTCACTCACAGGATCCAATAAAGCTAAAATCCTCTGTCTCTCCACTAACTCTCATGCCCACTACATATATGTGTGCGTATATAAGTTTTTACATATATATGAATTACGGTTTTTTTTTTTCGAACAACAATCTCGCGCCTAAAAGATTCAAGATTTTATAACAAATTTATTACACCATTCTTTTTTTATCCTTTCATCAGACCATTCATACGTATAGATATATACGCGTGCATCTCTTTATTACTTTTAGTGAAATGATATTACATTGGGACTTATTTTTCAGTTCGTTTATATATATGCCAAGTAATACTTACGATCACTGAAAATCTACTATTGTCTACCAACCTTAGAAAAACTTGATTAGATTAGGATTGGAGTTGAGAGTTTTATGATTTTAATTTTATCGTAGTCTAAAATAAAGTTATTTTATACGATAGACTACAACATTCCATCCTAAGCATTAGCTTAATTCTCAGCATGATTCAAATCGTAGTGAGATAATTTCAACATTAAATTCTACGCTTACATGATAAATCTTTCAACTATTAGACTACTATAAGAAGAAGAAAAAAAAAATCGTTTTTCTTACATTCTTGATATTTACGAGTTTATTTACTCGTGAATTCATAATTATGAACATGAATTATCTCAATCACCTGGTTCTGCTCTACTAAAAATAATGTGTCGAGCTAGGTCTCTTCATTCTTTAATTTACATGTTAATCTTGTATATACATCATCATATTATGAACACAAGTTATATTCTCATATTTTTCTATTTACTATTTCTATTGATTTTCATAAAATATCTCAAACACATGGTCCCGTAATCCCGTTCTACTAGAAATATTTTGTCTCATTTATTTATTTGATACTACTAGGAAATCCAAGCTATGCCTTTTGCTTATACGTATTTTTTTTGGGGTCACGATGTCTATTTCTTATGATATTTTTTCTTTTCTTTACTAAAAACACAGTAACACAATGAAAAAAATAAATTATCTTTTGTCAATGCTATATATATAAAGTTATAGCTGTAGAAATTGACTTAAGGGCATATAAGGTTTGTATCATGATGGTTGCTTGCCATTATAGATTCACTTTTCATCATTAAGGTTGGGTGAATTAAATATCTCACATTTATTCGATGATCCATAAAGTTCCAAAAAGGAATTCATTATTTCCCAACTAATCACCTAAATTATCGCTTATGCATACATATCTTAAAGACTCCGTACGTACGTGAGTGAGCTTAATGCTATACTATATTTTGAAATCACACACATTCATTTCTATTATATATCGTTAATTCTTTACCCGTTGCATCATAGTTTGCAACTGCATTGGTTCGAATATAATCACTTTGTAAGTGTGGTTAATTAGAAGTCCAAAATCAACTTCTTTTTCTACGTGATGTAGTGGAAGAACCGATAATATCTCAATTAGAACGATTATACGTTTTACAAACTCGTCCTATAAACGATCAACGATCCTAAAAATTTTGGGATGTTTTAAAAAACAACAAGTAGAGTGCAATAATGAAAAGAAAATGTATAGAGGCATGCGTCGTTACATTTCTCTTTTGTTAGTGTTTTTTGGCCACGCGTGTCTTTTTCGCAACAACAGTATGGTATGTTTAGCCTTTTCTCAAATGACGGTTTTACCCCCAACTGAATTTCTATTACATGAAATGTGATCAAGAAATTATATTTTGCAATATATGTATGAGTGTATTAGAGATTTAGAATATTTTTTTGTTGATGTCATAAACAAAAATTCTGACTTAAGAGATTTAAAAATATTATACTTCAAATTGTAGGTTTCTGACTTTAGAATATCTATTATTGAATGAACATCCTTCAATTTTTCATTTTTCTGTGGGTTTTGTATGAACTGAGTTATACTTAAAGTAGAATTCCTGTTGTTAAAAAAAAAAAAAAAAAAAAAAAAA
>Ga0041059_1001753_pt1 | contig 16934 bp, 14 predicted proteins | sample AraColnosormetaG_FD_56232 | JGI IMG/M metagenome (GOLD analysis project Ga0041059, IMG submission 56232) | Arabidopsis roots microbial communities from North Carolina, USA - Col MF nosort | ecosystem: Host-associated > Plants > Roots > Unclassified | place: USA: North Carolina | collected...
TTTTTTTTTTTTTTTTTTTTTTTAAATCTCAATGGACTGGGCCTTGGGCCATACAAACTTGGAAACAGATACAAAAAAGAGATCGGAAAATGTCACCAGAAAATAGAACGGAAGCTCGGAACTTGTTGATTCCCAGTGGCAGAGAACCATTCGCACTAGATCCGGTGGTTTCAAGGTCCACGACTTTGAGGCATAGAAGAAGGATTGAAAACCACCATCGGAAGAAACCAATTTCCGACGATGCACCTCACCGTCGACTCACCAAACCCGCCACAAACCTCCCAGAAAACTCGACTCTCCGACTCACCGGCTCTACGACGATAGATCCTGACCAAGCAATCAATTGATTGATGATACACAGACAAAATTCAGATATTCAGCGTAATCAATTGATGATAACTAATAACCAACCATCGGTCTTATCAACTTATAGAACAAAACAATTTATAACTCCATTTGGTGCTATTTAGTTAGCTTTTCTTTAAAAGTCGATTCGGTATAATTCAAAAGAAAACGTAATGAGAGTGTTTCATAAACAGAGTTGGTTCGATTTCGGTTTGGTTTGGTTTGGTTTATTCCGGTTCTCTCTCTTCTTCCCCACCCCTAACTGATTCCTCTCTACTTCTGAATCAAACGCCGTTGACGACGAAACCACTCACCGTCGTCTGTAATGTCTAAAACCCTTCTCTCTCGCATCAAACCTCTCTCCAATCCTCATGCATCTAATTCCTTCCGATCTCATCTTCCGATTACTCCCCGTATCAAGAAACTAGTCAGCGACACTGTATCCATCCTCAAAACCCAACAAAACTGGTCTCAAATTCTCGACGATTGCTTCGCTGATGAAGAAGTCCGCTTTGTCGACATTTCACCTTTCGTATTCGATCGAATCCAGGATGTTGAAATCGGCGTTAAGCTTTTTGATTGGCTATCGAGTGAGAAGAAAGATGAGTTCTTTTCTAATGGGTTCGCTTGTTCTTCGTTTCTGAAGCTCTTAGCGAGGTATAGGATCTTCAATGAGATTGAAGATGTGTTGGGTAATCTCAGAAACGAAAATGTGAAGCTTACACATGAAGCATTGAGTCATGTTCTTCACGCTTATGCTGAATCTGGAAGTTTAAGTAAAGCAGTGGAGATTTATGATTATGTTGTTGAGTTATATGATTCTGTGCCTGATGTTATTGCTTGTAACTCGTTGTTGAGTTTATTGGTGAAAAGTAGGAGACTTGGAGATGCACGGAAGGTGTATGACGAAATGTGTGATAGAGGTGATAGTGTTGATAATTACAGTACTTGTATATTGGTCAAGGGTATGTGTAATGAAGGAAAGGTAGAAGTAGGTAGAAAGCTGATTGAAGGTCGATGGGGTAAAGGTTGTATTCCGAATATTGTGTTCTACAACACAATCATTGGTGGATACTGCAAGCTGGGCGATATCGAAAATGCGTATTTAGTTTTCAAGGAGTTGAAGTTGAAGGGATTTATGCCTACTTTGGAAACTTTTGGTACAATGATTAACGGGTTCTGCAAGGAAGGGGATTTTGTGGCGAGTGATCGACTTTTGAGTGAAGTGAAAGAAAGGGGTTTAAGGGTTAGTGTTTGGTTCCTTAATAATATCATTGATGCTAAGTATAGGCACGGTTATAAGGTTGATCCTGCTGAGAGTATAGGATGGATAATAGCTAATGACTGCAAGCCTGATGTAGCAACATATAACATTTTGATTAATCGCTTGTGTAAAGAAGGGAAAAAGGAGGTCGCTGTTGGGTTTTTGGATGAAGCATCAAAGAAAGGGTTGATTCCAAACAATTTAAGCTATGCCCCTCTGATACAAGCCTATTGCAAAAGTAAAGAGTATGATATTGCTTCTAAGTTGCTTCTACAGATGGCTGAAAGAGGATGCAAACCAGATATAGTTACGTATGGAATTCTTATCCATGGTCTTGTTGTTTCAGGCCATATGGATGATGCAGTTAATATGAAAGTTAAATTGATAGATAGAGGAGTTTCACCGGATGCCGCCATCTACAATATGTTGATGAGTGGATTGTGCAAGACCGGTAGGTTTTTACCTGCCAAACTCCTCTTCTCGGAGATGCTTGACCGGAATATCTTACCAGATGCTTATGTTTATGCCACGCTCATAGATGGATTCATCAGAAGTGGTGATTTTGATGAGGCAAGGAAAGTTTTCAGTCTCTCAGTCGAAAAGGGTGTGAAGGTTGATGTCGTGCACCACAATGCTATGATAAAAGGGTTTTGCAGATCTGGAATGTTGGATGAGGCATTGGCGTGCATGAATAGGATGAATGAAGAACACCTTGTACCCGATAAGTTTACTTATTCCACAATTATTGACGGATATGTAAAGCAACAGGATATGGCTACTGCCATAAAGATTTTTCGATACATGGAGAAGAATAAATGTAAGCCAAACGTTGTAACATACACATCACTTATCAATGGTTTTTGTTGCCAAGGAGACTTCAAAATGGCTGAAGAGACTTTCAAAGAGATGCAATTGCGGGACCTTGTGCCTAACGTTGTCACCTACACAACACTTATTCGAAGTCTTGCTAAAGAGAGTAGTACCCTTGAAAAAGCAGTTTACTATTGGGAGCTAATGATGACAAACAAATGTGTTCCTAATGAAGTTACCTTCAATTGTCTACTTCAGGGATTTGTGAAGAAAACATCTGGAAAAGTTCTTGCTGAACCGGATGGTTCTAATCATGGACAAAGTTCTCTGTTTTCTGAGTTTTTCCATAGAATGAAATCAGATGGGTGGTCGGACCACGCTGCTGCTTACAATTCTGCCCTTGTTTGTCTCTGTGTACATGGAATGGTGAAGACCGCATGCATGTTTCAGGATAAGATGGTGAAGAAAGGCTTCTCTCCTGATCCTGTTTCATTTGCTGCTATTTTACATGGTTTTTGTGTGGTTGGGAACTCAAAGCAATGGAGGAACATGGACTTCTGCAATCTGGGTGAGAAGGGTCTTGAAGTAGCTGTTAGGTATTCGCAGGTTTTAGAGCAACACTTACCTCAACCAGTGATATGCGAGGCTTCAACTATTTTGCATGCAATGGTTGAAAAAGCTGACACCAAAGAACCGGTAGAATCTCCGTAAGATAAAGACAGATGATTTGCTGCTGAATAAAGACAAGAAACTGATTTCAGAATGTATACTAGTTTCTTGTATTTCCAGACAGGAGCGTCTCATCGACTCTCAAAATGCCATAGTACATGAACAAATTTTTGTCATTACAAAAGTTGTGTCAGCTCAAGAATGTGGTAAGAAAAGAAACAGCATTACAGCTCAAATTCACAGAAGCAGTCGGGCAAAGCAAATCCTCTGCCAATGGCAAAATCGCTTTTATGAACTTCCCAGAGAGCTTTCTTCAACTCTGCACCTTCAAGACCCTGAGAAGTGAGCTCCGCAAATGCTTTTCTGCTCAGGAACAGTGTATTATGCATCTGTTTATATGTTCGCATAGCTGCAACTATTTTATCCATGTTTCCAAAGTACGTAGCCACATATGCGTCACTATTGATGGACACGTGATAATCCAATGCAGCTTTTGTGTTTCCATGCATTCTGGTGAAATCCTCTTGGTTAAGTAGAACAGACTTTGTGAACACATTTGTATAAACGGATGTGAATCCTTCCATCTCCATTAGACCGTCTCCAGCTGCTAAGTATATGTTTGTGCTTGTTGGGATGTTAAGTGACTGAAGCATCAACACTGTTTCATTAGGAGTCAGAGGGCATTTGCCTCGCTTTCTCCATGTCTGAGCTAGTTCTCCAGTCCATGGCTTCCTATCAGCACGAGCAGCTTCAATGGCAGCGATAGATGAAGGAGAGAGGTTTGGGTATTCACATTGGCTGTACGCTACCATGTCAGGTTCAAATCTGAGGTGAAGCGACAAGAAGGGTTTGGGAATAGCATCAAAAAGCTCGACGGCCTTCTTCTCCAAGGAACTAGTAAGGTGTATAGCCGAATAACAGGCTTGACACAGAGTGGCTCTTGCATATTCGGGATACCTGAAAATGTATTTTATCAACGTAGAAGAGTAAGATACTTGAAATATTTTAGAAATAACAACTACAGACAAAGGCTTTTATAGTCTATTAGAATGGCACCTGTCCCTGCGTTGGCTCATTGCTGGTGTAAAAGAAATGTAATGATGTTCCAACAACAGTGGAAGAACACTTTCAATGTAATCAAATTGACCCTTCCTTTTGCTGCAGTCTACTTTGAATGGTTCTTTTGATGCAATATCTTTTGGCAATTCTTTAACAACTTCGATATAACCACTCATCTTTTGAATAAAGTAGTCTACATCAAACACATCTGCAAATCCACTGCATCAACAAATATCACTGATTAGTCTCTTCCTTGATTAATTTAACGAAGCACACGCTTGGAATTGTGTTATCTAAGTTTCAAGAGAAAGTAGGAGTACCTTGACTCATTCCAATAGGCAGCTACCTCAAACTTTGGCAGAACAAGTGTAGCATTCAACAAACGGGCAATCCCAACTCCATCACACAACTGCAAGCAGCATCACATCATCATATGATTTACTTCCTAAGGCAGATATAATACAAGTTGAAGTCCTGATGAATAACATGTGCACTGATTCATGAAATGGTCGATCTTTTGTTTAAAACTTACATCGCGTCTCATCTGATTCAGGCCGCCATAGCAATCAACGCGTATATATCCATTAGTTTTAGCAGGTAGAGCTGCAGGATTTGAACAAAAAACCAAAGCAGTTGTCTGCAATGAAAGACCGATCACAAAAGTTCAGAGAAGTAACACTCACTACAAGCAATCTACATTCTACCCAACTGCAAAGTCTTCTCTTTTCAACGACCAAAACCAAGCTTTTGGTACAGGATTAAAAAAACCAGATTCAAGTGAGCAAATTACTAATATCAACAGAACTTTCTAGAATTAGACCCATCACAAAATCTTTCAACAGCATAGAACTAAAAGTGAAAACTTAGAATAAATGATAAGAGACGAGTGCATACGAGTGAGGTGTCCTTGTAACCACCATTTGCAAGGTCTCCATTCCATTATCCTCTTCACACTCCATATATCAGAAGAACCCCTGAAGCAGAGAAACACACAATTCAATTTTACTTGATTAAGTTTCTATATGATCAAACATCTGACTACTTCTCAATACAGTAACCGTGTGATACGATTCGAAGCAGTAAAGACGAATACTTACACTGATGAACCGGAAGGAAACGGAATCTGCAGAATATGTGGCGACGGGGATAGAAGAATAACGACGAGGAGAAGAGAGAAAGTTAAGACGAAGACGAACAGTGGTTTCACCGGAGATCCAATCATTTGATTAGGTTATGAAATTGCAACTTCAGATTTGTAAAGTGTCTCTCAGATCTATCTATAAAAAGCTCCACACACACTACCGTCGTCGGTGCCAAAATTAACTCTGTTTCACCAGAGAAGAAACAACACAGAGGAAGAAGGAGAACAATATAAAACTCGGAACCCTCTGAATCATCGAGAGGGTTTTGATTAACCAAACCGGTTGAAATTATTAATTTCCAATTCCCAGATACACACTCTGTACATTGTTCTTAAACAAATTAAACATTGCACATCCAAAATCTTGAATTCATGTAACTCTAAATGATTCAAATGTTAAAATGTATATTCTCATATAGTGTCTCTTTCAAGCTCAAAATCATCATCATCATCTTCACTATTTTCACTTCTACGTCCCAATCTCCTTCTCTTCCCTCTCATCTCAACCGCCATATCTTGAACCGAACAAGAACTGCTTCTCTCCATCTTCCCTGCCAAAACATCCACAACATCCATTTGTCCCCAACCGACTAACCGATTCCTCAACATCTCAACCGTTGTCGAATACGGTGGTATCCCTTCATCAATCATCATCTCAAAGTATCTACAAGCTTCCTCTAACTTCCCTTTCTTTCTCACCAACCCATGAATCATCACAGTGTAAGTCGCAACCGTTGGATAAAACTTTCTCTCACTCATTCCTTCCCATATCTCTGTAGCGCGGTCAAATCTCCCTATTCTTATAAGCAACTTGAGAACCATATTGTAAGTGTGTCTATCTGGTAAACACTTGGTTCTATCCATCCTCGATAACAGCTTTGTTGCTCGATTTACTTCGCAGTGATCGCAGTGGTACGCCATTATCGAATTGTAAGTCCAAGTATCCGGATTAGCTCCTTTTTGAATCATCTCGTCTAACAGTAAATAAGCATCATCAACTTTCTCGTTCTTGCAGAGTGTTTTGATGATATGGTTAAACGTGTACACATTGGGTACAAGATCGTACCTTTTCATCCTATCAAGTACCTTATAAGCCGAGTGAACATCACCCGCATCACAGTACGCATGAATGAATATAGCGAAACTATACGCGTCTGGTTTAAGTCCAAGATTACCCATTTCTTGAAACATCTTATAACCTCCATCAACATCACCAGATTTACACAAAGCATCTAAAAGAGCATTGTAAGCAAGCAAATCCACAACACAATTTCTCTCAAGCATTTCATCAAACACCTTACGTGCACCCGACGCGTCTCGGATTCTTGCCCAACCTCTAACCAAAATGCTATACGTCTTCGCACTAGGTACAATCCCAAATCCTTTCGCTTTACCGAAAAACTCTTGAGCATGATTCACATGTTTCTTATCGCAAAGCGAATGCAAAAGCTGATCAAGATCATCAACACAAGGCTTAATCCCAAACTCAACCATTCGATTAAAAGCTCTACAAGCTTCACTAGGTAAATTAGCTCTACTATAAGCTCTAAACACAATCCAAAACACTTTAGAACTAATCTCAAAGTAATTATACTCTCTAGCTTCGATTAAAAAGTCCCAAAGCAAAGCGAATTGCTTGCTACTACCCAAAATCTCAACCAAAATGTGATAACTTTCCAAGCTATGTGCAAAATCTGGGATTCTTCTTGCCCATAGAAAGAATCTGTGAGCAGGAAAGCCGAGATTTTTGCAGCGTTTCAATACTTGTTCGACTAGATTTGACGAAACTCGGGGAGAGTAAGCGACAAGAGTGTGTTCGAGATCGTCTTTAGGGTTCCGGTGGTCGCTCAGGACGCGGGAGATCTCGTTTACTAGATCTGGTGATGGTGGATCGTGTAGAAGTGTAGAGAAGATGCGAAATGATTGAGATTTAGGGGTTTGGTAAAGAGCGCGAACAAGAGAAGAGACTGTTCGAATCGCCATTCAACAGAGCAATGGAGCCAATTTGAGTTTTAAACACAAAGCCATTGGATTTGTATATTTATAAGTGAGCCCACTTAATTTATCAGGCCCACTTAATTTATCGCAAGATTAGATCAATATTCATGGGATCGGTTAAGATTCGGTAAACCGGGACGGCTTGAGTTAAAAGATCGCCAGATGCAAATAAAGAGACAAGAGAAGAAAGAAAATTTTGATGTTTCGGCTTCTACGAAGCATTTGCAAAACTTGTCCAACTGAAGAAAGCTTGAGACTTTTCACTGGGTATTTGCAGTTTCTCACTGAAATCCCTAAAACTTGGGTCTTGAAGTATATAGGTAGATGTCGAAGCTTTTACTCATTTTCTTTCTTTTTTGGTGTTTCTTACTTCAAAGTTTCTATTTGCGTTGTTTTGTGTTTTGCAGAGAAGATGGATCATGTCAGCAGTCTACCAGAAGGTGTTCTTTGCAATATATTTTCTTTCCTAACCACAAAAGAAGCTGCTTTGACTTCGATTCTCTGCAAGAGATGGCGCAATCTCCTCGCGTTTGTCCCTAATCTCGTTATTGATGACTCTGTCTTTCTCCATCCCGAAGAGGGTAAGGAGGAAAGGTACGAAATTCAGCAGAGCTTCATGGAGTTTGTTGATAGAGTATTGGCATTGCAGGGTAATTCTCCCATTAAGAAATTCTCCCTCAAGTTTAGAACTGACTTTGCTTCACACCGAGTGAATGCTTGGATAAGTAACGTGTTGGCTCGTGGTGTTTCCGAACTTGATGTGCTTGTCATTTTGTATGGAGCAGAATTCCTTCCGCTGTCTCCAAAATGTTTCAAGAGCAGGAATCTTGTAACTCTGAAAATAAACAGTCTTGGTATTGATTGGTTGGCTGGGGACATATTCTTACCAATGCTTAAAACTCTCGTTCTACACTCGGTTAAGTTATGTGTTGATAAGTTTTTTTTTCGTGCTTTGCCTGCGCTCGAGGAATTAGTCTTGTTTGCTGTTAGCTGGAGAGATAGGGATGTCACTGTGTCAAATGCGAGCATCAAGACCCTAACAATAAAGTTCAACTATTATTTAGGCACTCTTTCGCTTGATACACCTAGTCTTGTTTCCTTCTGTTTCTCTGACCATGTTGCTAAAGACTACCCTCTAGCTAAAATGGAAAAATTATCTGAGGCTAGGATCAGCCTTTTGGTAACTGAATATCAGATCGAGCGAGCAAGAGCGCCAAATATCTATTGGGTTGAGGATGATGTTGTTCTCCGATTAGTTAATGTGGGGAAGCTCATGAAAGGCATACGGAATGTTCAGTATCTCAACTTGTCTCCTAATACTCTCGAGGTCAGTTAGGGTAGTTCTTGTTTTGAGACATGTAAGGGCAAAATGTCTAATTGTGGTTGGTTTTGGTTTCAGGTACTTTCTAAGTGTTGTGAATCGATGCCACTGTTCAACAACCTTAAATCGTTAACTATTGAGAGTAACGAGAGGCGAGGATGGCAAGCAATGCCAGTTCTTCTAAGGAACTGTCCACATCTAGAAACTCTAGTCCTTGAGGTATAGTAACAAGTCATTTGCCAAACGTGTACACATATAGAGTTCTTACTTTGAATTGAATACCTTATTTGTCTCCTTTATTATGCTTTCAGGGTCTCTTGCACCATGTCACAGAGAAATGCAGGAATGCTTGTGACTGCGTTTCCCAAGAAGAAAAAGGTCGTTCACTCACATCTTGTCAAGTAAAAGTGTTAGAGATTAAAGGGTTTCAAGGAACAACCAAAGAGATGCACACGATAAAACATTTCTTGGAACATTTTCCGTGTTTGAGAGAGATAAAAATCCATATGGAAGAGAATGGTCCTACACAGCTCAGAGTCCCTGAAGTGTCTCAATATATCGCGGAGATGATGGAACACTACGAAAAATCATCCAGTTGCAATGTCCAGCTCCTAGTGGGTGGTTACTTGTGTAAGAAGTGGACTACACAATGAAGTCTCTAAAGAACAAATATTGCTCATGTCTCCTTGAAACTGTTTCAAACTAAACCAATCGAGAAACTAGTCTTCTTCTTTTTTGAACATGTATAATGTCATATAATGTGTTGAGTATTTCTCTTAAGAATGTATTCTCATATACATAATCTGATCAATAAGTCATAACCGACCTAGAAACAAAACAAAGTTTCTTATGGTTCGAGTGTGCAACATGTAGTGAAAACAGAAAACCAAGTGGCTTGTCTACTCCATGATAAGAAAAACTGCCTCAAGCTGGCATTATCTTCCTACACCAGTAACGCAATTCATAGTATAGATTATAGAAAGTGAACTGCACAATGAAGTCTCTGAAAAAAAAAAAAAAATGTCATTTAGGCGGTCTCTCTGTTTTCAGGGTCTCTTACACGATGTGATGAAGATATGAGGGAAAGCTTGTGACTGAATTTTCAATTTTCCACGAGGACAAAGGTTGTTATAAATCTTTTCCAGTGAAGAAGTTACAGATCAAAGGATTCCGAGGAAAGGAAATGGAGATGATCAAAGTATACCTTGGACTAATTAAAAAAGACAGATTACAAATTAAGTTGCAATCAAAGATATATATCTGTAATCTGTCTTTTTCAGGATTGTAAGTAACTTGTAACTTGTAAGTAAGATTTACAAAGATGTCAGAGTTAACATAACATGATAACCACTAAGACCTAAGGGTGATCAATGAATAGAATAAATATTTTAATTGAGTATACAAACAAAAGTCTCCTTTGCTTTGTTATTTGATGGCTAATTGGCGAGAAGTAGTGCTGAGTTTCATCAGAACATGTATTAATCACTTCCATAAACGGCAAAGAAAACAAAAATAAAATATTCACACACCAAATTACTCTGTTTAAACTAGGTTTTTTATTTAGTTAACTAACCTTAAATTCTCCAACAACCGTCACTAGACATTGGCAAAAAATCACAACGTGCAAGTCAGTCTAATAAAACACATTCATATATATGCACACACAAAGTAACACAATTTCGATAATCTACTTTGGGAAAATCTTGAAAGATGGGAAAAGATTTCAAGAGTTTGGTTACTAGATGCATCTATGTTGGGAAGATGAATGATAATGCAAAGAAGCTGAAAATCGCGACGGAGGAGCTCAAAGATCTTGGAAACAACGTGATGAAAAGAGTCAAGCTTTGTGAGGAGCAGCAACAGATGAAGCGGCTTGACAAAGTCCAAACATGGCTAAGACAAGCCGACACTGTTATTAAAGAAGCTGAGGAGTATTTCTTGATGTCTTCTTCGTCTTCTTCTTCTGGTTTGATATCGTCGAGCCACAAGATGGAGAAGAAGATTTGCAAGAAGCTGAAAGAGGTTCAGGAGATTAAGAGCAGAGGAATGTTTGAAGTTGTTGCTGAGAGCACTGGAGGCATTGGAGGAGGGGCGGGCGGCGGATTGACGATTAAGGATAGCGATGAGCAGACGATTGGGTTAGAGGCGGTTTCGGGTTTGGTTTGGAGGTGTTTGACGATGGAGAACACTGGTATTATTGGATTATATGGTGTGGAAGGTGTTGGAAAGACGACTGTTTTGACTCAGGTTAATAACAGGTTGCTTCAACAGAAAGCAAATGGGTTTGATTTTGTTTTGTGGGTGTTTGTGTCCAAGAACCTGAATCTTCAGAAGATTCAAGATACGATTAGGGAGAAGATTGGGTTCTTGGATAGGACTTGGACGAGTAAGTCCGAGGAAGAGAAAGCTGCGAAGATCTTTGAGATCTTGAGTAAGAGACGGTTCGCTTTGTTTCTTGATGATGTTTGGGAGAAAGTTGATCTTGGTAAGGGTTTATAAAGATTACTTACGGTGCAAGCAATAGTGTTTATATTACTTGTGATATAAATGATCTGCTTTTCTTTTACAGTGAAAGCTGGAGTTCCGCCACCGGATGCGCAGAACCGGTCGAAGATAGTGTTCACGACATGTTCCGAAGAAGTTTGTAAGGAGATGAGTGCACAGACAAAGATCAAAGTAGAGAAATTGGCATGGGAACGAGCTTGGGACTTGTTTAAGAAGAATGTTGGAGAAGATACTATAAAGAGCCACCCAGACATAGCCAAAGTGGCTCAAGAGGTTGCAGCCAGGTGCGACGGTCTTCCTCTAGCTTTGGTCACCATTGGCCGAGCCATGGCCTCCAAGAAAACCCCTCAAGAATGGCGTGACGCCTTGTACATCTTGAGTAACTCTCCTCCTAATTTCTCAGGTCAAATTTCTTAAACTGATCAATTTTTTTTATTCAGTACAGGTTAGTATCCTTGAATATCTAACTGATTCTCATTTTAACTTATTGTTTTGTAACAGTTCTAAAGTTACTGGACAGGAACTAGGTCAAGACCAGAGGCGGAATTTAAATTGGGAGTATGTTAATGTATTTGTTTGAAGTTACTTGCTAGGTTGTTTTTGAAGAATTTGTTTGATTTTTTTCCTTCTTTATTGTGTATTTGTTTTGTGGTTTTCTCATCGATCATGTATAAGAATGAAATGTTCTAATATCAGTGGTAAACAAAAAAGTTTCAATTAAATTTTGGTAAAACAAAGGTAATGGTACGGACAAAGATTTTTTGGAGTAGAGCTTATTTTTGTCTATGTGGAGAAAAACTAAGAAGCAAAATACACAAAGCACAAACACAATTAAGCCAAAATCAGTTCTTACTGAAGCTTCTTGATGCCAGGAAATGAGGGAAGTACTGTGATGAGAGCATCGTTGTATCCTACAGGCTCTGCCGAATCACAAAACAGAAGAAGAAAAAAACAAAAGTCAGTAGAGAGAATTGATAGCTATATGAGTACCGATTCAAAGACATATAGCAAATAGGGTCTTACCGCCATCTTCGCGGAGTATTTTGACAATCTCTCCGGAAACATCAGACTGAAAGAAAGAACACAATAAGAAGACTGAGAAAGCAAAAAAAAGTAAAGAAACCGAAAGGGATTACGATTGTTACCTCAACTGGGATTTGGCCACCGAGCTGTTCAATGTAGCATAGAACTTGACCTTCTTTCACTATGTCTTTCTGTAGAATAACCAAAAGCAAATATATAATCAATTGAGAGATTCCAAATGCTCCTTGAAGATGGATATTTTGAAAGACTTGTTCAAAACATAGGAGAAGAAGTACCTCTTTACAGATTGTAGGAGTGCGTTTCCCTTTTATGGTCTTGGATCTCCTGAAATAACCGACCTGCAACAAATAATTATCCATCCAGTTGAGAGATCATGAATTTTAATCATTTCATGTCAGTTTCAAAGAAATGATCTAGTCTCTAACCGTTGGAGATTGGAGAATCACTAAACCCTGATCAGCAGCTTTGTTAGCGAGTGTTTGTGGTCTGTCTGCCGAAGAAGATGATGTTTTTGTGATAGCCAATGACGAAGAAGTAGCTGAGCCATTAGTGTGAACCCCCTCAGGAGTTGCGCTTGCAGCAACCACAGGCTGAATTTGCTGAGGTGGTGGACTACTTTCGTCAGTTAATTTCCTTGCTACATACAGGCGGAAACCTCCCAGCTATTAGAAATATGCAAATGGGAGAAACCAGAATTATTAGACTGATACGATTTGCTTATAGAAACTGATATTTCATAGCTTATCAATCGAGAATTACAAGACCTTGAGGAATTTGATTAATGGAGCTCCTCCCACTCCCCTAGATTACTCACCAAATACTCGATAAAACTCTCACATATCTCTCAGACGCTATATAAGGACATTGACCAAACCAGAAAAGCTAAACCAACCATGGTTTACTTTCACAATAAACCATGGTTAAGATGAAACTTAAGTCAATAGTAAAACTACTTCTATCATAGACACGATTTTATGAAAAAACTTAGCAGAGACAAGTAAATGATCTGAGCAACAATAAATAACATAGTTATGAGTTCAGAAATCAGAAGTGGGGCTTACTTTGAGTTCAAACTCTGCAATGGATGAGGAATCGGTGATTTCGCTGATGAGTGCTTCCACCTAGAAGATGAAAATGTAACATAATGATTAGATTTGACATAGCTCATGTCTAAGCTAGCTCAACGAGGTCACACATTCTTCCTTCTCTAGCATCATAATAACAAAGAACCACAGTATCGTGCTATTGCACTGAAATGCAACTTTCTAACTTTTGTGATTTCTCAAAACAATCCCAAATTGAAACCCCTAAGGTTATATAACAGTTGTGCATCATACTTGGTCTTGAATATGAGAGGTTAAACAGGAAAGTAACACCTACCTCGGAGGACTTGGGCATGAGGTGAGTATTCACAACAGTTGATTTGGTCTCGTCAGAATCTTTTACGTCTGCAATAGCTGTAGTGAAGAATGTTAAAGAAGAAAACAAGCAAACGATACCACTTCATAAGCCACAAATCTGAACATTGTCTAAAGGATTTTATGACAAACAGTAAAACACAATCAAGTGAAACAGAAATACACAGACAGATTACTATATACCTTCTGTTTCTGCAGGTGGGACAGTAGACAATTGGATAGCTTTCACAGATCGCAGAGTCGTTCTCAGACTCAGATACTTCATAGGGCTTTGGTCAACAAATAGTCTTTGATTGTTCGGTATCAGCAAGTTTCCACATCTTAATCTACTGAAATTTGTTGCAAAAATTCTAACTTTAGGAGCTCCTAAGCTACCTGAAACAGAATCAAAAAGTTATCAACACTCCTCCATAGATCCCTTTTACCTTGACCTATACATGTTTCAATGTATAATTTATCATTGCAAGTCATAGTCTTGAAACAAGTAGAGAAACAATAGCATTATAAAGTACAAGCTTTAAACGCATTATCTTGAAACGAAGATGCATCAACACTAATCACATTGCAAAAATAACTCTTCTTGTTCAAACCCATTTGAGTATCAACGAAGAACAGATTAAAACAAGGATTCACGAGAACAACAAAATCATTCATGAGGCAACAAGATAGAGAAACTTACAGGAATTCATGGAGGAAGACTGGAGTAGGAGATATATTAGTAATGAAGAATATGTGATGCGAAGAAGAAGATGGGAAAAAAGCTGAGTGAACGATACGAACGAGGAAGACGATTTTGTTGATTTGGCGATTGACGAGTGACGACGATGAAATCGAATTTGATGAGAGTCAGTCAGTGGTTCACTTGTTCGATACAATCAGAGTGGAGCAAACTGGATTTGCTTTGGGTTTTAGGGCCCATTACTTGGTCCACAAAGCCCATTATTACCACAACAACAGCTTTTCAAAGTATAAATCGACTCATTGTTTATTTTAAGCTCTCTCTATCTCTTTAAATATATATATATATATACATTTTTTTTTGGTGAATTTTTTTTTATAGATGTGTATTTATATTAAATATTTATTCAATAGAAAATATACACTTAGAATATTATATCTATAATAACATGATTCTATTTCAATCGAGTATGTAAAAAAAGTAAAAATTTGATCGATTAATCATGTAGTAATCTCGTGTTTTTTTCCAACAAATAATTGATTAAAAGTTTAAAACATATCATAAATCAAAACCGAATGAGTAATCCGGATTGAGTCTAGAATTACAAGTTAAGTTATCTGTCATACGGTGGTAATCTCATATTTTTTGTAGAATCCTTAAGAGTTGAGAACTTTCAAGAACAGTTAAGTTTAATAATATTTTAATCTTTGTATAAGAGATTTCTTCATTCTTCTAAAACCACAACACCTTGTGATCGACAATTCATACGTACATATTTGAGATTTAATTTGTTTTCCTTATATAAGAAATCAATAATCTTATTGTATATGACTAATTTATTATATAAAAACCCTTACTAGGGGTTATATAAGACACGTAGAAATGTCTCCAACATACAGTACTATACCACAAAATTCAGAAATTTGAACAACCAAAGCAATCAGAAAACAATATTCATTTTTGTTTTATTGGAAAAGATTGAGCCAATATTTCTTAAATAACTCCTTTTTAGATAATCTTGGAACCGGGCTTGTTCGAGCGGGTCGTGCCAGCCGGGCTGCTAGGGCTGTTGGTAGCCGGACTCATCCCGAGAGTGTTCTTCACAGCATCGGCTGCTCCTTGTGCCATGTTCTTCACTTGTCCACCCGTCTACACTCCAAAATCATAATTAATGCATATAATTGTCTATAATTAATAATAATGAACAAAATTTTTGAGAAGAATCGTTAACCTGTTGGATGACACTAGAGGCTTGAGAAATTAGGGAAGGATTGTTCTGATCATGCTCTGAGTGTAACTGTGACTGTGAGTGGGTGTGATGATCAGCATTCTGGTTCATTGCGTGTGATACATTGTTCAAGTACTCTTCCTTCTTCAGCTATAAATAAACATATATTTGATGGTTCATTCATCACAAAAATCAGATTTCGAAAATTGTCAAATTTCAGATCATATAAGCAAAACAAATGTCGCTATTTTGTGTGTTGTATGTACCTGAACTTGACCGGTGACTTCTCCGGCGCTGTGGCTCAACTGCTGGCTCGACGACATCTTCTTGGTTGTTCTGTGAAATGTCTTAATTAATTAAGATTGTAAGCTTGTAGAATACTTGAAGGGATTTGATATGCATTATAATGGTATTTATATAATTAGAAAGTGTATATTTTAGTAAAATCCTAAATCTAAGCATTACACTAACACGTGGAAAATAACATACCATTGACGATTGACATGGCTAATTTTTTGTGGAGGTGAATAGTTTGAGGATTTATTACCCTAACGTTGCTTGGTCAAGAAGTGAAGTAGGATGACAGGCAATAGGAAGATCTTAAACCTTTTTTTCCGGTGACAATTATTTATGACTTTTTATTGTTGTCAAAAAATATATTATCAGTAATATATCAATAACGAATACAATAAAAACTCATCCGATCGATTTTCAAGAATTTATAGCTATATTAAAATTACTTCGAATCCATGTAAGAATTGTGTATTGGTTCTTTTTAGAAAAAAGTAAATATCTATGCAGTAATGGCGGTTGCATAATATATGCCTTGAGTAGATGAATATCCAATATCAAGATAACGTGAGTCACCACGTGTCTAACATCTTCCGTAGCTCCGTTTTTACCATGACGTGTCACATAGATATAGGTCATCATGAAAACGAGAAACCTAACTTTAACACTCGCACATAACTCCAAGTTTCGAAACTTCGTCACATCAACCTAATCGGGGCACGTACCTACACACCTGTCGCGAAACTGCAACACCTATCTTGTTCTCTCGCCGACCAAGACTTGCTATAAATAACTCTGACTAACGAGTCGGAGACAACTCACAGTTCCAAACACACAAAAAACACAAGATCTAAAAAAAAAAGCTTTTATCATTTAGAAAAATTTGGTTTCGAATTTCTTCGAAGAGTGAAAATGGCGTCTCATCAAGAACAGAGTTACAAAGCTGGTGAAACCAGAGGCAAGGCTCAGGTACTAAACGATTTATATGCATAACTATAATACATTTTGGATAGCAGCATTAAATGATTTAATTTTAGAAACTTAAACAAAACCTAAAAAGTAACTATTGTTTGTATGTGAAAAAACAAAAATGAGTTTGAAAGTTATTATTTTCAATTTTGTGATGTTTCGTGTTATTTGATTTTAGAAAAAAAAAAAAAAA
>Ga0041059_1001754_pt1 | contig 16934 bp, 12 predicted proteins | sample AraColnosormetaG_FD_56232 | JGI IMG/M metagenome (GOLD analysis project Ga0041059, IMG submission 56232) | Arabidopsis roots microbial communities from North Carolina, USA - Col MF nosort | ecosystem: Host-associated > Plants > Roots > Unclassified | place: USA: North Carolina | collected...
AAAAAAAAAAAAAAAAGACTTAAACAATGACTCTTTTAAAAAAACCATTGACCAGGACCACCAGGTTAATATTTTATGATTTCCCTCTATTAGATGACCAAGCAACATTGATGTTCATCGGCAAACAGAACAAGAACTGAACTCCCCCACTTCTCATAGTGTTTCACTGTTTTGTAATAAAAAGAGTTACTATTAATTTTAAATCATACAAGCATGCAACTCACTGAGCAACTCATAGGAGTGTAGTTATATAGTGAAGATTAATTAACTGAAAATTACAAACTAAAAATTGCAATTCTTTTTACCACATTCATGACTGCATATAATAACTTTTTTTTTTTATTGTAAGGACTACCCCTCTCTCCATTACTTGAGACAACAATCTGTATCATAGATCTGAAAGGCAACACACCAAAAGCCGAATGAAATGATTGAATAGCTCGAGACCGACAGGTATTCATTTATTGTTGCGATACTGTCCCATTTGTAACGATGTTTGATTATTTTAGAATTAATGTCATCTTCACAACAACAACAACAAAAACAGAGGAAACAGTACAAGTGAACAATGAAAAAAATAACATTACAGAAGAAAGATTGGGGGAAAGAAAAGAGAGCAGAGAATCAAAATGACTAAGACTATTACCAAAGTGTTTGACTTGTAACTTTCACAAGGGAAATGTAACCTAAAGGACAAAAATAATGATAGTAAGCGAAACCCATCAGTAGATAATATATATAATCATATATTAACCTTTTCCACATTGAACTGAACATATTGCCAATGGCAGCAATGGCTTCATCATCACAGCAAATATAATAAGTGTGATTCTTCATAGGAAATACGGAACTCCAGTCCTTGGCCCTCTCATTTGATTGTTCTCTTCTGTCTCTGTGAAGAACTTCACTTCCCTTTCCTGGTAATACAAACATTTCAATCGATTTCATCACTAACCCATGCAGGAAGGAGGATCCTAGTAGCACAGACAGCTTGAATCTATGGTCAATGAAAATCCACTACAAATGCAGAAACAGAATCTATGGCTCACACAGATATTCAAACCTCATTGCACATGGCTTACTTGATTTAAATTCTCTAAATTACTTTCTATAATCTTCCTAGATCCATTAATTCAAAGAGGCACATAGCAAATCAACAAGAGTGTACATATTTTGATAGAGTAGAATCTTAAAAGAAATGATTAAAATCACTGAAGTAATAGAATCCCTTCTTGCTGACAGAGAAGATTAGAGTATTCATTTAGGAAAGACTAAGAGAGGCTCACCATGTTGTCATTGAAACTCAATATAGAAGCGACATTCCCACAGCGGTAACAGTAATTAGGTGCAGACCATACCTTCACAAACAAAACAAAATTAACAATCACTAAGCAGAGTTTCAAAACGCCCACTAATAAAAAATATCAATTCATTAGAAGCAGGACACTCACAGTTACAAGGCCTTTATCTTGGAACATGTACTTAAGACCTTCTTGTACAAGTTGGTGCGCGCGGCATACTAGATCCAGCTTGTTGATATGGTTAAACTGCACAAGAAGCCAGAACCAAAGATCAGAGATGTGAAATTAATTTCTTAGTTACAGTATCAATTCAAGCTTTTGAGAAAGTAAACATACCTCAGTGGTAACCCTGGATCCGAAAAGCCAACCAGCTCCACGTGGACTAACCGCCCATGTTTCAATATCTTCAGGATCACTCCACATAAGATCGCAAAAGGGCCCTTCATGAGGAATTTCGCAATTTCGCTCGATCAGTCTTATCTAGAGCCCACAGCAAATCTATGTGAGTGGAGGACCTTAATAACATGCCAAGCTAGAAGCATAATTGACGGGTGAAAGCCACAAGCAATAAAAGCAGAGTTTAACCTGATCAATTGTCCGGACATCCGGGGAAAGGCCACCGTGAACACATAGAACCTAGACAAAGCAAACTATTTTAGTATAACATACAGCTATATGTGTTCTCATCAACAATGCCAAGTTGCTAAGAAATCACTTACTGTGCCATCTATAATAGCTGACAGGGTAAGATAGTCAAAAACATCTGTGCAATATCGCCACGCATTAGCGTTACCATACTTCCTCTGGCATTCGTCATAGAAACCATACACCTAAAAAAGTAAATCAAATGGTTCTGTGTTATAAAGGAGTTCAATGTCGAGAATCCATGTATAATTTTGATCATCTAGTCAGCAGATTCACGAAATGCATATTTGAATTGCACTTTAAGAGGTATGATTGCAGACTAAGTCTTAGTAAAGGTTTGCCAGGAATGCATTCAAATACAAAATTATCACCACACTTTCTTCCTTAAAAACCTATGTATCAACTAGAACACTAAGGATTACACACATGCTAAAAAGGAGACTGGTACTATATGAAGCACCTTCTGAAATTAGCTTTCCAATACTTGATTCACATAAAATGCATCTTAGCTAACATCGATGTCTACATCTGACATGACATTGCCACATGTAGTACAAAATCAGAACTTTCAAAACCCTGCTGTAACAACGAGAAGATAATCAACATTGCTTACCTCCTAGGAACAGCGTGAAAAGCAGAATAATAGATATAAGTGGAACAGAATAACACATACCTGCGTTAGCTGCCTACTTTCATGATTTCCGCGCAAAAGTGTAATATTGGCTGGATATCTACATATTAGAATACAAAGAACAGAGAAACATGAGATGCTAAAGAAACAATATCATTCTCGTTTGGACTAATTTTGAATGCAATACGTTACTGGGACTATTTCTTCCAAAGAAAGATAAATAATTATCAAGATTAATTGCTTAATAAACAATAAGTTCGTATTAAGCACGAACAAAAAAAAACTTAAAGGCAAAGATTCAATGATAACAGGAATCTCCAGAACATTTATGAGCACCTTACCTAGCTTTAAGAAGTAAAAGAATAGTGAAGACTTCAAGGCTGTTGTAACCTCTATCCACGAAGTCCCCCTGCGAATTTCCCACACCAGATTATGATTGTATTCATAATTTCATATCAATATGTCATACAAGACACCACAAAAGAAAACTCGGTACCATAAAAATGTAATTGGTGTCGGGAACATGACCTCCGGTCTGAAAAAGCTTCATAAGATCATGAAACTGGCCATGGATATCACCACATACGGTGACTGGACTGTTTACAGGCTGTACGTTTGACTCCTCAATCAGAATCTCTTTCACCTGTATAACATTATGATAAACATCTTCTGGTTAACACCATGATTCATCTTCGCAAATCTATAAATCAATCGCTGAGAAAGGAGACCATAAAATGGTATCTAAACTACAAAATTGATGCCTCCATAGTTGAAAAGAAAGAAAAATCCTAAAATCACTACAGACCAGATCGAAGTCACGTTCCACTAAGGTATATAAATACAGATCAAACCAAGCAGAGAAGAGCACAAGAAGCTTAATCGACCAAGAGAAGAAATCAAGTAAGAAGAAGAAGAAGAAGAAGGCGTACGTATTCGCAGAGAAGCTGAAGCTCGTCTTCGGAGAGATGCTGACCATCTTTAACCTTGGAAATCCATTGATCCAAATCCATAACTCTCTCTCTATATATATATACCTCTGACTGGTAAAATCTTCAACACTTTCGTTCGATTTCAATAGCGACTTTTCTGGGAAAAAAGAGGAATCGAATCGAATCGAGATAGATCTACCAGAGAATCTTCGACTTCGTTAGGGTTACGTAAGAGGAGGAGATGAAAGAGAGAATGAGAGGTTCGAGTTTCACAAAATGACACATACGGCAAAAAGAAAAAAAGATCCCAGATCGATCTCTGCCGCTTCCAACGCAAATCAAACTTTTGCGTTTGTCAAAACGCAATCGTTGACGAACCAGCGTCTCATAAGAAATACGATTGTGATCCCTCATACTTCTAAAAATTATGAGAATTGCCAAAAACTTTATGATTGGGTTCTTAACAACCCTCTTTGAACAAATAACAAAAGACAACCATAAGATCCAAATCTCCACTACAAAGGACAAGGACGTCACTTTCTTGAATCTTCATTCTCCTAAATGTACAATATCCAACAATTTACAAAGGAATAATGAATTTGAATCTATAAACCAATCCAAACCAAAAAGAATCATCAATCAGTAACTATTTTTCTCTTTCTTGTATAAGAGTTAAAAGGACCCCAAAAATGGTTAGCAACAACAACACTTGTGGAAGTCGCTATGAAGAATGGTGGCAGCAAGAAAGGACAAAGTTGTTCATGAAATGGTTGAGCTCAGCTGTATACAGTTCTGGGTTACTCCGGAAATGGTCTACATGAGGTGAAGATATGAAGTTGCAAGCACGGACCTCATGTCCTGCTTTCCTCTGCTCTACAATGAATGATTCAACTTGTTCCACCGGTATAACTCTGTCTGCAGAGCTGTAAATGTATAACTGTGGACAACTTGGTTGTGCTGTTGATAATGTGTCAAGAACATCGGCAAGTCTCCTGTTAAAAATATGATTGCACGCATTTGTTAGTGTGAAATCATAGGATATGGGTGACAAGAATGAGTGAAGAGATATGATTGCCCGCATTTGTTAGTGTGAAATCATAGGATTTGGGTAAAAGAATGAGTGACGAAACGCGGAGTTTTATTGTATGTTACCTGTTTACTTTGGGAAGATTTAGAATCACCGCAAAGAACTTTTCAAGAACCAAAAGCAAAGCTGTTTCTGTTGCAGCGGGTTTAGGCTGGGAGATGTTTATACCGTTTGACTCATATGATGAGCTCGCAGATCCTTTAGTGGCTACACTGCTTTTCTTCAAGAACGCAGCTGAGAAACCTGATGCCCATACCTGTTTTAACAAAGCCAAATTAGTATCCAGAAAGTTCAAGCGAATAGTGCAGAAATCTATAAAAAGAATAGCACCCATCAGCGTCTAGCAAATCAGGTATCCAAGCCTATGATTTAGCACAAGCCAAATGACCATATAAACATGGCTATGAATGCAAGAATCATCGCTTACCGTAGGATCTGCAGCAGCAACAGGAGCTGAGTCCACTATGCAACCTTTAACTCTTCCCATCAATGATGAATCTTGCTTCTGAAACTTTTCCAAAATGGCTCCATATCTGCATAGATGAGAAACTCGCTTAGTAAAATGTAAAACCGCCATGTAACTATGTAAGCACATGAAAAAAACAGAGATATTAAACTCACGTTAACCACCCGGTGTTGCTGAAGGTGTGAAAGACGAGATTTTTCTTTTGCTCTTCATCCAACCAATCAGCCAAGTGATTAACCAGCGACTCGATGTTCTTCTCTGCTTTCCCTCCAACTTGATAACTCATAATCTCATTCATCGGAAGAGTAAATGTAATGACATGGTAACCCTTTGAAGTGTACCAATCAGCATATTTCTTCAGATGCTTCTGCTTTGATCCAAGCCATCCAAGCAAAACCACAACAGTTCTATTCTTTTCAGACACACAACTCGAAGAACCAGACATATCGACTGCACTAGGCTCAGGTAAATGCCATCTGTAGGAAATATCAGGAACCACAAGTGAGGCACCGATTGTGAATGCAACCGGTTTCGATGCTTTAGCCAACTCTGCAGACTGATAAACACTACGAAGAGCGGACAGAGAAGTAACAGAAGTAGCGAGACTACAGCTAGGATTAGAAGCTAGGAGATCAACATTTGGTACAGGAACACAAATCCTCGACACAAAAGATAAATCTGCAAGCTTGGAGGCCGAGACTTGAGAAACCCACAAGGACCTTTCTTCCTGAACTAAACCAGACACTGAAGGAGCAATCTGCTCTGATTCAGAACCTCGAACTAGTGATCTAAGAGATGAGAACCTCTCAGAGACATCTGCAGACACAGAAGCTGTAATCACAGCAGCAGCAGCAACAAGTGGCCGTTGAATGATCCCAGACAAAGAACCCATGATCGCCACAATCTAATCCAATACACTCCAAATCTAGCATACCAATCTCATTAATAGAAAAAGAGTCCTGTTATATAAGATGAGATAGATTTGTAATAAGTATAGACACACAAACATAAACAAACACACATGTTTAAAACGCGTGTAAGAGTCCAAGATTGTAAGGACATGGTGTAAATTACCTGGAAGCTTCAAACTCGGGCTGTCAAGTTTTGACAGCCCGACCTCAATGTACTAATAACTTGACAGAGTCAAATCTCTCTTTCTCTCCACCGAAAAAACGCTTCTCTGCAAGACAACAATCGTTTCAAGTCAAAACATCTCTTTGAAGCTTGATACTAAAAGAAACGATTTCGTATGATGTTGACACAAAGGGGAAAAGAAACAAGCTTTTCTCTTCTCTTCTATTATTTGATCTCTAAAATCATATGAGGATCCCACCTCCAACAATGAAAAAAAGATGATTTTTATAGATGGAATTATTTATTCTCTTCCCCCAGAAATCATGAGAAAAACCTATGAACAATGAAATTTTGTATCCTCAAAAACCTATGGAACAATGAAAAAAAAAGAGATTGAATCCCCAGATTTGCAAAGGACCCACCACAAGAATTTTCCCAAAAACTAAGAAAAAGCCTAAAAGAGCTAAAATCAATGGCATAAATTTCTCCCGAAAAGAAATGCAACACGACGTGGCGATGGCGACCTTCCCATTCTACGGGAGAAGAGGCACCGAATAAGACAATGATAAACCGACCGAAACCAAAAAACTCATTTTTTCCCCCAGAATCCAAAACCGCGTATAAATTGGGTGCGATAAATAATCGAATTTCAGAAGATTAATCAACGTACAATTGAAGAATCTGAGAGAAAATACGAATTGGAGAAAGGAGAGAAGAAAAACTCACCAGAGAGATAGAGACGGGAAGAGGGAAAAGAGAGATGAAATTTTTGGTTTAGGGCAAAAAAGAAACACAATTTTTATTGTATGACCCCAAAAAAAAAACAGAAATGATAATGTTTATTATATACTACTGCCTTCAAATAAAGAACCGAACTAGAGAAAGCCATACCATTTAAGTATGGGTTCAAAATAAGACAACTTATTTGCTGTCATACGGACATTTTTTCTTATCTTGATATATTTCTTATGTGTGTTAGATACTTAGATGTTTTGCATAAACTTGTGACTGTTTTAATATTTTTAATATAGGGGATTTGATTTCTATTGAATTATGCACCAAACTAAAAATAAATATTCCAACACCGTGTGTGATTCATACCAGTTGAATGTTTGAGACGCTGTCACGCTAGAGTTTCGAAGAAGACAGTTTACGAATTTTCTTGTGGCTGGAAAAAAAACTCGTGTGGACGGTGCAAAGAACTTTTGAACGTAAAAAAAGAATATTCGATTTGGATATCCAATAAAATTTTTAATTAGAGAATCTTGGTTTTACATCACGCCAAGTTGTCCCCACCACCGTTTCCATTTTCTCCATGGGTTTCGGATTTGTAATAATGGTTTATTCCTAAACTCTCTTAATCGAATAGCCATTTAGTAGATCGCTTAATTTACACAAAAAGGTATCGAATTCTGATTGTATCATTATTCTAATATCCTACTAAGAATTTAAGATATTAATTACTATTTTTTATTAGAAGACAAACATGACTCTCCAAAATTGGCGAAAAAAATAGAATTTAGAAATTCTTCAAATTATAATGTACACAAATGAGGAAAAAAAATGTACACAAATATCTTACTATCATTCATTTTAAGAATGATAACACGTCATGTCAAGGCTGGAAGCAACTCTTTTACATCGTCTTTAAGCCAAAATTTATTAATTTTACTTTCCTTATAATCAATGTCAGTATCTTTAAGCCAAAATTTGACTTTTTTTTTTTATCATATAAAATTTTGAAATTTTGGGTTAAAAAATGGAAGCATGGGAGTATATATATATTTTTTTTTTTTGTCGGCAATTCATTTTCATTCAAAGGCCCAATTGGCAATTACAGAAGGGATTAAGTCCAGAGGATTACAACAAAGTTAACAGCCCACTAAAAACATAAGATAAACAAAAGTTGCACATATGCTTTAGTATTAGACACGTGTAGAAGACGTATATTGCTCCAGCCCACGCGTCCACTCCTCAAGCATCACCGTTAACGTTGCCGGACATCGCCGTATTCTGACTAACCACCGTCGATCTGTCCTAGAACGATGTAAATCCTTTTCCCTTCCGCCGATCTCCAATCCGAAAGATAGATAGCACCGAAATTCTTTTGGTTCGATTCTATAAAGTTGCTTCAAAATTCTCTTGGTAACACCAATCCGGGGAAGCTCCACCACCAGTTACACCCAATTTGGTGTAGCTAAGATCCATCTTTGCTCACACGATTTGAGCAAAAGGAGAGTGATGAAGATATTACTCCTCGATCAATTGGGGAAACAGAGAGAAATTGGAAGATAAACAAAGAAATACGGTGAAGATGTATAGATAGAATAGAGATCGAATCTCGCTAAGAGCGAGACAGAGAACCGGACATAGACGGTAGGAACAGTCCGACTCCAAGCCGGAATTTATTGATCTCGTACATAGACGAGAATATTCACAAATCCGGTCAAATACCGGAAACAAAAGTGACTAAGCTTTTCTCTTCTGCATGGGAGTATATATATAACTCGCCAAATCGTGACTTTTGTTATATTAAAGAAAAACAAAATTTACAAACTTAAATTAAGATTTGTTTTTGTTTGTATAATCACAGAATCCTTAACATTGAGAGGCAAATACGAGGTTGTCTCAAGAACATCATTTAACTACTTTTACCAGATAAAACCCGCCAAATCCTTAATTAGCAAACGACCTAAGTTTGCCTGTAAGAATAGTCTTCTCCTTCATCAATACCTGGTGCTATTTCTCCTTCCCCACCACTTCCTCTTCACTTTCTCCATCGAACCACTGCTCTCTTCGCTCCCGAGCTTGCTCAGTATCAGTTTCGTTTCCCGCAATCTCCCTCCATAATCCTTTTTCCACGTCTCAAACATCTGTTTCAGCCTCCTCAGTTCTCTGTCTGGGTCCAAGTTTGCTTCCACCTGACCAGATTTCACTTCCACCAAGAACTTTGCATCATCACCAAACACTTGAGCTCTCTGCTCGAATTCTTCTGCTAACCGCCCAATCACGCTCAGCCCTGCGCTCATAGGCTGTAGTCTTGACCCTACTCCATTGCTTGTTTGGCTCCTGAACTGATTACTGCTTGAATCCCAATCTGTTGCATCACTCGCATTGACAGATGCATCTGAGTTTCTCGCTGAGTCCTCAACAGCTAAGCTTTTCTTTGCTATGGAAAGACTGGACTGCAACGACCTCATTTGCTTTTGCCAGATTTCTTCCATTGATTTCATCTTTGTCTCATACTCTGACCACCGGTTCTCATATTGTTGAAGCCTCTGCTGAAGAATGTCGTTCTCTTCTTCCTTTTCACGCAGAGCAGCTTCCGCTTTAAGTACCCTGCGTTGGAGCTCGGAAAGTACTGATGCTTTCACTAGCACCTCACCTAACTCATTTGTCTGCGCAGTTGGTTAATGCCAAAGCAAAAATAGTTCAAAAGTTTATGAGATGAAAGAAAATAATTAGACACAGTGAGAAGAAAGGAATGTGATATATAACAATTATTTTACCTTGGCACCTCCAGATTTTAACCATCCAATATCCCCTGAACATCTTCTAACCAACCAACCACGAATTGCTGCAAAAAGGTTATAAGAATTCAGTATCAACGTTGAATAAGCTTAAGCATTTTTCTTAATGAGAAGATATGCAGCATCTAAGCAATACAATAAACCCTTTTACCTGATTGTATCACAACTGATGCATCGGCTATGCCCTTATACTGTATCCTAGCAATCTTGCTTTTAACTTGGCTCTGTATAGTAGCAGCAGCCTTATGCCTCCTTCGTAACTCAGCAAACTCTTTTCTTATCTTCTCTCCACGAACAACTGAAGAAAAAGAGGTGGGACGAGCCATATCTCAGGTAAGCTCAAAGTATCTCCATTACAATGAGATTAAGATGCAAAACCAGGGTAATGACTTGAGACAAAAGTGTTATACATGATTGGAGAATAGAAATTCCCCTTTTAAGTTCCTTCAGGAGACAGCGTGCTTGGTATCCTCTAAAAGAACTTTGAACACGTAAAATGCCGTGGAGAGTACGGTTCCTTGTGTCCTCAAGAACCCCAATCTGCAATGCACATGAGACTCTTATTCCTGCCCCTTATAAAATAAAAGTCTTTGACACCAGCCGACAAGCTATTATACCTGGCCAGTTCTGAAAAACAACTTTGTGTAGCCAACTTGATACATCTCCGGCAAGATATTAAACTGATGGAGAATCGCAACTGAAACACTTAGAGGATCTCTATCAGCAATGTTCTCCACCAGAAGAAAACCATATCTGCAATATGATCAATGTGATTAAAACTTATGAAGAAACGCTTGTACGGTCCCTTGCACAACTACTAATGATGAATGGCATTGTCACCTTCGGGAAAATTTCTGATGAGACATTCTTGTAGGAAATCCAGACCGTGAAATTCGAACCACTTCTAGGACCCCACAACATCTTAGCTGCTGTAAAACAAGCCCTTGCTCATACACCCCGGGAGACTGGATGTTATTTGGCTTGATACAGCGAATGAAATGTGGGGTAGTGTTTCCTAAACGTTGCATCAATTGGAAGAGTTGACTCTGGAAAAAAAATCCAGGTAAGGTCATTAATAATCAAATATCATAGAGGATGATATATTGGCTTTTTCTTTCATAGCGTAAGCATGGCAAAATTTGGTAATCTTGACACAAACCACAACAAGCTTTGAACAATTTAAAGCAGAATACTTGTTATCACATGTATGCAAGTTATGAGCTTTAAAGTAAGGTAGCCAAACATCAGGTTTGAGTTTAAGGCCAAACACTCACCTTAAATTTAGTAGCTACACTCAAACGCTGGGAATCAGCACCACCTGCTTTGTATAAAGGACCCACAACGGGTTTTTCAGATTGGATCAGCATGCTAGAAGCAAATGCTTGAGGAAGGAGGCAAGAACAAGAGGACAAAAGTTGAATAGAATCCGAATGCAACAAGTCTCTATTCTTCTCTAGAAATCCAGTCGTCTCATATGTAACCTGATTCGGAGAAGCAAGTGAAAAAAAGCAAGCTGTCAAGAAGCATTCAGACCGAGACTAGGTTCCTGTTTTTGAATAACGCAAAACTGTGTTTGTGTCACAGAGAGTTCAAGAGCTGTTACCTCTCCTGCATAATGCACAACTGTGAAAAGCTTCCCTTTATCTCCTCTGAAACATGAATTAGACTGTAGATGCTGTTTTAGCTTGTTTGCAAGTGTCAAATCTGTGCCATTCGGAAATGTAGATTCCTCATCCAAAAGGGAGAGCAGCCCCAATGGTTTCTGCACAGACAACAGACGTAAGTGCCTTAAAATAAATGTTTGACTAAAGTAAGCATTTCACCAATTAACTACGGTTTTATAGTGTGTAATAGTTAAACTCTATATCTTCTAATTAGGTTATCCATATCGCTTCCTAGTCTATTGTTTTCTGATTATATACCTTTTCAAAAAGACTCAGACAATTTTGGTTGTCCTCAAAATCAACCCTTGTCCAGTCAATGCCATCCTGGATATATTCCTGAAACAGTAGAAAGAACATTAATAACTTGGATGACAGAAAGTTGAGCTTTTAGGTTGTAGTTCTATGTGAATGCACGACCTAGTATATTTAATACATGTGCCCGTATAGTTCATTTATAAAGGAGCAACTTTACCTCTTGCTCCAGCTTGAATAGATGACGGTTAAAGTGTTGCTGCAATCTCTCATTTGCATAATTTATACAGAACTGCTCGAAGCTATTTTTCTGCAGAGGAATGAAAGTCGTATAGCAAATCAATAAGACACATAAATCAAGAAATGGAAACACAAAAGCACATAGATATAGAGTTCTACTATTTGGCACTGTTTGGTATCATTGCAAACTGAAGGTCTAATGATAGCTGGTAGCAATTGTAATCTTTTTCAGGAGAAAGCTCAGAGAGCCAGAGAACAGGAACATACATCAAATGATTCAAAGCCGTAGATATCAAGAATACTGATAGATCTGCCAGTTCGCCTCTTTCCCACAGCAAGAGATTTGTTGATCTGTTCAACCAGCCAGTCAAACAGGCACGAATAGATTGATTTTGCTAAAGCATCTCTTGCATCAATGGCCTGAAAAAAAAAAAAAGAATATCAAGAAAATGTAAAATTTAAAGTAAAAGAAGGACGGGACTAAAAATACAATCATCGTCTTCGGAGGAATTAAAAGTCTGCTGTGAGACTTGATGCCAAACGAAATTTAAAACATTAATTCCATATTAATGTGAAGCATGGACCCAAATAAGAATATAACACTTAAGAATGTAGACATAAACCAGATCATAAAAATTTCAACCTCTCATTTACTAGGTTGCCTCTCTATATTGACTCTACAAACCCTACTTCAAGTCTAATAATACACCAACAAAATGTAAGAAAATCTTGTTAAAGGCATATACCTGTGGTAGCGTTAGCTTCTGTACAATGGTATCATTCCTAACTCTCATGTTACGTTTCGATAAAGTTAGCGTAAGCTCATTGATGTTGCACCCAATCAATTTAGCAACAGTTGACAAACCTGAAAAAAAACAAATGCAGCACGTAAATAATCTCCCTGCCAGATTGAATCTGCATGCCCACAAATGCATACACATATTATGCAGCAAACATTCTTGTTTCCAACACCAGGACCCAAGAGAATGAAACAAAAAACCTTCCAAGATAACAATCGTAAAAGAAATATCAGGAATATACAAAAGAAATCAGTAAGCAACAACATAGAAAAGCCTAGTGGGCATGCAGAATCAACGTTCACACGAAACATTTAACTCAAACAATATAGGCATCACTAATTAGGGACTGAAGAGGCTTACTTTCATCTGCTACAGGTTCAACATGGTTTTCATTGTCAATAACGGTGAAGGAAACGTTTCCCAGCCATAAAACTGCAGCAAGCATTGCAAATACACTTTCTTGATCTTCTTTACTAACATGCACAATGTCCAGAGCTTCCTGCAACAACAGAAACTTTTAAATCAATAAACAGAAAAATAAAGGTCTGAAATGAGTAGAGAAGAGGAGGAAGAAAGTATCTAACTGAAAGAGAGAATTACCTTAACAGTGTGAAAACGTTCAGCATCGTCAACTCCGTTAATTGAATAACAATTACTCTGTCCCAAATATTTATACTCATGGGCGCTTGTCAGATTTAGCTTCTCTGCATTCAAATGATGAATGTGGGGAAAAAGAACATAAATCAATAACTGTCCACCAGTTACAATAACATAGGTACCACCGAAAATTACGATAATTGACTTTAAGAACTGATAGTTGACACAATTTTATTTTCACTTATGGAGATGCTAGCGACAATATATTAAGCACACAAAGCTAATCCAACTCCATCAAAAGCTAATCCTAAAACCAACATAAGACATCAACAATTAGGTTGAATGTTTTTAAAGAATGATTGTTTTATTTTATTTTTTTGAATAGAAGAATGATTGTTTTAGCTGTCAAAAACACTTTATATTCTCCTCTTTTAATCTTCTTTATAAGACTCTTTTATAGTATTTCATTATTACTAACCATACCTCTAAGTGCAGGTGAAGCCCCAGCACAAAGTTGATAAAAAATATGATATGACCTTTCCCCTTCAGCACATTGGACCACTCTAGACTGTTAAAATGAGTCAACATACAAAGAAAAAATGTCAATGTTAATGAATCATGTTTAAAAAGGAAAGAAATCAAGCAAATAAAATCATCCAAAGAAGCTACCTTTTCTAGTAAAACTGCAAAATTTGAAGAACATGCAATAAGAAAAAAGAAGCTAAGTTAGCTCTGTAGAAATGAAAAAACAAAGTGAAGTTGCACAACTGTAAGGGTTACACTTACAGGTTTGAATTTGAGCACCCGATATCTTTCCACTTTCACTAAAATGAATCTCTATTAGCTTCCCCTGTATATTTTAATATCAAAACAACATTGTGAGACGTACGAAGACCTAAAACTCTCAACGACTTAGCATAAGATAATTAAAAATATACAAAAATCAGAATGATGAAGGGCTTACAAAACGACTAGAATTATCATTTCTCAATGTTTTTGCATTTCCAAATGCTTCCAAAATGGGATTAGTCTTAAGTATCTCATATTCGATCCCGCTTCCGCCTCCAAGAGCAGCCAAGTATTGCATAGCTATTTTAGCAGTCTCAGTTTTCCCTGCTCCACTCTCGCCGCTGGAAGAAGAAATAGAATCTTGTGATAAGGATACACCACAAAATACACAAACTGGAAGCACCACTTTATTCAACAGATCCACTAGTCTCAGTGTCTCACAACTAATGCAACTTTACAGGTCATGGACTCATGAATACAAATACATCTTTAGTCCAAAAACAAGTATTCTCATGCTAGTGCCATTTGAAATCCAATAGGCATGAAAATTAGCAAAAACTAAGCATAAAAGAGGACAGTTCTACTAACCTGATAATGATAGATTGGTTAACTTCATCTGGATTGGAAAAGATAAAATAGTGAGAGAATTGAAATATTTTTTTCAGCTTATGAGAATTGCAATGTTAACGTTCAACAATTAACAAAAGAATGAAACATGAACCCACCGCGTATCATTTCGCGAATTGCTGTATCTGCAATTGCATACACATGAGGACTCTCATTTGATTTCTTCCTGTATGCTTCAATGTATCGATTTCCGTATAAAGGAACCTCCTTAAAAGGATTCACAGCCACCAAAACTGGCCCTGCTTTTGTCTAGCACCATAAAGGAAAAAGGTTAGCCAAGCAAGAGTAGATGCTGGAACATATATAGTAACAGATTCAGGGGAAAGACTATTATCCTGATGAGCAAAAAAAAATATCACAACAAAAGACTTACATATATCATGTCTTGGTTGTACCTATAGTTGAGGTTGTACAACACTGATGGCTCATTTAAGTAACTAAGCTGCATAAGATCGTCCACTCCATCAAGAATATCAGGATTTGCAGGTACTAGAGTCTCTGATATGACTTTTATAACCTGTTTCAAGTTTGAAAGTAGTTTCAGATCAAATACTTCAAAAATTAACCTGGCTACCTTAGAAATACAAAAAGTTACTTACTTTTCCTTCGGGCAAAGATATAACAGACTCCTCCCCTGAAGTTGACAATATCTTCCCAAGCTCCCAGTTACCATTTGGAAGTTGAATCCAAGATTGCAGTATCTAAAGTTAAAAACTGTCAAAATTTCATCCCATATTCTTATAACTTTAGAAGCAATAAGTTTATTCTCAAATTAGCAAGAAATCCACCACAAAACCCTCAAGCCTCGAGAATCACAAAATGTAAATCTAAGGAATACCTTCTTTCGAGCATATGCACTAGTGTCACTCCACCTGCGTTCATCACTCTGAGGCAAGGGCATTGTAGCAGCTCCAGAATCTACATCATCCGTTAAAGACTGCTCTTCAACAAAAACACCGTGCCCGCTATATGGTGAATCCTCACTATCCCCAGCAGCAGTATCAGTTCGACTAACACCATTCCTTAAGCCACCTTTTCTTGGAACATTCGAATTGGTCAAGCGAACACTTGCACCAGAAGAATTTTCAAGGCGGTCAGAGACTGGTGAACCATCAAATCTATAGTCTGCTGGCAAAGATTTAAGTGACTGCATGAATGGAGTAACCTTCTGAGACATTTTGCTGCAAGAAAGAACGAAACTTATAAGCTCAAATGGGAAATGTTGAAGAAAAAATAAAACAATCTAGTCATACATGACAATCTATAGTTGGTTTCCATCAAGCTTTTGAAGAAGAACCCCACTCAAAAGCCCTATCTAATTTCATGAACATAATGGCGGGGACCAATACTTTAGGACATAGACTGAAATACTTTTTCTGAATCTTCAGTCACTGTTTTGAAGTTCCCCAATCAAAATTGGACAAGGAAATAAGCAATGTTAGACCAAGCTAGAGACTTTGCAGATGAAACGTTTAACTTGGTGGAGTAAACAATACAAATATCTAGAGATTGAGATAAGTAAAGAGAGTCACATGAAAGTAAACAAAGAAGAAACCAAAATATCTAAGGCTTGCTTGCCTGGTTGACATTTAAGAGCTTTCTTGCTGAAAGTTTCAACAATCAAAAATTAATCAGAGATTCACAAAAAGCAAACAAATTTAGCTCAAATCTTGAGAGATACAAAGACTAATTCCTATGTCACACTACACACAAACCAAACAGAAGACGGTACGAAATTTCTCAATTTGATCAGAATTCATTAAAAGAGAAACAAAACAAAAGCAGAAATATTTGAAATTTGTTCGATTTAAGAGTTAAAACTTAAACCCATTATAAACTTCAAGACCCTGGCTTTAAATACCTTCCAAAATTAGAGCAAAGCCAATCAGCAGCACCTTCAGTAGAAAAACTTCAGATTCTCAGAAAGGATTCAACTTTTTCTGGAGATAGATCTCAGACACACCAAATCCACCCCCACAGAAGAAACTTCTGATTCTATAAACTCCGGAAATGAGAGAAAAAAGGGGTAAGAAAATGCGGTGGAAGTGAAAATACAAAAAGAAAAGAGTATAAATCTCTCAAGTAGCAACTGAGACTGCTTGAGCGATTTCAATTTTACTGAGAAGATTGTGGAGAAAAAATCGCAAAAAAGTACAGAATGAAGAAGATACAACTTTTTCTCTGCTTCACAAGAAAAAAAAAACAAAGGAAGAAAAGAAAAGAAAAAGAGAGAAAACAGATTTTTAATTTCTTTTTTTTTTCTCTGTCTGAGAGGAATTAACAGTTTTTTTTTTTTTTTTTT